>OFHQ01000127.1_pt1 | contig 11034 bp, 3 predicted proteins | sample 1521071 | NCBI WGS metagenome assembly OFHQ01 (sample SAMN04272335, study PRJEB24112) | coral metagenome | biome: Coral reef; feature: Shallow seawater; material: Coral tissue | host: Coral | place: China: South China Sea | collected 2014 | reverse complement strand
TCTCAGGACAGGAACGTCCTCCAACTATAGCACGTATTTACAAAATTATGCTTTTACTCCTGTACAGCAATGTTTCAAATCGTTTTCATAAAAAAGAACGTCTGCTAAATAGGATTCTTGATGACCGCATCACCTGTTGCATCACAGGCCATGTTCCCTATTTTCCTACTTAAGGTAGGTGCAATAACATCACATAAAACGATTTAATCTAAACAGTAGTTGGGTAATCATCTTGTACAAGATTTCACATTATAATGAACTTAATTAACTTGTATTCTGAAATACATTAAGAAAAGCTCAAAATAGCCGCTGTTTTTGTTTAGAATCAAATCTGACCACATTTCAGCTGTGCCGACTTTTCATAGCTTCAAAATTCCAGCTGAAAACTGAGCGTGTCAGAAATAAAGAATATATTTTAAGGTTCAAAACTTTCATTTACCTTGCTCCTTAGCTCTTATTACGCGAGTTGAAAAAGCTAACTTCATAACTTTTCTTTCATTTAGAGTTAGACTTTTATTTGTTTGTGATCTCGCTGTTTACCGAGTATATACAATGCAATCCAAGTTAATCTTAGAGACTGTTATGAAATTAAAAATGAAGATTTTGAAACGAAACACAAGGCCTCAATATAGGAATCGAAGACAAAGTTTCATCGTCAGAAAACTGGCTTAAATGTAACTCCTGTGAGTCGGTTTTGAAGAAATAGCAAATGATCATGCGAAAGTAACGTAAATTTCTGTGTTCGAAGCGCGTTCAACAGAACCACTACACTGCTGTAGATAGATATACATTTACCTTTTGTGCCCAAGCGATATTGCCATCAAGCTTAAACTGTTCTGAACATCGTGTCGCCTTTCTAGAGACTTTTCCCACAGTAAATTCAGTAAAATTCAATACGCAAAGTTTATTACGCATCTGTTCCTGGGAGCATCAAAAATGTACCTGCGCGTCACTCGACAACGAAGCTGTTCGTGTTTGTTTACTTAGGATCGGTTCTTACGCAAGTACCGCCGCCAATAAAATATGTGCAAACCATTTGAACGAAAAAGCACTTGACGAAATCACAACTAAAGTAGCTTCCCACGAGAGAACTAAATATAAGGGGTGTAATGTCGCGATTTGTCACTTTGTAGTACTGGTATTCGATGAAATTAGTCCTGGTCCAAACGTCCGAATAATTTGAATCTAGCTTGGCGAGTTGATTAGCTTACGCTAAAAGCTCGACATAAATCGCTAAATCTTACAAGTATAAAGTGAAACAGCACTTACCTTTCATATCCACTGATTGATGTTTCTAGGAAAATAATCAAAGAGTTTGAGTAAGTACAGAGAAAGTTCTCGAAGAAATTAAAAGCGACTCGAAACAACTTTTAGCGAATGGCTTCTCTTGCCCACCTTTTCCTCTACCCGGCAAATGAATTCTCATGGCAAATAGCACACTTGCTGAAAGTTGAAAACTGAGGGAAACGTTTCAGCGAAAGTTAAACCCACATGCTTGAACGCTCGAAAAAAGGAAATGATGTAAAGCCGTTGAAAACGAATATCTTCTTCCTTTCTGAACGAACGGCCAAATCAAATTTCCCGCTCGGCGCATGCCCTTGAATTCGTCACGTGACTTACGATAAAATTCTCGGATATTACACTTGCACCGAGTTCGCTAAAACCCACCAGCAGAGGTCTTTCACACGAATCCTCCTAGCCCCCCTTAGAAAAATCCTAGAAGGTTACAGGAGATCATTTCAACTAGAAATTAAGAGAGAGTTGAGCGAGTGAAACCGTGACGGAATCGAAATGCAACTTCCGGTTAAAACATTTTAACTTCCGGTTCACGCAACAGAAGCTGTTGGCGGTGTGACAAGTGTTGCAGTGCGTGTCAAAATTATGAGTGAACAACGATTTTTATGCCTAATTTTCATAATATCAGAAAGAAAAATAAGGATCAAAATGCAATTTCAAAAATAATTTAAAATGTACAAAAAAAAGACAGTGAGAACAAAGAGATTGAAGCGACAACGTACGGTACCAAACTGCTCTCCCAAACACCAAACAGCATTCACAGATTTGCTCTTTAGTTTTCAAAGCAAACAGCGGAAATAAGACGCTAATACATATTTTAGACGCTAATACATACTTTTGGACTCAAAATATTGAAAGCAAGTTGACGATATGTCAAATGTCATGAAATTGTATAGCGATAAAGTCAGTGATAGGACGTGTATATTTCAATAACAGCAGGCTTTCCGTCAAACAAAGATGCTCTTTCCGCTCTTCAACAGGGTTGAATTGTCACCGACGCATCGCTCAACCACGAAAACTTCAGTAGCAAATTTAAAAGCATTTTAAACATTCACATCCAGTGTTTTACCAGAAAGCAGCTAAGCAACTCTTTTAAGCCAATTCCCAGTGGTGTTTATTGTTAAGTTATATATGCAAATGAACTATTGTTTCGCTGGAACTCTTTACACATCTCCGTGAAAAGAAGTTTGAACTTGAATTAAGTGAGGGCTCCCTAATTGGTCAAAAAAGCGCAGAAGCGTAACTCATTTTGCAGGTTGTTTGGACAGTGTTTGTTTAACCAATTTTTCCGTCATTGCGAGTTCTCTTTGAAGAAGAGAAAAACCGTCAACAGTCTCTTCATTATAAGGGCACGCGAAACCCAGATCAATTTCCTTCAGAAATGACGGCGATTTCAATGAACGTTTCCTTTTACCATTATCGCGCACAAAAAGGTACACCATCCAAAAACGCACGACAAACAGGCCTGTCTTTTGTCATCAATTCTCGGCAATTCTAAGCTGAGAACCACTTGCGGACTCGTTGTAACGCGATAGATTTATCAAAACAATAGGTCTTGCCACTCTTTCTTCGGCGATGAACAGACTACAGGTAATTTGCGACGGCCAGAAGACTAACAAACTACGCTTAATTCTTTCTTCTTATAAGCAAAAGGTTGTTAGGAAACTGCGTTTTTGCATTCTAAGCCCACACGCAGACGCTGCTCTCGAGGTTAAAAAATCTAGTGGCACCCTATGTATTCTATCTTACAGTCATATCCATCAATTGACTCGGGTAAAATTTCCCGCAAAGATTCTAGCCTTTCGTGACTGAAATGCACAACGATTTAGGTGTACATTTCCACGCCGAGAGTGAAATAAACAAGCGAGCAAGTACTTACTTTTGTTGTGCCTTAGGTTCCCTTCATGAACTCCTGCACTATTGGGCAGCATGGATTCCTCTTGTTGAAGCATTAGAGTATTGTCCCGCGACTTCAATAGAACGATTCATCAAACACATAATGTCACCAATATCGGCGATCTCAGAATAATATCCTACGAGAGGCATACGACGAACACATGATCAAATTGTACACGGTGACAACAAACTGTCTTATGTATATGTAAGAATACGCACAATCCACGCATGCGCGAGTGTACACAGACTCAATGGAAATTTTACACTAATTAAGAGTAATTCCAAGGGTAATTGTTTGCGCCCCTGTACAGATTCTCTGTTTTGTGAATTTTAAAATTGTAGGTTAGCCTGGTATTTTAATGAAGCTTAGTGCGCAAAGGTTGCCAACATTCTGACTTGTTAGCGCATCTCGTCTTGTCGATTTTCGTGATGTCCAAAACAAATCTTCCCTCCCGCCACTGGGCTCGTTTGTTTGCCTTAGTTTTCCAGCTATGTGGTTTTTGATCAACAAACAAGTTAAGCCTTACATAAAAAAATTCAATAGCAAAGCAACGTGTGATAAAGTACGATAAGAATGTGCTTTTAACACAAAGGACTCTTAACATATCATAATCAGTACTTGTTCTTATAAAATAACTTACTTATTTACGACTAAGTAGGACCTATCACTGGGTTATTTACTGTCTAATGAGACAAGCATTGATAACGTAAAATCAAAGTGCTGATTTTGTTTTCGCGAATTCGGTCGCAAATAGTGTCCCATATAACGGGTAGCTTGTTCAGAGCAAAAGGAAACTGACGCACACAGCAGTATATCGAAGCAAAATGTTGAGTCGTGATCTTTCCTAAGTAACCTTCGCCCCTTCCGCATATTTCTTTAAAATTAGTTTTGGCTAGACTATGTAATGACAAACATGACAAAGCCATCACATGCAATTTGTACTGTCGATTAATCCTTCCAAATCTCAAAACTTGAGATTTGTGTGACCCTGGAGGATAAAGAGACTGGCACAAGAACATATACGTGACCAGCTGAACTAAAAAAAGATAAACACTGTCTGTGTTTGTTAGTTTTTCAATTTATCTGTAAGTCATGCTTGAAATAAAAAACACTGAGAGGGTACATAGCGTAGTTTTTCAATTTCGTTCCATCTCTGAGCAACTCTCAAAAAGGCAACGCCTTTGTTTTGGGATGTACCTTGCAATTTTTCTCGGAAGTTTGCTCTTTGAAGCTCTTACTGTGGAGAATGTTTCGAGAGCATGCTTGCAGGCTAAAAATGGTGCATGAGACATGTGAAACTGATAGGTTCATCGCATTATTTAGTGGTCGACCGTGTTCATGTCTCGAAAACTTGGTGTATTAAGTTAAACTGCTTCAGTCAAAGATTGCCTTAATACTGCAATGTACTCATGTTGTGTGCAATGTTAGTTTTTCAGCGGTGTTCAAATAACTGATACGTTATGGCTCAGTATCCCTGACTTTGAGATGATTAAGTTAAGGGAGCCACTTGTGTCGCGGTCATGCCATGTCACTGATTTTTAATTTAAGAATAATCAACACTCTGGCAGGAACTCACCCAGCTAATTAAAATATCCAATAATGGGTTTCCGGTGTACTGCGGCTGTCTCTGTAGAGATTTATGTTTTTTAAGTTTGAGGAAGAACATCGTAATCATGCAATGGAGAATGTGATCTTGCGAACCTTACAGTGATAAAGGCAGAAATGTTCTGCTAAGGCTTGACTGGCTCCGCGGTTATTGATACTCAAAGAGGACGGCTTCAAAGGATCAGTAATCAATGAGTTCCTTTCTTCTAATTAATCGTTTTATGCTGTCCTTTGCGATCAACGCAATAATTCCCAATACGACTAATATGATACATTGTCAAGGAGACGGATGATGAGAATCAAGCAAATTGTCAGCCGGCCTATAAACAGAGAGTTAAGGAGTTTCCTATTAAGAGATATAGTCTTGATGTACTTTCAAATTCCCATAACATTACCCAATACGAACTGCAACACAACATCTGTGCATAACAAAAGCTTACATAACTCAAAGTTAGCAGGACCCACGCAAACCCTTTTGTGCTATAAGCACTTTGTTTGCTTCCTATAACAAGACTCAAAATGTTTTATCACAGCTCTATGTTGTTTACTTTATCCATTTATAACTAAGTTTTGTCTGTTTAGAGTTAAATGCACGCAAATTATCTCGCACGCAAACTGTCGTTAATAAGGTGGCTGAACTGGGATAATATCGATAACCTTTTCCGTATATATAAAAAAGTCCTCTTCAAAACTGATAAATGTATTGCTCCAATCTGTAAAGACAACATTTGACACCGAGTTAGAGCTGGTTAAAGTTAGACCTCCAAGGGGCAAAAATAACAATCTCAAATTAAAAATTTAAAAAACCCTGTGATTATAACCTGAGCCAACAACCGTGAAACAGCCAATGACAATAATGCTACTGACAGCAAAAAACAATCTGAAGGACGTTTGATTTTTCAAGTTTGAAATGTTATGATAAATCTAGGATGTTGTTTATGTTATAACAAAAGTTTAGGTTTCCATATAAACAATCAAAATATTATAACCGAAGAGGAAAAATGTTTTTCTGGTATGAACAGAATTGCTAACTTATTAACCGCGGGATTATGGGCCATTATGTTGTAATCCTAACCAAAGAAAATAAATACCATATTAATTAACTTCGTCACTACACGGGTATATGATGACGCTGGTAACAGCCAACCTGAAAGAACCGGGTTGTTTGATGTTCTTTCTTTCGCGTTATTTCGCCGTGATCATGGATAGTCCTGTGCTTGTGTTCTGATTGGCTTATTGATGCCGTTCCGTGGCTTTCTCTGCAGGAAAATATGGTGCAATAAACTTTGTCACGCAATCAGTCAATGGTGGACTGGTGAAACGAGACGAAGGAGACAGTCGACCAATTTAACAGTGGAAAAGAGAAACAACGACAGAGTTTCGAGATGTTGGAGAAATCCAAAGATCTAACATCTCCGGCCCAGTCAAAGTTCGAAAGCAGCCACTGATGAAGTGATTGTGTTGTAGGTGTATAATTATATGGAACTAACTGACATGAAACTCTTGAACGAAACCATGCAAGCGCAGGCCTGCGTATGAACCTGTAATTGTTTTAACTTGGGCTTTTAACACCTGGAGTCGTGTTATTACACTTGATTTTAACTAACAAGATTACGTGTTGAAAATGGGGCAGTTAAATTAAGTGAGAGCTTCTCGACAAACTTAAAATTGGCTAATCATTATCTGTTTCCTGTTTATCACAATGGGTGGTGTTAACACACTCTTCTTGGCTTCACGCCAGAAAAGTTTGGCTTTTGTGTCACGCAGGCGACATTTCAGAAGTTTGTTGTGCTTTAGGTAATAAAACATGGGATAATCGATATTCAAAACGCACACAAACCATCAGTTGTCTTAACACGCAATAACTCAAGAGAAAACTCAATACCGGCTCTAACCCAGTGAGGTCTTAAAATAGAACTTGACAGTTCATACACACATAGCTTATAAGAAACTGGAAGGATAAAATAACAGCTGAGAAAAAAAATCAGTGGACCTTGTATCGTAAAATGATTCTCCTGGTTGCATAACTTTTGAGTTTGATATATCCACAGAGAACAAAATAATTCGCGAAGTTCGCAACGGCTACAATCTGTGGGATGCCACGGAAACTGAAGAGGGTAGTGATAATTTTCTCTTTGCTAATGCCCACCACTAAACTGAACTGATATCAAACTCATACGAAACCATCATGTTCCTTGACGAGGGTTTTGAATGGAAACACACTGTGTGTCGCAATAATGATCACTATATACTTAAAGATTAGTCAAGCGAAAACGTATATCATGAACAGCCGCAAGTGGGTCAGAAGCCTTGTGTTTGAGTGGTTTCCTATAAACTCTTTTACTATAAGGGAGGTTTTGTTTTATTCCCGGTAACTATGAGCTTCCATTAAATCCCCCAGGAAGTTTATAGGTATAGCGCAAGTATTAAAACGGGATTATAACAAGTGTTATAACTCCGACCAAAATCGTATTTTACTCCCGAGGGCGAATTAAACGTGATTGTTCCACACCAATGCTGTTGTCTGTAAAGCCATTAATAACCTTAAGTTATAAACAAACCAATGTTTTCAGTAAAGCACCCAACCAAACGAACTCGGTTACTCGGAATACTCACTCAATAATACTTCATAAAACTGAAGGAATATGGATCAGCAAGACTGCTAGATCTGCTGAGTCGAGAACAAGATTCATAAGAACAAAATTCTACTTTGAGGTTTTGAAATACTCGGTTTACGTATTTCCAAACTGAAACTTTCATTTCGAGACGACTTTCAAGCTGGCCGGCGAAACCCTCGATAATTGAAATTTTACTCGTATGAATTCGTATGACTTTCACCTAAAAAAATGAGCTAACCTCAGCTTCATTTTAATTTGCACTGTCGGCCTTCCTTCTGGGGGTACTTCCACCTCAGTCCACCAAGACCCAAAAAGATCGCTTTAGTAGTGCGAGATCTGCATTAAATTTAAGACTTAAGTCTCAGTGCAGTTTTCAGACCCTTAAGGACGTGGCTAGGTGAATTACAGGATACAAGGAAGCCCTCCTGTATCCAGTATTCAATCTGTATCCCGCTGTGTCTGAGTCGTTGTCGTTGTCGTCTTAACATGAAATCACAAATGTCAAAGTCAAACATTCGATTCACTTGCATTGCTTCGCAGTCAGCTTGATTATAAAAATCGACAAGCACCGCGAATGGAATAGCATGCTCTGATCTCGTGTCCGACAAGTCTGCTCTAAGCAACATAAGACGATAATTATGAATAATTATAGCATAGCCCACTGATACGACAGCTTTAAATAGCCCACCTATACTGGGGGAAATAAGCGCTTTAGAGGACATAGATGTCTTGAAAACATGAACGTCTAATTGAAAAGCGAAATTTTCTCAGGAAAACCTAACATATTTTCTTGTGGCAAATCCTCTGAGTCTGTTAAGATGAACTGTTTGCAAACTCGTGAGGAAATAGAGCCGTTATCGGTAAATCCATTTAAGCGTATCACGATGTTAATGACTGTCAAAATCATGGTCACATTGAAAGCTTTTGAGAAACACAACTTGTGCTTACCGCTTGCGAAATCCTTTGCTGGTGAAATGGCATATTTTGTTCACCGCACCACTATCAGCAGTAGTTACATATGTAAAGCTAACAGCTCGCTCTCTTGATTAACGTGACTGTAGAGTGATTAGTCGGTTTGCGTAACTTAAGTGCGTAATTATAATCAGACCTACTCTTGGTGAAGGGTTTAGCTATCCCATAAGGCTTTGTGCTCGCGGTGTCATTGAACCATTTCTAGACTAGACAGCTCAGGGCTGAGTCACGATCTCAGTTTCAGATAAACTTTTATTTTTCCATGGGATCTGTGCATCATGTCAGAAACATACAGCTGAATCTTGTCTCGCATAGGTTGACGACTTTCTTTAAGTTTTAATTACCCACTATAATTGTGGTTGAGACAAGAAAATAGCTACACAGTGCCAGTGGCTTTTTTAATGTCAATCAGCTTGTTATTATTCTTTTGATTGGTTGTTTTATTGTCTAGGTTTCGTATCCTGTCGGAAATGAAAGTTGGCAACAACTTTAAACTTTGACGTTTCATAACTTGCAAATTTGTATTAACGTAAACCAAACCTCATTGAATAGATTCGATTATCTAACTCTGTATTCTAAAGAAACTATTTAATGACGTCAAGGAAAAGAGATCATATGACGTCATAAGGTGGTGAACTGTGACCGTGAACTGCGAATAAAATGATCCGATTTCTTGAATGGCGTGTTTCTCAGACCAGTTTGCATGGTTCTTTTGGTCCCCAGAGTTTGTTTGATTCGCTTAAAGTCGATATACGTTCTTTTAAATTCCTGCATAGATGATAATACTATTAATGACCTTAGTTAAGAGCATAGTTATTGAACTGGAAATAATGCATTTTGATATTTTCACTTTTTTACACGATTGGCTGACGAAACGGTCAATCTATAAAAAAAATCGAAAATGACTAATGTTCTATATTTAATGATGATGTTTATGGCATGTCACAAGTCATAAAGTGCGAGTCATTTTGGTAAGTCCTGTAGCGAGCATTTATAGGGGGAGGAGACTGTAATGCCAACTTTTACCTTTTTATGGCCCTTTTCACAGTTAGCTTTTCTTCTTTGCATTACAGCGTAATCCAACGTGAATGCGAAACTACAAAATAGCCGTAAAACTGCCTCACATCTTGCTAGATCATATGAACCCCCTCTTATATTGTTCGTAGCAGGCAAATGACAAAATTAAACCGTGAAAAGGGCTCTTTTAAATTATCCTCGCTGATTTTCTTCTGTTGTAGCTTAGAGATTACATTTGACAATATCCCCTGTACAGTTTTGGAAGCGTCACCAGTCAAAAAAGTCGGCAAGGTCAAGGACAAGAAAGGGCTGAAATACAGTGTTTACTGAATTGATGGGACGCAGGTAAAACAATGGGGTGGAAAAGAGGTCAGTAGCTGCTGCCAATGGATTAGGCGAAAGCAAAAGCTGGATAAAAGACAACTGACTTGGGAGAACAGAATTCCAGCAGACTCAATCAAAAGAACGTTTTAAGGTGGAAAGCTCTGGCAATTAAACTGAAAGGGAAGTAACAAGATGTGGAGGTCTGAAAAGTTTGGAAGGCCGTGTATCAGAGTTTAAAGCAAGCAAATGTACATATATATATATATGAAAAATACTAATTAAAGGTCACTATTCTTCATAAAGATCATTGTAGTTATAAACGCAACTTGTGCAGTTGCGACGATTTTTTATCTTGAATACTTATCAATCATGACAGTTGGCAGGTATTTCGTAAAGTGGAATTAACGAGAAAAGAACCGAGCTGACCTGTGCTAAAACGCCAGACAGATTATTCCATCAAGACAGATTATCCTAGGTTCTCCTCTGAGAACGGCAAGATTTCTGTTTATGCAAGTAGGTGAGATTATTTTTCTCAGACAATTTTGTCATCTAAAGCCGAACAAAAAACAAAGTTTCACTTCCGTTCATGGACTGGCACACGTTTGCTGAAAAGAGAGCTACTTCTTGCGCGGGGAGTACTTATGACGCTCAATTTTTCTTCCTTTAAGTATCAGAGAATGTTGACGATTCTTACAAAAACGTTCTTTTGGTCTACTAAAGTGAACTTTTTGCTGATTAAAAGCAACTCGTGAAGGTATTCATGAGAAGAGCTGCCGAGAGAGCTGGCTTCCAATCGACCTTTAAATCCAAAATGGCGACTCTGGTTGACGCGCTCGTAATTAGCTATAGGACAGTCGTACCAGCCAGTCCACAGGTGTTAGTGTATTAACAGGTGCAAGTCAATTCACTATTTTTCAAGGGCGTGATATGAAAACGAAGCCAGATCTATATCTAATGAATAAAGGGGGTACGTTTCTATAGAAACTGTGATGGTTCGTCGGTGGTGAGTATTACAAGACAATTTAGTTTTATCGACTGGGTTGATAATGTGAATAGGCCACCGTAAAGAGATTCGCGGCGAAAACTGACGTTTCGAGCCCTTCGTCGGAGCGAATCAATTCGCTCCGACGAAGGACTGACGCTCGAAACGTCAGTTTTCGAATCTCTTACGGTGGCTTATTCACATTATCAACCCAGTTGATAAAACCAAATTATCCAGATCTACGTCTACTGCATCACAAAACGAGACCGTCATAAACTTTGTCTGGGTCTACTGTGGCCAAGCCCGATGCTTTCTTAATTTTC
>OFHQ01000126.1_pt1 | contig 11038 bp, 9 predicted proteins | sample 1521071 | NCBI WGS metagenome assembly OFHQ01 (sample SAMN04272335, study PRJEB24112) | coral metagenome | biome: Coral reef; feature: Shallow seawater; material: Coral tissue | host: Coral | place: China: South China Sea | collected 2014 | reverse complement strand
CTATGTAGTACTTGTAGCTCCTCAAAATTCATGCATGCTAGTGGTACTATGTACAACCATTGGTCCCCTCACATCAAATCAGGGAAAGGAAGATATGTAATGATAAATACACATGTGCATAACTTCTTCATAAATGTCCGTGCATTCCAGGATCGAATTGGAATTTGAAAATGTTGGTTTTTAAAGAGAGGGGAAAACTGGAGTAACCAGAGAAAAACCTCTCGGAGCAGAGAAGAGAACCAACAACAAACTCATGACGCTGCATCCGGGAATTGAACCTGGGTAACAATGGTGGGAGGAGAGCGCTCTCGCCATTGCACCCTCCCCTCCCTGCTCGCCAAGTTTGTTGCTTTCCTGCTTTGTGGTGGCTGTGTTGAATTTTAATGTAGATATACATGTATGCTCCCATGTTTGCAGTGAACTGCCCAGAGCTCTGAAATGTTGTAATTCCAATTAAACGTGACTTCCTGATAATTGCACAAATAAATACCTATCGATGTACCCACAATAAAAACCAGTCATTAAAATTTGCGGAAACCAGTTCCCGCAAAGTACAATCGCAAAATTAATTAAGATTTGCAAAAGTTAAGTGCCACATGGTAATTTCGTGTGAAATTCCTCATTCTCCCCTGTGGTATAAGATTTAACCTGTGTCATATGTTCTACCCTGTTGTGAGAACTGCACGTCAGAGTCCCTTGTACAAGGCTATGCCTTTACTTACTACCATCTTTCACTGTTTTTGCACTATATTATATCGTGTAGGTTACTGTTCTACTACTGATCTCTCCGCCCTTATGTAGGTTCGTGTTGGTGAAGTCGGTGGCACCACTCTTGGTTTCTATGGAGCTGTGTTTAGTCCTGATGGTCAATCCATCCTTGGCCATGGATACCAAGGAGCTTTTCATCTGTGGAACAACATAACAAATACAGTATGTGTAGAAACTTTGGGTTCGCTAACTTATTTTCCAATAACTCCTAGATAAGTGAATTTGGGAAAAAAAGGAAGGTAACTACTAGAAGAAAGCGAAGCACACTTGATTGAAATCAAAAGTTAAATGAGATCAAGAATTACCTTCAACACATGCACCCTTAACATTCAAAGATCTTCTGTAGTTCACCGATGTGATGTGCCATAAACTGCAAATCACTTGCAAATGCACCAATAAGATTTGTTTGTTTACTTTTGATTGACAGAGTGAAGAGAGATGGGAGCCTGGTGTGACGGTTGGTGGTCACTTTGGTCCTGTTCTGGTAAGACACTAATATTATTATTACTAATAATTCAGGTGAAGCTCGAGACTCACAAAATTTTATTACTTTTCGGTTGCGATAGACTCTACATGTACATTGTGTATGGCTAATTCCCGCAAGTTCTTTGGTTATCGTCTATAAACACCCACCTTGAGTAGTAGCATTTTCAAGTTTGAATTTTTTCTAATATCTTTACATACATGTACCACAGGATATTGACTGGGATCCTGTAAATGGACAGTTTCTTATGAGTGTCAGCAGTGATCAGACAACGAGATTACACGCTCCGTGGAAACAACACGGAGGTCAGGTTAGTTCAAGATATTGTTCAGCCATTGTCGTTACGTACAGTACTATGGGCTCGGCCTCTGTTTTTTTGTTTTTTTTTTTTTTTTTTAAATCTCGGTTTCCTAGGGAAAATTGAATTAAGAACATCTGGACAAAGTGTTTATGCTGTACATGAAGCAGTTGAACTGAGATGCATGAAGTACCTAGAGTTTTATTTATAGAACGTTTTAATTTCACTTGCGTGGCCAGTAGCCTTACAAATGTATTGGAACAAGAGAAAGTGTTTACATTATAAAAGAGTTCAACTCCCACAAAATTTGTTTAAAACACCAACATGGCCTCAGTTTCATTGTTTCGCTGCACCAATATGGCTGTCGTGACGTCATTTGAAGACTCCCTCTGCCAATGAACTTACTCTGTATCAACATTGACGTCTTGAAGGATGCCAAAAACAAACAGACAAATTCCCCAGGCTAAAAATGGCTAGCTAGACTCAAACTGACTGACGACAATGGAAATTGTTGACAAAGAAGATGAGATTGTGCTAGTGAAGGACTGGCAATAACAATCCATATTAAAATTATACTTTTTGATCGATAAGAAAAAAGTATGTAAGTATAAAGAGAATTCTAATTGCTTCCCATTCCAGTAGACTGGACTGAACGCGTGGCGAATTTATTTTTGAAAACATTGCAGAAAATACTGAAAACAGTTTTTGTCAAGTACATATCATATTTAATTTACAATTTCAGTTTAACCTTCACCACAACGGCCTTAAAAAAAGTCAATAAATTCTCACCTTTGGTGTACGTGTTTACCGGGACTGGAAGACGCATCAATGTGGCAGTGTCATCAGAGGTTTTAATATCATAATACCTTGCGGAGCTAGCTAACACAACAAACAACTCAAAAAAGAAAGAAACGAATATTTACGATATATGTTCCTGTACTAAGGACATTGCGTATACACTGTACTACATGTAGGTTTGAAGATTTTATAACTTTTCTATACGTCTTTATGAACGTTGTTAAGATTTTCGTGCGCTAAAAACCAAGGGTTCTTTCGCTTTCTTACATGCTACATGTTTGTTTTTACTACTTTATTTGCTGTTCTTTTTCCAGCAGTCCTTGTGGTGTGAAATGGCTCGTCCACAGGTTCATGGCTATGACATGCAGTGTTTGAGCATGCTCAGTAGATACAGACTGGCATCTGGCGCTGACGAAAAGGTAAAGTGATTTGTTATGGCATTGGCAGTGAGCGAGCGAGCCATGTACCTGTACAATTCATGGACACTGATCGTTTTGCACACTCACTTTTCCTTTCAGGTCCTAAGAATATTCAGTGCACCTCGTCAGTTCATGGAGACATTTCACGGACTTTGCAAAGTTAAGAAAAATGATGAGGTACATATAAATATCTCGCCATCCTGAAAGAATTTCACGTCTTTCACGGCCTATAATAACAGCACCCCACTGATGTGAACACTTTAATCCGGACCTTTCACCCCTGTGTTAACTGGCGAATTTAGACTTCAGCAACTAACAAATGGCTTGCTATAACTTAACTTCAGGTGGCTGATAGTTTGCCTGTAGGAGCAAGTGTGCCTGCTCTTGGACTGTCCAACAAAGCTGTCTATGAAGGTGACACAAAGAACGCTGACAATTAAGAAATTTATTGATTTTTTTACAGTTCAAAACCTTGTTTTAAAGTTTGCATCAAGGTTTAGCGATATGCAAAAAAGAACGTTTTTGGCAGGCGCAAATTAAATATCAAAATGTGAAGTGAGAAAGCTGGTTTTTAGGAGCAGATTTATCTGCTTACTGTAAATCCAAGGCTCTAATTACTGAAAACAGTTTGAATCTTACGTTACCCAGAAACAGGCGCCAAGTCGTCCCCCGCTCGAGAGACTGGAAGCGAGAAATTCCATACTGATGACGAAGCTCTACAGACGTCTGTGTTGCGTCTCTGATTGGTTGTTATTTCGTCGCGAAAATTCAAAACCGAGTGAGAGCCAACCAGAGACGTTCCACAGATTATGTACAGCTACGTCATCAGTATGGAATTCTTTTGTCGGTCCTGTCTCAGACAAACGCTGTGTTTACAGGTGACATGGACAGCCTTAAAAGAGACCTGGAAGACCCAGCGAGGCCTATGAAGTCTTCAGCCTTTGCTAGCGAGGAACCAGCACCGTTCACACCAGTGTCATTAAAAGGTTTCTTATTTCTCTTCCTATCTGTTATGTTTCCCGTAGCTGTTTACTGCGAGTCTTTGCAACAACAGTAGCACACACTACACCAATCAGAACTGTCATGTGAAAAACGCGTGAAACTTTTGTAGAGCTCGAGGCAAGCGCAGAAAAATCTGTAACTGTTTGAAACCGCGGTAAACGAAAAGCTGGAAAATATCTGCTGTGGCAAGCGGGGAAGAACTTGCATTAAGTGGAAAGCGCGGGAAAAGTCACATGAGTGAGATCATGATTGGTTTTTGTTTGCATGTGATCATGAGAGGCCGGTTTGACGTTAAATTCTTCTAAGTTCTTTTTTGTTGAAGTTAATTACGGAGCCCAGCTAGTGTGAGAACTAGGCAAATACAAGGATTCTTAGCTGGTTCACACATGTACATACAGAATGCAAAGAACTCTGGAAAGTAATCACACTGTCGTTAGATTTTGTTGTAATAAGATGGGCCGTAGAATTGATCAGAATTGATTCGGGTAGAACGTCATAACGTGCCTTGATATCCTACCAAATTCTTAGAACCAACGATAAAAGTAAGGAGCATCAACCGATAACGAGAAATGATACTTTGAGCTTAAAACTGCAAAAATCGTGTCCTCCTCTCAAGCATTAGATGTAAGTCAGCTCCACTGAGGAATTCACCTCGTGCATTTGATTTTATTGCAGTTTCTTTCATGATCTGTTGTCTTGACTTTTACTAACATCTTTTTAGAACCTCCAACGGAAGATGTCCTTCATCAGAACACACTTTGGCCTGAGGTACAGAAACTGTAAGTGAAAACCTCTGGGCACATTCCACTCTACACTAAGTCGATTTTTTGTTCAGTCTAGCACACTTTATTTATTGCCAGTTTATATGTTACCCATTTCAATCAAGCTTTGGTTATGGCAGAAAAAATAATATTTAACCTCGGCTAGAAAAGCAATATTCTTATAAAAAATAGAATGTATTATTACCTATTTGATGAAGTTTGAAAGGTTTTCAGTAATTGTAAAAGGGGCTAGGTCACGTTGTTTTAGGTAACTGTGTTTTCTTTTCATTCGCTACGAGAACTTAGCTTCAAATTGACAGAGTAACAGCGTTTTGCATGTAAAATCATGGCATAAAAAGCAAAGACACTTTCGAGCATTTTCAAGCAAAATCAATCAGTCAATCAGTCGATCAATCAATCAGTCAATCAGTCAAATTTCATTTCAAGACGCTGGCAATTAATAATTGTAAAACTAATGAACTTGTGGCCCTCTGTGTATTGAAACCTTCTTCTTAATCTTGTTTCTCATCTAGATCATCTGACTATTTGATTCTTCTAAGTACGGGAATTAAAGTACATATCGATGTAAAATTGATAAAGTTGTGTCGACGTTTTCTAATCTATGCTTCTTTGTATTTTCGTTTTCTATCTATATTCCCTTTTCGCTTTTTTGTGTTTCTCATCACTTCGTTTTCAGTGTCGATCCGTCATTGTGATATTTCGGGTACAATTTTACAACCATTTGATCAGTGCTAAAACTGCGTATGATTGCGTGACCTAGAAAAGTCGTCACGCAACGTGACGACTCAAGTAACGGCAGCGTGGGAGACTAGGGCTAGCCCGAAGCAATATATTGTGAGCTATTATTGTAGCTCGTGAAGCAACGCTATACAAAGGAGAATTGACGCCAAAGATGAACGAGCGTTCTCAACAAATCACAAAATTTGATAGTTTTTCTTTGTTTTGCTTCTACATGTAGCAGCTGCATGTGCTAATGTGGAAGAAAGTGATATTTTGTTTATCTTTTCGTTTGCCCTTTCTCTTTTTTACATAGATACGGCCATGGATACGAATTATTTTGTGTGGCTTCAAGTCCTGACGGATCTTTGCTAGCTTCTGCGTGTAAGGTTTGTATCTCTTGTGTTGATTAAAACGCGCTAGAACGACTACATCTACAGTGTGTCGGTAAAACAACCTTGCATACAGTGTGTTTGGTCTGGCTCTTATATGCAACGGCTTAACACGTCTTCCGTAGCCCTAGTTTTCTACTGTACTGTAAATTTTTTTTTGCATGGAATGTGTTCAGTTCTTAAACTGCCCTAGTCCTGTTAAAATTCAGATTACTCTCTCATGTATCCATACACCGTATCTTTCAAAATAGAAGATGGCAATGCTCGTCCTCAAAGCTTCTAAGAGCATCGGATACAAGTATAAAATATCTCGTTGTACGATTTTCCGTCATGCGTTCTTTTGTTGCCTTTTTAGGCCTCAAAACCGGAACATGCAGCTCTAATATTATGGGATACTGCCACGTGGAGACAAGTGTGCTCGCTTCCCTCACACGCTCTCACTGTAACTCAAATAGCCTTCGATCACAGTGGCCAGCGGCTTCTTTCTGTTTCACGTGACCGTTGTTGGTCCGTTTTCAAGAGAAAGATGGATAGCGAAGAAGGTGAGAACGTGCGAGGAACGGCTTATTAACCCCTTGTGAGACAAATAGCGTTATCCAGACCTCAGAACCAACTGAACCATGAAAAAAATGTTGAATTCTATTGAATTATACAAGTATTTTTGTTCTTTAAAAGGAGTAACTAACATGATGTAAATTTTTTTTACTACAGGACCTCTGTTCAGACTCGTGGCTCGGAGTGACAAAAAGAATCAACATGCCAGAATTATCTGGTCATGCGCATGGAGTGGAGATGACAAGTATTTCGCTACAGCTTCAAGAGACAAAAAAGTAAGCTCGATCCGGGACCCCCACTTTATCCAGATATGTCCAGGATTGAACGTTAATGAGATTCATATTTATTGTGATAAGCATCACAAAGTGTCTTCATTGGTAAAAAGTCGCCAAAACACACACAATTCTGTCAAATATGAAGTAATATGAAAATGTCAAATAACCCTGCCAAATATGAACACTACTTGCGTTCAATCCTTTACATCAATGCCTTTATCCCAGCCCATCGTTTTGTAGTTCCTAACATCCCTGTTCTCAACCCCAGTCCCTTGATCTACTGCATGTTGTTGTTGCTGCTGATCATTAATTCTAATATAGCTATTGCTCTTATTTACCGTAGGTTATTATGTGGGGTGATAAAGACTGTACTAAAGATGACTGGCAGGCGGCTTCCAGTCCCTTAGATGTTGGTGAAGCGGTTACAGCTGTAGATATTGCACCAGAGGTCACTGAAAACTCCAGGTAGGATGTGGTCATTATTTAGCTGTTGAGTTGTCTTAACTTGTCTTTGCACACCTACGTCTTTCAATGAGGAAATACAGGTCTTTATTACCGTTTATTATGAATCATTGTGAATTAGGTATTAATTAATTGGTGATTAATTTGTCACCTAACAAGCCGTTGTTAATCTATACAGGTAATAGTTATATTGGCGATTGTTTTAAACGAAGGAGCACACTGTCCTCTCATGCCGTCATCCTCTGTACTGTTCATTGTTCGTGCCTTCCTGCCGTTTTTCTCGTCAGTTTATTTTTGTTTGGCTTTTTATTGGCCTTGATTATTTTCCAGCCTTTTTCTCAATGCGGGACAAGAACTGACCTCAGTAAACTTATTCTTAGAAGCCACTCACTGAGAGAATCAAAATTAGCACGTGAAAAGTCGCTCAGGATATTACGCGGCGGTAAAGTATGGCACATTTTATTGACTGATGCTGTATGTTTCTATGGGTTTTTAAGATACACTCTTGCTATTGGCTCAGAATCAGGCCGTATCTCTCTTTATTCCTGGTGTGGAAATGAAAACTTGATGACAGGTGACCAGTGGATTCTTCTTCAAGCTTTGGAACAATCGTATCCTTGTTTATGAAGTTTCTGTTGCGTGAATTTCCGTACGTTTATTAGAGCTGATTTGTTAATGTAGAGCCAGAGACCCTGCTTCTTTTAAACAAACTTATTTCTGCCAACGGATTTTTCCTTTACATCACGTGCCTCATAACATGCAGGATTTGTCACGTGCTCGCCGTGCGACGGTTGCGATGGAGACCAAAAAGAGACTCTGACGACAGCTCGTGTTTACAGCTGGCAAGCTGTGGCTTGGATCACAGTGTTAGAATATTTAATGTGGCTAATTTAGCATGACTAGCAGTGGTACTGTCAGGCAATCTACCTTGAAATTATTATCCCGATATTCAATGTACAGCTTGGATCAAACTGCGCCCGCAATGTGGAGACCTAAACGGACGCTGTGGTTTTAGTTGACGATATCACTTCCTTTGTGTGCGCGTAACGAAGTGTCTCTGTTTTTCCTGGATGACTGCAATACCTGTTTCAAATCTATAGAATAGAAAACAAAGATCAGTAATAAGACTGAGGATATAAACTGCGAGGAATTTTATTGAAATAAAACGATTCAATTTTAACGCAAGCTATCCAGAAGCTTTTATTTGTTTGACGTTTTTCGTTTCAATAAGTGAGGACAATTTAACGAAACGTTTCGCAGTTCCCAATGATAAGTTTTGAAAATCTATTTTCAGTTTCGTTGCATGTAGTACTAGTGTCATATTCATCGCGTGTTCGTGACCTCATATCTTCTAGCAACAAAGTCCAAAGCTATGCCTCTAGATACGCGAACGATTTTCACCTTTTTTTGGTAGAAGAAACCTTCGTAAATTTTCTGTCAGTTTCCAAGGACCAACTTATTATAACTCTTAAGAAAATGATATTAAAGAATATAATTTTCTCCCCTCATTCAAAACGAAGTTGAAAAACAATTATATGTAAATTATTAGTTAAAAACCTTGTAGTAAACAGTTATCCTTCTTCACATGTCTGATATTATCTTTATACTCATTGTTACATGTATCATACTTTATATTTTGTCAACTCAGTCTATGTAATTACTTAATTTATACTTGCATTCATTGTATTTTGCTTTCGATCCTGGCCTTATTGTTACTGTTAACTTTATTTTTTTTACTCTGAGGGTACCCAATGTCTATAAGCCTTATGGTTTCTTTTTGGGCTTCCTCGCCACTGTCTTGTTTTATCGTTATTTGTATTTTGTGGTAAAAGAAATTAACTCTGACTCTAAACTCTGACTCAACCATATTTTTCGCATAGCGTTTTATAGCGACCTAACGAAAATAAAAGCAACAGGTGTGACAACGTTTCATCAGTCAGGCAACCAAGTGCTTAAAATAACCATTCAAAATTTACCCCGGAAGAGGTTCATAAATCATCCGCTCTTGGTTGCAGGTGTGATCCTTTGTCACAGTGCTGTTTGCCTGGGTGACCAATATCTGATTTCTCCTATCAATATTACTGCGCTCTTAAGCAGACGGGTGATGAGAATCTAGTCAATTGGAGGACATATTAACTTGATTTACTGTAGTATCCAGTAACCTACCCACAGTCGCAATTCGAAAGCCGTGTCTACTGTCCTAATAACCTGCAATCACTGATATGATGTCGCCGGATGACCGAATTTTGGTAAATACCTAATCTTATATTTTTTTGCTACCTTTCGGCGGCAAAAGTCAAACTTTTTTGGTCTCTCCAAGGGTATTATGGCTCGAGCGTGTCTCGCTAAAATACTAGTTAAGTCTCGACCAAACCTCCTAAAATACCATGGAAACATACCAAAAAGGTTCCCTCAGACATACACTCCTTTTAGTTTAATCTTTTTGAGAATATGCTGGGGAAAATTTATCTTCATCGCCTGATCGTTTTGTTTGTGTTCAAACCAACAGGGATCACCTAAATAAGGATTGTTCAGTGGGGTACGGACTTGTCGTTCATCATTTTGTTCTTCCGAGATTCACGTGAGTCGAGTTCCTGACCTATTAGGAGGCGAGACTCGTGTCTCCGGCTCTTTTCGCCAGTCCCCTACATTCCACCCCAACCATATTCCAGATTTTACCCTCCCCACCCCTCCAATTATGCGTGTGAAGTTTTTGGTTTTTTGCGTCTTTTCACTTCTCACTCCAAAAAGTAAAGAAAATTAACAAATTGACGTCAGTTTTTTATGCGTCTGTCCTGTTATTGATCATGAATTTCGTCATAACATTGTCAAAGTAGCTGTGGATAGCCGAGTGGATCCGCAGACTACTTTGACAATGCTATGAGGAAATTTATTGTCAATAACAGAACAGACGCATGAAAAACTGACGTCAATTTGTTTTTACGATAACAAATAGTCAAATTGTCTGCTCTCGCTCGTTGCCGCATCGCATAATACAAATCCGTGTCTGTCCGCTTATTGACGATAAAAATTAGCCAATGAGCGCGCGAGAATTTCGGCAGTTATCGTAACAAAACTTCTTTATGATAGAAATTCTCTCGCGTTCATTCGCTAATTTTTATTATCAATAAGCGGACAGACACATGAAATTGTAATTTATGCGATGCGTCAACAAATTAAACGAGAGCGGACAATTCGACAATTTGCTATCGTAAAAGACAATTTGACGTCAGTTTTTAATACGGCTGTCTTGTTATTGACAATGAATTTCGTCATAACTTTGTCAAAGTAGTCTGCGGATCCACTCGGCTATCGCCGCGTGGATCCACAGCTACTTTGACAATGCTATGACGAAATCTATGATCAATAACAGGGCAGACGCATGAAAAACTGACGTCAATTTGTTAAATCGAGATTTATGCGCTCGAAATCACCACAGGTGAACCCGGTAGAAAAGTTTGCCTGTATGGCGCTGTTTACAGCGAAGGAATTCTTCCTGAACGCCAAAAATCTCTCCTTAATGACCTTCATCGACCTTCTATGAACGGTTAACTGTTTTCTAAAAACTAACATTACATTTACATTTCCTCCCAAATTCTGTATGCCATATAAGGCGAACAAATCAACGTACTTTCCACTGGGATCAAGTGTAAACATCGCTTAAAAAACGAACAAACTGGTTTCCAGTTTCCAACTATTTACTTTGAGGACTTGATTGTTGTGGTTGTTTTCTACTGAATGTTATCTTATGTATATAAATTTGAAAAACAAAACAAAACTCAAAATGTATTTGCGCACAATCCAGTTCGTGAATCTTGATTTAACGCTCGGCCTTCACTATCAGTACCTTTGGCTACAATCACAGCTTACGTTAACGATGTTTCCTCCTACTTTCATAAAAACTGCCGCTTATTTCCAGGAATTCCTAACACATTTTTTAATTCCTAGACTCAAAACGTTTTATACCTCAAATAAAAGGAGGATTCTTAAGTTAACACGTTTGGGCAAATAAGCTGAATATTACAGATACCTCGATAGTAATATGTTTAGCTCAACAAAGATTTATTCTATATAGCACAACATGAC
>OFHQ01000125.1_pt1 | contig 11043 bp, 8 predicted proteins | sample 1521071 | NCBI WGS metagenome assembly OFHQ01 (sample SAMN04272335, study PRJEB24112) | coral metagenome | biome: Coral reef; feature: Shallow seawater; material: Coral tissue | host: Coral | place: China: South China Sea | collected 2014 | reverse complement strand
ATGATTTTTGCGGATTTATTTTTTTATTGAGTAACTGTGAAAACGATCTTTATTAGATCTATACAAAAACAATTAGATTGTTCACTCTCGATTTTCATGCGTGACAGAATTCAAAATCTCGTGCTTATAAGTCTTATAACGTCGATGTTCATATTCAGAAAATCTCAGAAAACTGCCTGTTTTTTAAATGACGAAATTCAACAAAGAAAATGAAAGAACCTTTTTAAAAAATTGGAAATTGATCCTGTATTTACGTTTTCGCTGTTGTCAGGGTAGAATATAGGCAGTATGGGCAAAATGACACGATTGACTTCGAATATCACAATTAGCAAATTGTGTATACTGTATTGCTATTTTAACGTCTTCTGGATTACCTCGCCAAAATCAGCTCATTCATATGGTGTCGGTTCGAAACCATACAAAAAACAAGTCATGAATGCGTATTTGATATACGTTAATGGATAACAGTTCAATATCACTCACTTCGAAATAGAAAGCCAACAGTTTACCTGTACGATTTATCCACGTATGAACAAGGAACCATGTCGCCAACCAAACGGAAGGTGAAAAAAGGTAGGGTAACTGTAGGATGTTTTATATAAATACTTTTTACCCTCAATTAATCCTTAATCATCGTTTAGAACTTTTAGATCGGTTTCAAAGCGGAATTTCAAAAAAGTCGATCAAAACGTTGTTTTTAAAAAGATGACAGGTTTCTTTGTAAAAATTCCTTACCTTTCGAATAGAGTGAGAAGTTGCGCACTTTGAATAAGACCAGAGATTAGCACGCTCTCAAACACCTCCCTAATGAAGAAGGAACAAAGTAATGAACTTTATAATCCGTCAATAGACGTCACCTTACGCAACAGGAACTTATACTGTCGCGACTTTGTGTAAGATCTGAAAGACACTACTTCCCTATACTGCAGCAGATGATAAACCTGTTTTCTTTTCCATTAACAAAATCTGTCAACTGTATTGTGATGTTTCGACTCTCTAAGACTTGTGGAGTTGTAGCGAAATTTTGGTGAAATTTCCGCAAGACGTCCTTTTCTTATGGACCATTTTTCATGTAAACAAAAGTTTTCAAAATGAACGAGGAGTTTCGAGAACTTAAACAACAAAAGCAAAGTCGATATTCAGGTTGATTAGAAAAGTGCTACCGTAAGTTGGCTAATTGTCTCTACTTCTTAACTAATTTCCAGCTAACATTTTAATATGTTCTGAAACATGCATCCGTCTTAAACTTATTTATTACAACACCGTAGGGCAAACATATCGACGCTAGCTCAATTCTCCTCAAGCATGTTAAGGCATAGCTCACAGCCTAATTTGCAGTAAAATCTGAAAACAACCTTAGCTGAGGAATTTGGTGTTTTTGCAAAAACTCGGGAACACTATGCGGTCATGCGGAAGCGGGATATACATGCATTCGTCAATGTCTCTGTTCCCTAAATATTAGGCAGCTCATGACGAAAATATCTCAGCAAAATTAGTGCAAAGATAAACATATCCAGGTGTGGTCCAGAACTGTCAAAATAACTTTTAAAAGAGCGCCATTAATAGCTTAAAAAACAAGAAAGGAAACTTAATTTTCGGTTCGTGGAAAGGGCGCTTTTCCCTCTCTGCCCAAGCTTCATCCGAGTTTGAATCTAAGACGGCGCTCACTAATGCTCTCGCACTGCACTGCGGGATACAAAAGTCTCGCTTTTTTCTCTGCAAAAAAACAATATATTTCTGACATTATATTTCTGACATTATATTTCTAGACAGGTGTTTTCATACACCTTTCTTTATGTTGCATGCATACGTTACAATCTTTACGCAGATTGCAGTTATTCTTTGAAAGAAAGAAGGAAGAAAAAACAAACATTACGTCGAAGAACTGAAAACATAATGCCCTTTTAATGCGAGGCATTTCTTGTTATTCAATAGTCTACGCGTTCAGGTTTCCTGACCAATCAGGAGAATGCATGTGTCTTAGGTGAAACTGTAAGTTATGTTACTACGCTCGGCCCTTCCAGCAATCATTGTCATCCTGTGAACAGCTACTTGGTCGCAGTTAGTCGAAACGTTTTCCCACCTCCTCGCCCATTCTCCTACCAGCTGACTGTCTAGGTATTAGGCAGTTTATTTTTATTTTGTTGTTATTTTTATATAGCGGATTTTTTATCCCACCTTTCCTGAAGAGGTTTCCGTTTTAAATGCTTTCAAATAAAATCGTCACAATTGTGGTCATTTATCCCAATCAGCTGTTTATCGTTCGTTGTCTTACTCCGGCCCGAGCGGCTGCTAAGGAGACTACAGTTCAGAGTGCTTAACAAAAACGTATACTTAGTATAACAAGTTAACCATGTATGTAAAAGTTCTAATACACCAGAAGATAATTCTCAAAATGATCTGTTGTTCTGTTAATCCTTTGCCCCCTTTCAGTGATACTTAAGTGAAGAGGTTAAGTTCTTCATTTACTCGTAAAAAATAATTTTTATTCCTATATTCTGTTGAAAAAATATTAATTTTCCGGCAAAACGCCACTAAAATGCTCAAATAATGCTCGATGCTTTTGCCTCACCAAAATGCTCCAAAAAATTCTAGCCTATGTACAAAAGCCTATTCGTCCACGCCAATGCGCTTACATTGAGGGTTTTTTTTCGCGTATGTTCTACACTGATAAGTCAAGATATGATCGGAAACATGTTGGGGGTGGTACGGGGGAAGGGAAAACGGGATAGCGACGGACAAAGGAACTTCATGTTCACTCCTCTCGCCCATGATTGTAGAAAAGATATGAAGAAAACAGAAGGCCGTAAACACTACACACATACAGTTGAAAACGCTTGGCAGGGTTGAGAAATGCGAAAGAGAAGAGCGATCATTCTTGCGCGGAAAATAAGCGAAAGCGTATTCGGACCAAAATGCATAAATGAAAATGGTATTAGGGAATACTAGGCTTTAAAAGACGTTAAAAAATAATGGATATTAATATAATGAATACAGTAGAAACATCAACAGACACCTCGTTTGTTGTGTCAGGAAAGCTGAAATAACCTCTTATCTCTACAATTTACTTTTTTCGAGGTCACAGAATGAATGTCTTTGCAATCCTCTCATTTTTGTTATTCTGCGATAGCTAGTGACGTATCTGCACACGCATTTGATAAGCGATGTCAAGAGGTGAAGCCTGCCTGGTTTTGATAAATTCCTTACTCACATTCCCTGACAAGACATACAGCAGATGTCGAGAAGATTTTAAAGTTAGAGGACGGATCACTACAAAGGTCACTAGAAGGAGAAAATTCTCAGGCAGCATGACTTTTGCTATGTGGAATGTTTTAAGAGTACAAGTCATCTCATTTAAAATTCTTCTTCTATTTTTTTACTTTTTCGACACTTTTTTGGAATTCAATTAACATGGCCTAACAAATTAGACCGTCAAACAATGGTTATTCTAAAACCAAGTAATCCGGTATTAAAAAGCTCCCATTTAGACCATCGCCATCATCGTCATCGTCATCGTCATCTCCGTCGCCACCGCCGTTGTCGCCGCGCCGTCGTCATCGCGTCGTTGTCATCATTGTCGTTGTGATCGTCATAGTCGTCATCGCCGTCGTCGTCATCATCGTCATCGTCACCATCACTGTCGTCGTCGTCATCATCATCATCATCATCAATTGTCTTTGCGACATAGACTAAACCCTCGCGTAACGATAATTACAAGAGCAAAATAGCAGTATTTATTCAGAAAGACTCACCTGTTCCAAATTTCGAGTGTTTGGGGGCCTCTAAAGCTCTTCCAAAGCCAAGTTCCTTGCAAACAATGGACGCTTCCTTCAGGTCCCAGTCGTCGTCACAAACAGTTCCCCACTGGCCAGCGTAAAATACTTCAACTCGCCCTTCCTGTTTACTTTTTCCATCCACAAGACGAACCAACGGTTTGGTTGGCTTGGGCGGAAACAGCGAGGACACGGGCTTCATGTCAACCCCACAATCCTTCACGCATTTTAGTCCCTCTGAAAGCAAAAGAAAATTGCGTGACGAGCTTGTTAGCGTGACGAGTTTGCGTGACTTAACAACCAGGCCAAAACTGTTTGTTGTCACCACTTAGAGAACTTTGTTCTATATAGAGAGAAAGAGTTTTAGTGTTCCGAAATTCCCGTTTCTCTTTTTCAAGATAAATTTAGCCTTCCCGGAAAAAAAAATTCATGGCTTGTTTCGGCACGTGCATTAACCATTACGATAGTAAAACGTATGCCTAGAGGTTATGAAACATGCAGGCCTGGTCCTACTTACTCAAGAAGAGTCCTTCACGACAAGACTTGCACAGATTATTCTTTTCACCGTTGAAGCACGTTTGGCACTCACTATCACAACGCTCGCACTTCCTGTTGTTGGTGTTGCCAAATTTACCGAGCGGACATTCTTGTACGCAACTTGCAAACTCTAAGAAGTAAGGCGAATTGCAGCTCGCGCATCGATCTGGCTTCCAAAAGCAAGTCTTGCAAGTGTCATGACAGCGCTTGCACGTTTTCTTGTCTTCATAGAAACCGTCTCCACAATCGGCGACGCACCTCGTAGAAAGATCGGGACCCGAGCACTTGACTCCAGCATCTTCACTGTGACCGCAGTTGTTGTTTCCGAATCCCCCTGAAAACAGTTAGCAAAACTGAGGTTAGTTACTAATAGTTTAGAGAATGCAAGGAATCATAAAGAAAAGTGTTGGTAGTGTCAGGGACCCATGGGGCTCCTGGTAGTGTCCAATAGAGGTAATTATAGGCTTGCGAGACATTTATTTTCGGGGACCACTTCTTCACACTTTAAACTTGCGTGACAATTATTGTGAACTATGGTGCGATTCACCTTTACTTTGAGTCACGCACCTAAACTACCTACTGTCACGCCTAAAAAGCAAACGAATGTTTGCCGTTCGTGGGAAAACTAGCGTGAATTCGGCATCGAATGAAAAATTGCTAACATGGCAGATTTTGCTTTCCAGTTGTTTGCTCCCACAAAACAATTACACCAAGTAAAAAACTTACAGCCGAGTGTATGGAGGAGTAGCAGGCGCCAGGAAAAATGTTGTCAATGCAAATGCTTTTCAGCATGACCTTTCCTTTTCTCTGGGTACACGCCCAAGGCCTCGCAAAACAGTGCAGCTCAATCTCGCCCAGAGAACGAGGTTGGGTTCAGCTATTTGGCACCCTACAGGTTTCTTTCGCGCCTGAACAAAATTCATGCATGTTTTTGGTTAGTTCACCCTACCGTGATGAAATCGACAGTCTTGAAGTTTTCGCTCGTTCCCAGTGCACTGGGTATCGTCCATCCAAATCTTTCCAGTCCCCTGGCCATATCTCGCGGACGAGTACGCGGCCACAGCTTTTCCCAGCTTCAGCTGCCGACAAATAACCGTCGCTTCGTTCATATCGAAGCTGTCATCGCAGATGGTCCCCCACTCGCCATTGTACAGGAGTTCCACGCGTCCCTCGGTTGTGGAATTGAACCCCACGAGTTTGATGTCAGAGACACCGCTGACAATCTTGTTCGCCTCCCGAGAGCAGTTAACGACGCAAGAATTCTTGAGAAGATGTTTGCCTTTGGGACATTCCGTGCAGTAGTTGGGCTTCTCGACGCAGTCGTTGCAGTCCTTCGAGCAATCTAGGCATCGAGTCGTTTTAGGATCTCCGAACTGACCCTTTTTGCAATCAGTCACACAAGAGCTCATATTCCCGGTTTTGTTCAAAAACTTGCCCTTGTCACAGACCGTGCAGTTTTCTGGTGATCCGTAGCACTGCTTGCAGTTTGGACTACACTTTCCACAGCTTCCGTCGACAGAGCTATTGAAGTAGCCAACTGAACAGTTGGCCAAGCAGTCACGTGACCTGTCAGGGCCCTTGCAGACCACGCCCGCGTCTTCGGTATGGTCACAATTTTCTCGGCCCCAGCCGATATGCCGACAAGCAATCAACGATGTTTCATTCCCTAAAAGAAGAAATAATCAAAGCACCTCATAATGCGTTCACACCACGTCAAAAAACATGTACCTTTAGTCTGAACTCGAATGAAACATTTCTCACTGCCAAAATTGTTTTTTATAAAGGCACGAATCTATTGTAGGAATTGAGATGGAGATTTGTTTATTTTTGTATGAATTAAACTACCCCACGAGGTAATTTCGATATGCAAGGCCTCGTCCACTGTATGCAGCTTCGTTTCTAACGTTTGGTCTTCCATCCACACGAATCCGTCACGAAAAGGGAGCTTAATTAAATTAGTAAAAACGTGACGCCTTGGAGCCATGACTGGCTTATCCTGCCTGAGCTCATCCCGGTTTCTCTAGAATGAAGCGGCTTGGAGTATTTCTACCCCGCCTAGATCATCCCAGGTCACTCCCCCGCAAATTGTTAGGTTTGCCTTTCAATTCGTCGCTACCCATTGATATTCCTGGGCGGAGAGGCACTGGGAGAGTTAGGTATCTTGCCCAGGAACACAACACAATGTTTCCGGCCGGGGGCCCGAACCCGGCGCGCTCGCTCCGGAGTCGAGGGCACTAGCCATGAGCCCACCGCGGCTTCCAAAAACGACAGAAGAAAAACGTTAACCGCACATCAACAAGAATTGTTCAAACTAATTAGGTGTTACGACCATCACGTTATACATTTAACTAATATGGAAAGGGTCTGAAACCAAATTACTAAAACACACATCTTGCAGGTTTGGAATATACCAATTAACGTAAATCAAGATTGAAGTTAGCGAAATACCGCATGAATAAAAATTGTCCAATATCACAAAACCGAATAACCTAATGTTCCCCTCCTGACGTCAGATGGATTAGAGACCAATCCAGGGGGGAGTAGCAATACTCCTAACCCTTTCAAGAACGGAAACCCGAAAGAGCTCTGTCCAACAGTTTGCGACCAAGACATTCAGTCTACAACTTACCGAAGCATTGGACTTCATCCAGCCAAATCTTATTCGCTCCTGATCCAAATCCTGCTCTAATGACTGCGCGCGATGCATTTCCCAAGTTCAACATGTTGCAGACGACGTTGGCATCAAGGAGATCCCAGCCATCGTCACAGACCGTACCATATTCTCCGTTATGAAGAACCTGCAACCGAAACACTGATTTGTAATGGAAAATTCTTTTGAATGGTGTAGTGGTAAAGTAAGACAAGCAGATTTTGAAATGAGGCATGTCCTACTCCATCCCCGTAATGGAGGGCCATCCTATTGTTTCTACCACAGACGTCAAAGCGAAAACTTGCCCTACCCTCGCAAATTTACGGTGTTACAAAGCGTCCATATTTTATAGAGATTTTTAACGACAGGCTCACTAATTGAACAATTGAGGATCGCGCCCTTGCAAAATAACCTTCAAGAGGGGATAGGGGCCTTTTTATTATAAGGCCTTTTGATCTGATAGTTTAGGAAATAAACGAAAGCGCACTCGTAACTTTTCCGAAATGTTTTCTATGAAAATTACGTCGTTAGTCGCAAATACTCCCAGACGGCTCGATTTATTGGTGTTAACGATACTGAGGGGAGCGCTATATGGAATCTTTACCGTGACTAAGAATCAAATTCCCTTACCTCAACTCTGCCCTCGAGTGGTGTATTTCCATTAACAAGCCTGACCAGTGGTCTCGAGGAGGGTTTAAAACCGCCGGTACAATTTTCGACACAATCCTTCCCTTTCCTGAATAATGGCGGAGCACACGATGTACAGTTGTCGGCCCTGACTTCGCAATCGGCACAGCGCGAGTCGCAAGGTTTGCAAACCGTGTCGAGGTAATACCCAATGCCACAGGTTTTGACGCAGGTGTCATTTTTCTTGACAAATCCTGGGGCGCACGTGAGACACTTATTAACACTATCGCGACACGTGCGACACGTGAAATTGCACTGTTGGCACGTGTTACCTTTCTCAAAGAAGCCATCGGGGCACTTGGCTTTGCAGGTGCGTACTCCCGGCCCGGTACATCGAAGGACAGTGTCTTCGCTATGTCGGCAGTTTGACTGACCCCACGGACGATGGCGACAGTCCAGCAAGGATTTCTCGTTGCCGACGCAGAAGATGTCATCCAGCCACATTTTGCCAGTTCCCTTGGGAATGTGACCTAATGAAGCGCTGGTGTCTGCTTTACCAAGATGCAGCTCCCTACAAACAACGTTCGTCTCGGCAAAATCCCATCCATCATCACATACGGTCCCCCAAATACCATCGTGATACACCTCAAGCAGCCCGTCCAAGTAATCAACACCGCTAGACAGTCTCAGATATGGCGATGTACTTAATGTGAAGTTGATGTAAGGTACTGCATATTTTCCAGCAGAGCAATTCACCACACATGTCCCGCTAGCCTCGTCTTGCACAAGAGGAGGATTACAAATTGTGCACACAGGTTTCCCTGACTTGTACTCGCAAGCGATACATTCCTTAGGGCAAGGTAAGCAAGAGAAGTTACCCGGAAACTTGTACAACGAAATCCCACAATCTTCAACGCACCGACCATTTTTCTTAAACATCTTCGGTCCACAGTTATCCGCACACTTGCCGTTCATAAGTGCCTTGGGTTCCTTACATGAGGTACAGTTACTGTTGTCAGAGCCATCACTACAAGTGACACATATGTCCGTGTTGCACTTCCGACACTCACGCGCGGGGATGTACCCATATTCGTCTGCCGCGCACTTGTCAACACAAGCATTATTCTTTAGGAATTTGGGCGCCATGCATTTTGTGCAACGAGTACTTGTTCCCATGCACTCATAGCATTGTGAGGCACAGGTCTCGCAGATGTCCATGTCATTTTTAAACCATCCTGAATTACATTGTTTCACACACTGATTGGTTATCTGTTTGATCATGGGTCCCGCGCACACCACACCGACGTCGTTACCATGGTAGCAAAGCGAGCTAAAGCTTCGTTTTACTAAGGGGCAGTCGTGAATTGAGCTTTCTCGACCGGTGCAGTTAAGAATATCCATCCAAACGCGCCCGTAACCACGACCGTAAGCTGCTCTTTTGACAGCCTTGACAGCAGCGCCTAAGGCGAGCTCCCGACAGAACACTGCTGCCTCGCGGAAATCAAATGTCTGTTCACATACTATAACCCAGGCCCTAGAACGATAAACTTCGACGGGGCCGTCAAGGTGGGTCGGCCGGTTTCCCGCCAAACGCAGGTGTCGTTTTTGAGCCACGTGGAGCGGAGCGCAGCTGACAACGCACCGAGTTCCATTTAGGTACTGGTCGTCATGGCAACTCGTGCAAGCGGAAGAAGACGTCCCATCAGCGCACGTGCGACATGCTGATCCGGGATCACAAGGTTTGCACTTCCGGTCAGTGGTATCTCCATATAAACCGTCTCCACAGTACGTTTGACAAGTATTTCCTTCAAAAGAAATGGAAAGCGGTTTCTAAGCACTAAAATTCTCACTATTACTATTTATCTTAATGTCCTGTGATTTTCTCTCATTCAGATTAATAGTTAGTCTTCGAGAGCGAGCTTTTTAACTGTTACGTTTATTTAATTTTTTTCTTTACTCTGTTTCAGTGTCATTCCTGTAAACTAGCTAAGCTTAGTGCTTGTATGGCAAAGTGCATAACCATTATAAATAAGATTTAAATTTTACATTTGTTACACGCTACGGAAACCGGAAATAGGCACCAACGGGTTACTGGTGATAGGTTAGTTACTGAGGTCGAGTACAGACTTGACCTCACTGCACCATTTGATAACGTAAATATTGACCGTGTGATAACTTCAGAGGCATCACACACCACTCTGAAATTCACGAGCATTACCTTTTAAGAAGCGGGGTCTATCACATGATGTACAATTGCTCGCGGAGTTGGCGCACGTTAAACACGAAGCCATGCACACTCCGCATTCCATCTTCCCCTTGACTTTAAAATAGCCGTCTCCACACTCGTCAACACATTCTCGTGTTGTGTCCGGACCCAAGCATCGAACACCAGCGTCTTCAAAATGACCACAGGAGTGTTTCCCCCACGGAGGATGGCCACAGGTTTCCAACCGCGTCTCGTTGCCCGTGCAGTTGACCTGTAAATAAAAAAGGCATGCGAGATACGCCCGGATGACACTACACCAGATAAAAATTGGAAAACGGAGTTTTCACTCTGAAAACGTATCAAATGTTTTCCGTTTACACTACGCCGAAGAAATTTTAAAACCCAACATTCACCGGTCATTTTGTATTTGCATTTGAATAAAACTCCTTCAGAAAAATCACATGGTTATCGTGAGACTCAGTGACGTCACCGTTTTCAAGATGTTTTCCGTCCACATGAAAACGGCGAAAGAGCCGGCGTTTTCAGATTCCTCTGGTTTGAAGAGCGTTTCCGAAAAGCTCCGTTTTCGCCACGGGTTGGTGTGAACGGTAGGCCTAACTGTAGAAATAAAGCTGCGTTTTCTAATTTTTATGCCTAGAGAGGACTCTGCCCATGTTGTTTTTTTATTAACCAGGGGAGAGGGGGTATGTAATTGTTTTGGTGATGACTATCTACACAAAGTAAAAAGATCATTTTGCTATTCACAACAAAATCGAATTCGTGAAAGTCTTTCTCTCTGAGGGAGCACATTGGCCGGAAATATTCCCGCTAGAATTACGGGAAGTAAAAGGCATGAATCTTCAAATAATAACAATAACATATTTGACAACTTACATGTTTTACTTGAATGTTTAATTTATCCTAATCAAATGGGCTTTTTAGAAACCGTGTGAGTTGCGCGACGCGCAAGGAGGGATTAGATACTGAGAATCTTTTTTTAATGAACCTGTTGTATATTTGTAACCAAGCCGAGTGCAGTTAAGTTCAATTTCTATTGTGTTTCTCCAGCTTTTTTGTCTAAACATTTGAATCTCGACTGGTAGGAAGATGATTCACGAAGACTACATTAAACGTGAATCATCTTCCTGCCAGTCGAGATTCAAATGTTTAGACAAAAAAGCTGGAGAGACATAATAAAAATTGAATTTAACTGCACTCGGCTTGGTTAAAAATATACAACAAGTTCATCA
>OFHQ01000124.1_pt1 | contig 11060 bp, 7 predicted proteins | sample 1521071 | NCBI WGS metagenome assembly OFHQ01 (sample SAMN04272335, study PRJEB24112) | coral metagenome | biome: Coral reef; feature: Shallow seawater; material: Coral tissue | host: Coral | place: China: South China Sea | collected 2014 | reverse complement strand
AAATTTTTGGGGGGTAAAAGAGGTGTATTATGGGATTTGTGCAAGTAGAGAATTGCAATTTTCTGCCTTGGGAAATGAAGCTGTCTAAACTACGCTGGATAAATTCGAAAACGGCAGCTTTAGTTTTACGGTTAGGCCTACCATCTTCACCAATGAGTAATCCGTCACAAAAACGGAGCTTTTCGAGAACGCTCTTCAAACGGAATGAATGTGAAAACACCGGATTGCGTTTCGGTCGGAAGACATTTTGAAAAACGGAGCTTTGCAAAACGATGACGTCACGATAATCACGTGATTTCCCTGCTCGAGTTTTCCTCAAACAAGTCCAAAATGGCCGTTGTTTGCTGCGTGCGTGTTTTGTTTGTTTGTTTTTTTTGCTAAAATTTGATGCGTTTTCAGAATGAAAACGCCGTTTTTCGTTTTCAAATTTTTCCGGTGTAGTGTGGACGCCACCGGAGGTGATTTTTTTCCTCTAAGCAAAAATCTCCTGTTGTTCGGGATCACTCATATGGCCGCCAGGGAAAGCCCCCATGCAATATTGCCTTGTCTTGGATGAATTTCTTGCGAACAACGTTGTCAAGGGAAAGGAGAACAAAACATTGAGCTTTTTCAATAATTGTGAACAAGGTTTTGAATATTCAGTGTATCAAAATGCATTTGTGATTTACTATATGTGCTTCTATTTAAATGAATATACTTTAATAAATTGAGCTGATCCAAAAATGCCTGAACATGTGTTGCAGTTACTCCTAATGAGTTAAGTGTAATGATAAAGTTGTTATTTACTGAGCGTGAGGTCCAGATAAAGACCTTTTGAGCCTATCGTCTGATGCAAGTCAATAGTAGGGTCGCGGCTGTATATTGTTGTCATCAATGGGGATGAAGATGCTATTTGCTTCGCTTTTTTACCTCTCCGATAAGGGTGAACACTCCGAGACACTAAATTGATTCTCGGCGACCTCGTTTCCGTGTCCTTAGAAACGAGGTTCCGTTGCGCCTTCCTGATCACTGGGAAGAAACTATTCCTGCTGTGAACATGAGCGCAGGTTTCGTGCTCGTAATATGAATGAATGGTATTTACTGTAGTAGGAAGAAAAATGGGGACGTTTTTAATTATATTCTACCTAGGAGTTCTCATGTATTACATTTTGCTATCAAAGCTGATACCTCGTGTCAAAATTGAATAAGTGCCAACAGAAGCATGACATACTTCAAATGCGCACTGTTGGTGTTGGCCAGCCCAAAGTGTCACCCGGGAGGAACGATTAGCGCAGATTTATTTCTTTTGGGTAGTTTCTCTTTTTAGCTAAGCATGGGACCCCGCGTGGCACGAGAATCCACGCAAAATTCCTTGTCCCACTCCCTGTTGTCAAATCTAGTAGTGGCGTCTGTATTCTTATTTGGCCTTTCCGAATAAATCAATCTGTCTCTATTCTCGTGCCCTTTTGTCGCTCCAGACTACTTTTAGTAGATTACTACGGTGTCTGCTGGGAGGTTTGTGATGAGATTAACCTTCGTCATTGTCTGGGATTTTGGAAGCGATCTGTTCCCATGCGTCAAAACACTTGTCTCCAGCTCGCTACCGCAACGTTTCTATGTTAAATGAGTCCGTCTGGGGGATTTGTGAAATAGTTTGCAGACGTTTCAAGCACATAACGGTCCAAAAGTGGGCCAGACGAGCTTTTCACGGCTGCCGTGCCGCGGGTTTTGGCACAAAGCAAAATACGTGATATTACAGGCAGGGTGGACTACAAAGTTCAAGGACTATTTTAGTTCGTTCATCCTCGGAACAATCTCGACTTTAATTACAGGGACAAAGGGCTGGACTCTGGCCAGTTGTGAGCATCATAAATCTGTTCATTGGCCGACGAATGAAAGCTCGCCGACTAATCTGTTCTATCTATAGAACGTGTTTCTTTTGTATTGACGAGGTCAGCGAGTCAAGTATGGGTTGCATCGTGTTATAGATTGTTCCCGACTACGCGTCCGACTTTGTCAATGGTTAATTGATTTGTCTGCTAAAAATAAAATCGTTGACCTGGATACACTCTCTTTCTGTCGGTGCTCTTTTACGCTGCAAATTGCTAAGCGCTTTAGATGCGATGGCGAGGAACGCACTTTATAGTTTTCATTCAACAGTTTGGCGCGATTCGGTGTAGCGTGGAGCATGGAGCGAATATAACAGCGAGAACATTCTCAGAAACGCGTAGCCTTCCAAACACCAGTTCCGTAGCATGCTGAAACAGGGCGATTTAAATCTGGTAATCTTTGAACAAGCTTCAAAGATTACCTCGTGGTCGTTTAGTACAATCTTTCTTCCCTTTAATCTATCCAAAATCCTATTATAAATAGATAAAGATGGCAATGAAATCCAGCCCTAGTTGTTGGCACAATCTCCTGGAATTATTAAAATGCTTGGATCAGCGATGTGACTTGTCAACACCTGAATGAAGCCCACTGGCACTGAACAACGGAGTTCGTTTTCTTTCGTGGCGCCTAGACAAGCATGCTGTTGAGACAGATTTTACGGCGCAAGGCATTCACTTCTAGTCAATACTGTCTACGCTAGAAATTCAACTGTAACAAAGTTTGAAATATCAGATAGTTTATCAATAGTCGGCGCGCGTTTTCTTGACGGTACCCGCGCGGGCAACTGAGCGTGTAAACTCGCGCGTGTTACGCGGGGCGCTATATTTTTGTATGCTGTGTTGGTTGAAAAATGGTCTAACTTTCAGAAGGTGCGTTTTTTTCGTTTACTGTGTTAGTGAGCACAATTCTGTAAGCGGTAGTCTCTCAGTTTTCATTTCATTCGACAGATTTCGCGCTGAAATGAGTCATGAAATATGGTGTGGCGAGGTTTGGCTCGCGAGGCTCAATATATATAACAAAATCGATTAGAAATAGAAAAAAATGCAGTTAACACAATCATTTTATGTTACTCAAGTTGGAATATTGAAATAAATCATGAAGTCATCCTATCATATCTAGAATATCTTTTAACTCAGTAAAGATCTATTCTCAACGTGCTTCTAGTCATCAAATGTACTCAGTGTACTTGCTTGGTGTTCTTTAGATTGTTTTCCATTATACTTGACTGTTGTCAACTTCATTTGCAAAGCGAGTCTTCCCCAAGTTCTATTACTTTTGTAAGTAATCAGTGTCTGACGTTTTACAGTAAAACAACTAAAAATTTTAAACCCTTACGATGCCTGTAAGGCGGAACCCATTCAAAGTTCTCGACGGAGCAATTATCGTTGCCGAAATTTTTCTTTAGCTTAATTCGAACTCTTAATAGCTTGGATAACATAAGCTCTTTGCTCTTGGCAGACTGTTTCCTCTTTTCCTCTAAGATCTTTGTCAAAAAGCTGTGTATCAAGAAAACGCTATGTTGAAAATTTAAATTCTCATTACACGCTCATTTCTATGGTGAATGGAGGGCACAATATTCGCTTGTTGTTCTCGCCACGTTGTTGATTGTATCGAAAGTCAGAGAGGAAAATGCCTATCTGTCGCTTGGGAGAATATTTGAGCTTAAGGATGGTAACCATGGCAGAACAATGACAAAGTAGTTTTCGCTGGTCAGAAACTGAGAATTTTGAGAATCGTAACTCAATTGGTAATTTTTTCCCCGGCGGAGCGATAGAGCGAGATAAGGCACTGCATTTCGTTTTGGGTAGACTTTAAGGTGGCAATTCGCAGTATTAGGCCGCACCATTTTTTTTATTCACTGTCGGCCAGACAATCAGTGTTTTTGTAACTCAAAAAAACAGCTTGAAGTTATCAATCAAACTGTCGCCGAGCATGTGGACACTCTGAAACAAATGGCTTTTGCGTCAATTTGGCTTTATCTCTCACTCGCCACAAAGCGTTTTCGTCTCATTTGACGCACTGTTCTTGTGTCGTGTATTTTTTAAAACGGTTAATATCTGTTTCTGCCGAATTTGAGGCGTCCACCGCAAGAGGGATCTAATTTACAGTGTTGTTCCTGTATAGCACAACAGACAAAATTGAAACAAAATTATGATATACACATTCTATTAGTAGGATATTCCATGATAAAAACAGTGATATTGAATTTGTTGATCTTTCAGTGGTGTATAAAATTGTCTCCCTGGCCTTCTCGTTGGTCATCAAACACTCTTTTTCTCTGTTATCATTTCAATTACTAACATGAACATGTAACCCCAAAATTATCATTTCAGTCGTAGTCGAACTCTGTCGTCTCCCAAAATTATTATTTGCAAAACCCTGAGTCGTTCCTCGAACGTAATTAAAACAACTTTGTCACTGTTTTTATAGGATCACGCGCGAAGTTGCAAGCTTGTTTACTTCCCAATGTTTTTTTTTAAAGAACGTTTTGCGTTTTTTTAGCTGTTTAGCGGTCCGCAGCTTCCGATGTAATTCATTCCTTTTTTCATTTAAACAGCTTTGTCTAAAACAGTGCCACTTGGTCCTTGCAACTTCGCACGCAACTGCTGTTCAGTTCGGTCACACGTGTTTGTGGATAATTTCAGCGACGTTCACGCCGGATCGCTATGAGAAGTTGAAAATCGTGAAACTTTTCCAGCTGTTCTTGCGTTTCATATCGGACGCAGACGGTCCAAAAATAGCCTTTCTTCTTAAATTACTCCCAGCCCGTTGTTTTGAGACTTGAAATATCGGTTTCCTGTTGAATAACCCAACGTGAAGATAGTTATGTCTAGTCGATGGCGAAGCACAAAGAAACTCGGCACGCGAATATCAAACAATTGTTTCCGAAGCCATTAGCCAGGAGCTTTCATGCTATTATTTTGTCTAGCGCATTTCAATAAAACAAAGTGCATTTTTATTAATGTTAATTCTCTGAGAGTTTTGCAGACGAAGAATTTTATTAGATGGAAATGGAGTAGGGAGTAGGAGGGTTCAACTCGACAGACAGACAGGTCGCGAGCTCCTTTAAATTTTTTTTCTTTATTCTGTTGGTTATAAAGTGGATCCGGTTGAACATCAGATGGCGGCTTCCTCTTTTTCAATCTATGAAGTCGACAAACGACGCTGTCTGTTAGATAATAGGAAGCTGAAATGTGAATATGTAGGGCGCCGTTAAGGAAGAGAGCGAATGGATGTTTAGCCTACAAGCACTAAGAGGTTATGCCAACCGCACCGTGCGGTCTTTAATTAAGATACGGTTTATATCTAGATGGCAAAAGCTCACGACAAATGAATGTTTGGGCGACAAAATAAGGTTTTCAATTTTCTTTAATGTTCTTCCTACGTCTCCTAAATTTTAGTGGGGTGGTTTAAGGAAAACCAACAAGACAAAGACAATTTCAAGAGAATCAAATTTTGATTTGAATAGAGAACTGTTGATTTTATAATCTTGCGGAAATGTCAATGTTTTTATCGGTGCAACTGGGCTTTTTTGGATAGATTAGCTTGTTCCTGGTTGAAATATGAATTTACGAAGTACTTCTCGGTTGTGTGCCTAATTTTTTACGGTGCACGACTACTTCTAAATCTTGCTGTGTTCATTTCTCTTCTTCTGAGCTCTCGCCGTTGTGGAGCGAGCCATTAGTTTTGTTAACACTTGTCTTGCGGGCAAAACCACCCGCCGAAGTTCCATTTAACATATGTCGACTCCTAATGACTGATTCGGAATCTCGTCTTGGATTGTTCATAGAATAGATGAATTGAGAACCGGCGTTATGTAATCTTTGATTGTTAATCCAAGAGTGGAAACCCTTAATTTCATTCTCCAGCTCTCGACAATAGCTGTCCTTTTCTTCTAATTTTTTCGACAAGTCTCTCACATCTTGTTGCAGTACATTAATGGTCTCTTTTGAGTTCATAGAGAGAATGTCATCTTTCTCAGCTTTGTATTTTTTGACCTCGAGCTGTAGTTTAATATTTTTCTCGTTTAAACTGTCCATTTCGAGTCGTTGACTCGTCTGCATCATTCTCAATTCCTTTTGAACGCTTTTGAGTTCTTGCAGGGCTTCCTCCATTTTTTTGGCGTGCTCTTTTTGCAACGACTCCAGTTCCGCGCGAAGCTTGTCTCGCACATTGGTCAGTTCCTTTACTTTATCCTCCCCGTCCTTGGCAAATAAATCTTTGATTTCCTTGGCTAATAAGCCACTTAACTCTCTGGGAGAAGCGGGGAGCCTGTCGTTTTTAGTCAAGTTCGCGAGCATGTTTTGAATACGCTCCTCCAAAACAGCATTTTCGTTGTCATTAGCCTCGGGCTCCCTGTCTCGGTTAGGACTGTACGATTTTTCGTAGCCTCCCCATCTTTCGTTTTGAGCTACAACCTCGAGCATTTCCTTTGCGGTTTTTTCTAGCGATCTAGGATCTTTAGCGGACGGGGTCGCTAGAATTTCGCTGACGGTGTGCGAAACCGTCGCGGGACTCATCCTTGGCTCGACCTTTGGAATTGGCTTTCGTATGTCTCCCTTGAAAGCGTGACGGTGAAAATCGTGAGGATGTGGCGGTGTGTAAGGGCAGTCACTCGCCAGGTACGGAATGGTGTGAGGAGCGAAAAGCCTTGCAGGAGAACCCGGCGACATCATGGGTATGGAAAGTGACCCACTAGAAGCACTGGAGCTCTCTGTGCCTTTTGCGCGGCCGTGCAAGGGAGACCACGGCCTAAAGGCAGACCTTCTGCACACGATATCTCCATTAGAACTGCTCCCACTATTGCTACTGTTCCCATTCGAGTCGCTGCTGTCATTGTTTGCCACTTCGCGCGAATCTCGCGGTCTGTCCACGCGCGGCCTCTTCGGAGGGCTCGCACCACCGTCGCGCTCGCCTCCATCTGAATCTTGTTCGCTCGATGGCGACGCGCGCTTGTAGCGTTGTCCGTCCGAAAATTTATTCATGAGCATCTCCCAGAGTTTCTGTACGTGCAGCGTGGGTTGCTCATTGCACAGCATCAAATAAAGGCGCCATTTCGCGTCGTCGAAGCCCCAGTGACAAGTGTGTATCTCTCCTGAGGAGTGATTATGGACAACAAACCTGCGCGGAGAGAATACTCCATCGCATTGAGAACAAGTAATACACTTGGCGTACGGATCGGTGTACTTGTCAATTTCCAGAGTGCCCGCGCAGCCGCCAAAACACTCATGGTACACTTCTAAACTGTCCACTGGAAAAATACGACTCGGCCGTCGCGGGACCTCGCTCGCGGTTAAAATACCGATCAAGCGAAACGAGTCAGTCTTGGAAATAAAACTCGCCGAAGTCGACGACCAGGACAAGACGCCGGCCAGTTTAAATAATTCCAGCTGATGTGGCGAGCAGCGCGGACAGTAGATTTGAAGGCGATCCCGATTAGTGTCAATGTCTTTGCTGTCAAAATCCTTCAGAACTTTATTCACCAGTTCCGTGTAGCACACTCTCTTTTCACCGCCAGAGCTGAAGCAAGCTAACGGCACGCCATCGATGATGGTTTCTTTGAAGTTAAAAGCGTCCTGGCCCTTTGGCGGTGGCATCCTTACTGTGACAGTCTTCGTGCTCATCGTCCTAGAATATTCACTAGACGCAACATGCGAGCTATGTTTAGCGCCGTCGTCTGATGTCGAATTCCACGATTTCTTTGCGGTGAAGCCCTTCGGTCCAGTGATGGAGTCTGTCGAACAGTCGCGGTACTTCTGTAGGATTTCGTCTATAAGCGGGTTGTCCGAACGAGAGAATTTGCCACGCTCCATTCGCGTTGCTTAATTTCACCCAAATAAGTTACAAAAGCGTGTCGCGTGAAACGTCTCAACGGCTTTCTTTATAGCAGACGACCGACGAGTCTGTTCATTCACTGCACATGCTCTGTGAAGGGCCTGTTTGGACCGTTATTGTTCGCAGTTGATTTGTCATCTGAACATGTGATAATGCTATTCAGGGGGTAAAATTACTGAAAAAAAAACCCTGGTGAGGCTCCCGAAATCTTGGGTTTAAAATATGACTCACCCGCTTTGAAACGCGTACGTGCCACTCGCAGGCCAAAGACAGAACGTCACACCGCACCTGGCGTAAAACGGGGTCGCAGAGAATCAAATTATGAGAGGCTGCGACGAACACGAATGCGTTAATCTCGCTCGGGTACCGTATATCAGTTGAAATAAAAGTCTACTGGTGTGAATTATTCAATACTTCGCCTGATAACAGCGCCAGAACAGGTAGCCTTCAAAAACACTTGGTTGTCTTTTGTGAAGGTTGTCTCTGCTGCCAACGCAATTACTGCATGGCTGAATGAACCAATTGCGTGGCACTGACAAAGACAAACAGAGTCGTCCGTGTAAAATGTTGTGTGCCAATGCCCCCGCCACTGTCTAGACAACGTTATTGTATTGTCTAGACATGTTTTTGACGTCTTGTTACAGCTTTGTTTCGGCGCTCGAGCTTTTTAGGCCGCGATAATCAGTTGGGCGGGATATAAATGCTATTGACGCCTCGTGTAATATTTTTAGCGCCAGAAGGACACGCGTTTGTTTCGCGGCGCATGCAAGCTCCTCGCTGAAATAAACCACCCGAAATGTTTACGACGAAGAGCAAGTTTATCGAATTTGAATCGAAACAATGACGGGAAACGAAAGAAAACAAGCCCACAGCTGTCGCCGTGTTTTTAATTATTCATGTCCAGAGGACAACTGGTCGGATGTTTTTCAAAGAAATCATTTAATTCGGTGAAAACCAAATTCATCTTGTTTTAAGTTATTTTGTCTGGCTCAAGCGGCCAAATAAAGCTATTTGCAAATGTTTACGAATCTTTGAGATCTGTGTATTTATGAAAGCTTCTTGTTAACGAATATTAGTGGTTGGTCATAGTTTTTAATTTTTCGCATTTTTCTTGTTCTATTTTCTTGTCTTTATTAATTTAAACTAAGAGACATGGCGGCGCGAACAGTTTGAAAGACAATCGAGTAACCCAAGTTACCAAGACAAAAAAAGCCCTTTTAATCTTCAAAGTTGTGAAAATTTTATCCACAGTAAGCAGCCTTCTTTGATATTCCCTTCGCTTTCACCTGCCAGAATTGTGAAAGAAATTCATCGAAGCCTGAATTATGCCAAAACAACAGTAATTATTCGTCTCGTTTCTGTCAGACATTGAAATGGAAAACCTTCCGTCTGCCTAGCAATTTTCCGTGTTAGGGATTGATGGTGTTCTTGTCAAACAATGAGAGGTATTTCACAAACACAACAGAAACCCTGAAACCGCTATCGCTTTCATGCTTCATTGCGTTTCGCTTAACAACCGCTCCATTGATTCCCTGTAATAAATACTTTGAATTGAATAGATCTGAAAACATAAAAGCCGCAGCGAAGCAGGAACATGGCCTTGTTATAAATTCGCACGACTTTTAAATAATACCCCGAACACGAGCGGTGTGTTGCTTTCCGTTTTTAGAGATAAGATAAACACAGTGCAGCTAATAATTTGACTCGGCTGAGCTTTTCGAAAGCTCGTGTCAAACCCACTGAAAGCCAGTTTGTTGATTGAAGTAGGTCACTATGCTAATCTGTTTGCATATTCATATATTAAACCTTGAACATGCTGGTTGTTTTCGCAGGCAGTTAAACATTTTAAAAAGAGTATCTTTAAAAAACCGAGTGCATTTTCTCGATTTACAGCGAGCCGGTTTCTTTCCGAAGAGCTTCTTTATGGTAATTATGGAGTAACAAAGTAAAATTATTCATGTTTTTAACTTCGTTGCCAATGGCAGCTTACCGGGAATTGGGTTTGCCGAGCTTTCACGGTGACTGTACAAACAGAACTTATATGTACACCAGACAATTGCGATATGGCGCTTACACACACAGTCAAGTTTTAAAATTAAACACAGACACATATGATGTTGAAACACTCTCGAACTGGGAGGGCAAACTTCCGAAATTTGTAAAAGGTTCTCATATGTAAAGTTGTTTAAACAATTAAATTTGTTTGACGCGTGTTTTACGCGAGGGAAAGGGGGAAGAGTTATAAAAGCTAGAAATAGAACAGCAAAACTGATTAATCCATATGTCCGTAATCCACTTCTTAAATAAGCTGTTGTCTAAGATCCTTTGATGATAAGGAAATCTTAATAAGCCCGTTCGTTCAATCATCAGATATTCCGTCGCCTCAAGCCTCTCAAGCTTATTTTCAAGTCACGGAACGGTTAAAATCGTGGTCTAAATTGAAAACTGTTAGAAGTCAAACCTAATTAATCCTGTCTTCTCATGTGATGTTTTTGACAGACCTTACAAGAGTCTTTTTCTGACAGTCAATGTTTTTTGGTGTGATAAAGAACGCGACAAATTAGTCGTATCGTTTTTGAAAAAGGTCTAAATAAAGCTAACTCCAATGCTGCTAATTATCCAATGTGACATTTGCCAAGGTCTCGTAACAGTTTTGCATAAAAATAAGCTTTATATGCACGAAAGTGGACTTCTGAGTAACACTCATTTTCATAAGACAATTTTTTTCAAATGGAACCTAAGAAAAGCTTATTTTATGCCTTGATCTTTACTTTTTGTCCGCTTGTCGGAATTTCTTGCCATCTTTTACGTTGTTACTGATTGGTCGTTACTTTTTGACTCTTTGTCAGAATTTCCGGCAATCTTGTGGCCGATTGGTCGTTGCTTTTCGGCCTATTATCGGAATTTCTAAGAATCTTGTCGCTAAATGGTCCTTACTTTTCGGCCCCTTGTCGGAATTTCGAACTGTCCTGTCGCTGATTGGTCGTTTTATTTCTTTTTTTTTCTCGGCCCCTTGTCCGAATTTCTGCGCGCGAGCCATCCAACCAAAATTTCAACTTCGTTCCCAGGGCCTGGGGGGCGGGGCGGGAACTGATTAATAGTTTATGTCTTACCGCATTTGCTGATTTCTGGTTTCTGAACGGCAGGACAATTCTGATAATAACAACTTGTTCATCGGATACTTGTTTACACCACACATTCTCAGTAACTTTTATTTCAATAAAATGTCTGATGGTGTTCTCTACGAGGGTTTCAGGATAATTAACAATTATTCCTCGAGCATGTCGAGCCCGAATGGGCCCCGAGTCAATAGCCCATGAGGCCGAAGGCCGAATGGGCTATTGACTCAGAGGCCA
>OFHQ01000123.1_pt1 | contig 11097 bp, 6 predicted proteins | sample 1521071 | NCBI WGS metagenome assembly OFHQ01 (sample SAMN04272335, study PRJEB24112) | coral metagenome | biome: Coral reef; feature: Shallow seawater; material: Coral tissue | host: Coral | place: China: South China Sea | collected 2014 | reverse complement strand
AATCCCAACTGGCGGGAGGCAGACCAGTTGGCTATTTACAAGCGTAGCCGAGAAGCTGAACTCGGGGCTTCCGAGAACAACATCAGCTAGCGGTGAGAACGGGATTTGAACCCGCGACCTACGAATTTCAAACCCGACGTTCTAACCACTCGGCCACGCTGCGTCCCCACGCGAGTCCAAATATTAGTAGTAGTTATTAACCAAAGATGTAATCCCGAGTCCAAATATCAGTGATAGTTATTAACCAAAGATGTAATACCTTGGACGTCGGCGCTAAACCCTGAAACATCAACCTTCTGAAGAGCAGCGTGGTAGGTACGAGCCAGTTCAAACAACACTATATTCAGGTGTTCTGCAAGTTTATTGATGCAAAAGCCACAAATTACACTTTGATCAAGTGATTTTCCAGCAAAGAAAAGGTTATAAACGGTTCCGAGTAGGCTAAATGGTGCTGAAACAAAAGGCTCTTTTTTCCCCACGACTATAAATTTCTTCTTTGTCTTGCAGTACAGTACGGGCCAAAAATAATGCAGACATTAAGAAATAGGTAGCATGTTCTCCGTGTTTCTACCGGGCTTTGGTAGAATTCTACCAGTGTACTAATGCAATTATGCTGCAATCTGATTGGTTGAGCTACTCATAGACCATCAGCCATTAGGGTGCAGTGGCTGTCGGCCGTCTGCGAAATGGCGACGTATTTTTATTTTCCCCATGTTTTGGAAGAATGTTTAGATGCAAATGAATAATTAAATTACTGAGAAGACCAAAAGAAGGGCATTGACCGTGTTTTGACTTTAAATTAAACAACTACAACTTTTCAATGACAATTCAGTCTGTGATTTTTTAAAGTTTAAAGTTTAATAACATGTAAAAAAACATTGGAAACCATTATTTGCGTTAATTTCAGTTACAATTCTGCTATAACAGTTAGATTATCCGCTCTCGATTTCTATGAGGTAATAGCTAATTCAGCCTTAGGCCTCATCAACTATCACCTCATAATGTAATTCTTAAATAAAAACACTATTTTAAACCAATCAGCACGCGGATATGTCTTCTGTAAAGTTACACATTAAGTGAAACACCTACCTCTGAGTGCAGACTTAAAAACTTGCCTATACTGCATGACATCAAGGAATGTTACGGGAACAGTGACACGTCGAGTTGGCGTGACAGTACTGTCACACTCGTCTGCTGATGGAAAGCTCAACTCACCGGCCATGCTACGCTGATTGAGAGGAAAGGAGAACACGTTACAAGATGGCTTCAACCCCTGCCTCCACCCACACCCGTCCCTGGTGGGCGAGGGGTTGATTTTGTCCCCCTTTGTATCAATTCAACCTTCGAAAGACAAACCAACATTTGAAACTTCTTCCTTGCTTCCTTGCTGATTACGAAATTATTTCTCGACTTCTTTTGGAAATCGACGCTCTAATTGTTTAGTTCGTCCCGTTCATGCACCTGCCCTTAGGTCTCCGATTTTGCTGCGATGGTTTGCAAACAGTAATATATATCATGTTTTTTTCTTCAAAAGGAATAAATTACTCGATTAATTGTAAATATAAAGGAAGGCAATACTTACGTCTCCAGAAGAACTGTTCGACATGAATTCTGGTGCAGTTGGAGGTCTGTAGCCTTTCGACTTCTGTCTAAACTGTAGTTCAGTCTGAGACAAGGCATTCTCACTGTTGGGGAGGTCACGTGAACATCCCATTCCCACCCTCCTCAAGCCCACGCGTCGACAAGAACTACGTAAAGTAGATTGCCCTGTGTCATGTCTTTTCTTGCATAAATTTCCAACCTTGGCCCTGTGAAGTTGACTGGTTTCTCCCTGTAATGGCCCAATTTCCCCTTCTCCCGTAATTGCCATTGCTTTTGGTTTGGAACTAAATTTTAGGAATTCAGCAGAAGAACACGCATTTGGTAGGCCATGGTAAACAACTGGGTTTCGGGAAACTGTTTGCTGCAAGCTCAGATCTTCCGGCGGTGCTGTAATTAAAGGGGCCCTTCTTTCGGGCTGCAAAAAAAATTGGATTACGATTTAGTGGTAAAGCAAGTCAATCGACAACACAAAAAGTATATTTGAAGCCAGTGGCTAGAACCTCTGTGCGTTACCTTTGTATTACACCAGCATACTCAAAAGAGTATGGACATATCGCGAATAGAGGATTCCTAAAGCCATACCCTGAGTCGGCTTCTAAAACTAGTTTAAAAGAACGTTAATTTTAACGTTTCACGGTATAACTTTCTTACCAGTTGCGGCACTCTCTGTACAAACTCAGGCTTGATGTCGGTGGGGTTTCCCTCTCTAGCCTGGCTCATTGTCATGAATCCTTCAGTAGAAGACAGTGCAAGGCTTTCACTTGTGGCAAATCCTTGCGTTGGTAGTAGGCACGGCGAGTCATAATGAGCCTCACTTGATGAAATTAAGTCAATCCAGCTCAAGCTCGATGATGGGGCTCTTTGGTCACCTGAGAAGTATGAAGTTAAAGCTAAAACTTAAACATTGCCACGAACGCGGATAAAGATACTCCAAAAGAAGTGAACGGAAGAAATTGTTTGAAGTAAATAAATTCGAGATTTTCCGACCGTAGTTAAACGAATGATCTTTTGTATAATGGTGTGACGCTGTACCACTAAGCTACAGAAACAAAACACATGAGAGTTTGGCCGTTTTTATAGGAAACGTTTCGCCTACTGCTGCGGTTTCTTTGTTTGTTTAAATCTGTTGCTGTTGTTTTTGTTTTATTCTTCTCTCTCCATCTCTGTTTCTGTTTGTTTTTATGTCCGTAACAGACTTCCCTTTCCATTTATTTCTCGAGTACAACTACACATGTTGATCGTTCTAAAACGCTGATGCAATGGTGTAAACAAGGATAGAATATGGCTCAGCACCAGACTCATGTTCTAAACACAAGCTGTAACATGGATAAAAATGTTTGCCTTTACCATTACTAGGTAAAGAGTGGGTAATTTGCCTTTGCACTGACACCACTGGTACAGACGAGCATCCTCTCTTTACAGTGTCACTAACAAGTGAACCCTTCCGAGAGTGGCCATCTCCTGCCGTCACCTGGGAACAACAATACAGCATGGCATTAGTCCGGTCACCATACACACGAACTGAACAATGCCCGCGTTGGCTCGTTCTCATTTGCAGTACTAAATGCAATCGTATATCTTGAAACACGTTGTTTCGCCTCTGACGTAAATAAAGCAATATCGTTAACGAAACCCTCCAATCTATTTGAAAAACTTTATTTCTGATATCTGCATAAGGGTAGGTTGGTAAAAAAAAAAAACTAAAGAACATTGCCTTCAAATGTTTCCGTGCGAACGAAAGTTCAACGCGAATGTGTACGGTGGTATTGCACGCATATGGACTGTGTCGATTCAGTTTGTTGAAATGACCACTATAATGGTTTCTGATTTTCGTAGATGAAATGCTTCGAGGGATAAATGAAACAACATCTTAACCCAACAGGTTACGATATTCCACTTCAGATGAACTTTTATCAACTGTGGGGAACGTGAAGACGGCATATTTGTTTGGCAAAAATCGTTGAAATGCTGATGACCTCCAAATAAAGTTCTCCACCAGTGGCGTATTGCAGTTTCGGTTTTAGCAAGTCGACGATATGAAAATTTTAGCTTAACAATCTAGCTGAAACACTGAGCAGATTGCCTAAACCAAGCGAGTTTACAGAAACAGAACAGTTAACTAAAAGTGCGAATTTTAACATTACTATTCAGTACTTTCAATTATTTATGTAATTTTTTTTTAAACCTCGTGTGGCCAATGGTGATTGCATTACAAGTAAACAGCTTCTAGCAATATACATAGTTAGCCATAAATATATCTATTATACTTACTGTTCGGCTATCAGTTGGAATGACTTCTGTTGCCACATTGGGAGTAACTCTCCACTCAAACCCTTTTTCGGTTTCAGATGGGTAGAACTCTGGTGACATCTCATACTGCTGTAAATTTCCTTCACCATCGTCGATGGCCTGATGTTCAAACGACAAGTCCCATTCATCGAAGCCACTGAACCTTTTTCTGAATAAGGACGTGCTCGAAGAATTTCTCAAGTGGTTGTTTTGATCTTGAATTTGCAGTTTACTGTAAGGAAACAACGATCCTGGGTGGCTGGAGAACCCTTTAGAGTCAGTGCTGAAACGATCCATTTTTAGTTGAGAAAGTGACCTGTTTTCGTAACTCGTGGAATCGCTACATTTTGCAGTTATTAAAGGCGATATAACGTCAGGGTTGCTAGAGGCTTTCGAAAAGGATCTAACTTGGGCATACTTTGAACAGATGGCTTCTTCTTGTGCTGCTTCTTGAACGCCGTTTGAGGATTGCTGCGTTGAAGTCACATTTAGGAATGGAAGTAAGGAAGGAAACCCCACAGCTGCTGAATCAGGGTTCCCAAAGCTGCAACCATCCAGCTGTCTGTCTTTCACCACGTTACAAAGCTGCGCTCCATCGTCCTTGACATCAATACAACCTTGGGAATCAGCCTGTTCCACACTTGTCAGAAGTCTGATGAGAGGGGAGACTGATTCCGAATCATTCTGGGACCAAAGTTCACTTTGCCTCTGATTGCTATATGGTGACCTGGTAACTACCGAATCTTGCGTGGCATCCTCGCTCATTGCATCTCTACCAAGAAAGTTGCCACCAAAATTATCACTCGAACAAGCTGCAAACGAATCCGGGGACAGATTTAGGGAGTCACCTAAATCTACGCCTGTTTCTTGAACTTGTCCAAGAGAATCATTGTCCAAAATGCTTGGCTGGAACGCAGTTGAGATTTCAGAAACGTTTCTAGGGTGGGCAATGACTTTCGCTCCACCAACCTCAGACGAGAACTTATCCGCAGTCTCATACAAATTGCGTGACTGTGTCTCCTTTGTGACGCCAGGATTGGCTTCATTAAGTTCTACTGTCTCTCCTTCAAGTGTCATTGTAGGTAATGGGGTATCCTTACGGGACGAGAAGAGTGCTAGGATCTGGGACGTGCTGCGTTTGTTTTCACTGTGCATTAACCTTTCTTTTTGTAACAGGCATTTGGAACCAGAGGTTTCTGCTCTAGAGAAGACTCCATTTTCTTTCCCTGCAGCACTACAGTTGTCAGCCACGTTGGAAGGAACTCTTTGATCATGTCGCTTTTCCCATTGTTTGCCAACATGATATAAACTGTTATTTGTTTGCAGGATAGCAAAGCGTTCATCACTTGGTTCTTTCCTGTGAGTGACTTGAAAGCTGCTAGGCTCTTGTTTGCTGGAATAGGAACTGTAAACGTTGAAAAACTCAGTTTTGCTAGGGGGTCTGTTTGACGTGACAAATCTACCATGACGTGAATTACTTTCTTCGCTTGGCTGAAAAAGAAATGTTACATTGTTGTGAGCAAAACATACAGTATCAGCTTTTAAACTGGCCTGAATGAAACAGTATCAAAGATAACACAAATGTAAGTAAGTACATATGGGGCAAATCCAAGATAGCCTCTCCCTTACATCCGCCACCTACATTTGGCGCCACGATAACCAAGCAAAACGACATCGAATTAAGTAAAAACAAGAGGATTTTAGATAGAAATACATGCCTTTGTGTGAGCCGCATACATTATAAACCTTAGCTACTTTAGTGGTAGATACAGGTCATATTATACTGCAATTGGCTTGCAATCGACGCTCGTTCTGGGGAATATCATTAAAAGAGATTCTAAACTAATTCTAAGTAAATCCTATTCTCGATTCTGAGATAAAGCCAGTCTAATACTGAGAAAACAAAAATGTTCTGTTAAAACTGAGGTTATCGAAGATGTCTTCAAAGTTTAAATAACCAAGAGCCACCGCCGATACCTTTGTGGCGTCTGTGAAGCCAGTTACCATGGGTCTCTTCTGATTAAATGCTGGTGGCTGGAAATACTGGATAGACGAGAACAGAATATGTCATGAAAGGTACATATACGGTGTAGCTTTCTCTCGAGCAAACAACTTAGTAACAGGAAATGCATTTAGACACCTAGTTCCCGCAACTATCTTTGCTAATTTAAGCTTGTCAGCATCGACTCTTCAGTTAAAGCAATTAAGAACATTCTGTAGTTGAAATGCTCATATCAGGGGCTTGATTAGGCCCCAGCACTGAGCAAAATTATCCGCCTGCGATGGTGATTTGTTTATCTAGAGGTAAAGCAGTTCAGTTAAAAAGCTTTGCCCACCTGTGGAAACCAGTTTCCCTGATGCTGAAAACGAGACCCCTGTAATATAATGAGACTGTTGTTGTTCGAGACATTTGACTAAAATCCTTGAGTTTTACTGGAATATCAGACGCATCAGTGATAATCAACGATCTGGCTGCAAATAAGGAGGGAGGGAGGGAGGATGTGATTGCACGTTACACGTGACTGCTCTCTTATTGACAACAAGTTACAGTGGCACACTGTGAAGCGAAGTGAAGTGCCCAGAAGCTCTACAACTTATTTTTATTTCACGATTTGTCACAGTCATAAAGGGAATAATAGCTTAAAAGATGCTGAACGGTTAGTTTATGTCACTTCAAAAAATTTAAACAGATCAAAGCCACATTGGAAATTGATGAATACCGACACAAGAAACGCCGTCTTGACAGGTACAAAACACAAAGTCAAAATGCATACCCGTCTTTTCCTTTTCCCTGGTTGATAGAGAGGTCCTACCGAGCGTTCCACTTCGTTTTCCTGTGTCTTTAAAGCGACCTCATGGGTGTGGTCAGATGAGGGGTCTAGCTTCTCTTCAATGGTAATTAAGTACCGCTCACTTTCTAACTCTTCCCCCAGGACCACCTGTAAATGGGCGTAGGAAACCTTGAGGCACACAATAATAATAAATAAAATTGAATCGCATTGTTACCTGCGAATTAAGTCAGGTTCGGTTCAAACGTCGTCGAGCTTGACATGTAATCCTCATTTCAGTCAACTCAGATAATTGAGTTCGACTATTAATTCAGACATCGAACCAAATGCGTCGAACTTAATTGCGAACTGGATAGACAAAGTTTAGGCAAAATAATATTATATAACTTGTATTCATCCGTAATGTATGCACTGGATTCGTCGCATCAGTATAAAGTTTGGCGTCTGACTTTTGCTATCCCTTTCGACTACCGTAGTCGAAGATAATGACTAAGTCGACTCAATTACGAATGTGTCGATCGTAAATGATCTAGACGTTCAAAGTTCGAAGTTTGAACCAGGTCGTAATTACTGAAGTTGAATAGTATCAGACCGCATTTTCTAATCTACAACGTGCATTACCGCTTGCTAATATTTGCACATCTTACTGTCACTTTCCCAGTCCTACCAACACTGAGGTATACACTTTGCAAAGGTAAAGATTACCGGGGAGTCTCGTTCAACGTGCGTTGTCCTTACGATGTTTCCGAGTCGCCAATATCAACATCACGTTGCTTTATATGTTTTAAGACGTTTATGTTAAATAGAATGAAATGCTTAAGGACTTAGATAATGATGATAATTGATATTTTTATAGTATAAATTAACATAACCTGGTTATTAAAGGTTGGCAAACTCGCTAAAATTACATCAATGTTGCCTGCCAATTTATACACTTGGAGCGAAATGCTTCTAGTTTTTTTTAATTATTTTTTTTTTTCTAAAATAAGAGCTTTCCATGTGACTGAGCTGCATTCGTCCACAGTTTGACCGTTATTTGTGATTCTTTTGTTTAATGAAATAATCTTTTAAACTTCGGTCAACAATATCTCTTAGATATATTTTCGTGTTGCGACTCAGGTGAAAGAGCGAAATATGTTAACCTCCATCACCAGTGGCGAAATGCCATGAACGACATCACTGATAACCCAAACACTAATTGGTAACCTAATTTTGCCATGTGCGGTAGGAATAATCACAAGAATCGCCTCCAGGGTTTCGATTTGTCATTATTTTTTAAGACTTAAAATCACTAATTTTTCGTAGCTAGTAGATGCAACCTTGTTGCCAGACCTTTGACAGATCAGTCCGTCAAAATAATGCAGAAATTCAAACGCTCAAAATTTTTCCGGCCTCACGTCATGCCTTGTCGAGCCAGGTGATTTTTGCGCTCTGTCGCTAGATCGACCACTCGACCAAAATCCAGACAAAGAGTAAGTACTTTTATTCAATAATAACGGAACGACTACTCCTAGTCTAACTTTTTCTACTCTTCCTTCCCAAGTGAAACAGGAACGTAACCAAAATTCAACAGAAAGCGCTATGCAAATCCGTCTAATTATCGCATACAATAAACACCAGCAGGCATACAAACAGTTCCTGTCAATATCAGTGCTAATAATCAAAAGCAAACACACTACAATACCGACAACTTGGCTGTTAACAAGGAAGTTGTTCAAATTTCGTGCGAAAATGTTTAACTTTCATCATCTTTTGTCACGTAAATGGTTGACATCTCGCATCATTTAGAAAACAAGGTGAAACTAAATATCAAAAGGAAAAGCCTACTTATCAGTGAAATCGTTTGAGCTGAAGGGTTTGTGAATTTTAATAGATCATCGACTAAGCACTTAACGAGGAACAGTCTATCGCAACCTCCACACAGGTACATGTAAGGAGCCAAAGAATCTAAAAGTCAGCTCATTTTAAATAAGTAAAGGGTTCAAATCAACAAGGTTCGTACAATGCGTTCATTGAACTGCTTAGCATTTCTTGGTTTCTGGTGTTATGTTGGTGTAGAAGCCTCGTATAGACGGGGAGATGTCATGTTGGGTGGCCTTTTTAGTATTCGCCATTTGCAGGGAACGTCAGAGGATAAATGTGGAGAGATCACCAAGGAAGTGGCACAGGCACAAGCGATGATCTTCGCCACTGATAAAATAAACAACGATCCAAACCTGCTTCCAAACATTTCTCTAGGTTACGATATACGCGATTACTGTGAAAGCATTACAAAAGCAACGCAAATCACCTATGAACTTTTTAAAGATACATGTAAGTGCTATAAAAACACTACACATAGAAACATTAGGAAAAGCTCGATTGTGGCACTTATCGGTCCAACCTTTTCAAGTGCAGCTATTGCTCTTGGTGGAATTCTTCAAATGCTTAATGTTACAGCTATAAGCGGGACAACAACGAGTTCTGAACTAAGTTCATATACTTATAAACATTTGCATCGCTCAGTGCCTTCAGATACTTATTTATCAAAAGCTATGGCTGATATCATACACCATTTCAACTGGACCTATGTAGCTGCTGTTGGAATCGACGATTCGTATGGACGAAATGGAATATGGTCAGTCGTTAAAGAAGCCGAACATAAAAAAGGCTCATTCTGTGTAGCGCTGACCGAATTCATATCGCTTAACTCACAGTCTACAAACATAAAGGATATCGTTAAAAGGCTAAAACGACACGAAAACATCAAAGTTATTACCCTGTGGATTTACGGCGGCACTGCGAGAAAGTTCTTTAGAGAAGCCAGGAGACAAAACCTCTCTGGGAGAGTTTGGATTCTAAGCGACATAACATTCACATTAAATACGAACGGTTTCCTCCCTTCTGACTTGTCGCCGCTTCGTGGGTCTGTAGCATTCCAACCTCACAATTTCCAAGACGCAGGGTTTAAAGATTACATGAAAAAATTGCTGCTTAATGGGGCAAATAAGCAGGACCTTCCGGAATGGTGGGGCGACATAAGGGCACTGGATAAAAACTGTTCAGCCCTTACGGACATCGCAACTCGACAAGAGGACCGCCGAAAAGAAGTATGTGTACAGAATATTGTTGATGATGTGTACACCTCATACGTTCCATATGTCATTGATGCTGTATATTCCGTGGCTCATGCTTTGCACATTTCAACTCAAGATACCAGCAGAATTACTAATGATGGTCAGAAGAAGCCTTACCTGAAACTGAATGACATGCAAAGTCTACTTTCCAGAGTCAACTTTACTGGACTAACGGGAAACATATACTTTGACAAGTTTGGCGATAGGCAATCTGCGCACTACGATATTGTCAATTTTCAACAAGTAGAAGAAACTGGTGGCACGGGACTAAAACAAGTTATAGTCGGATACTGGGACGCGTCAGAGGGGCTACACTTAGACGAAAGCAGCATTCGGTGGAACAGCCAGACAGGGGAGTTTCCAAAATCTGAGTGCCTGGAACAATGTTCTGCTGGAACAAGAAAGTCTACCACTTCACCTTGCTGCTGGCAGTGCATCCAGTGTCCTCGAGGTACGATCAACCCAGTACCTGGAGCACAAACCTGTGTTGAATGTCCACGAAGGAAACTTTCCAATGACGCTAGGACAGCGTGCGTAGATTTACCTTTGGCTAATTTGAATTACTCCAGTCCAGGAGGAATCGCCGTTCTAGTATTTGGCGGATTAGGTATCGTTGCTACACTCACTTCATTTGCAGTTATCTGTAGATTCTGGAACACCCCTATTGTCAGGGCATGCAACAGGAAACTGAGCCTCGCTCTCCTAGCAATCATTCTCTTGATGTTCTCGTTGGCGTTTATGAATCTGTTTGAACCTACAGGTACAATTTGCAAGATTATTTACCCGTGGCGTTACATAACTTACAACTTGTGTCTTTCTCTGCTACTGGTAAAAGTCCTTCGCATTTCCAGGGCTTTTGAAGTTCCAATAGCAGCCGGTTTAAAATTAACCACTTTCACTAATAGAATGCAAGCAGTAATTGTAACAACACTGCAAGCGTTCCTGGTGATTGTTTTGCTGGCTTGGTCGCTTTTGGATCCACCAGTCGTTAAAGAACACATCTATCCTGAGCATTATGCTTTTATTAAATGTAAAGCATACAGCATGCCACTTGGAAGGGCCCTATTCCTCCTAAATTGCTCCTATATTTTCTTGCAAATATTGCTCTCCGCGTTCTGTTCCTTTAAGATCAGGAACGTTCCAGAAAACTTTGGTGAGGCTAAAAGAATAGCATTTTCCATGTACATATTTTTTATTTCTTTGCTTATTTATCATCCTGTAGAGTTCTCAATGAGCGCAAGATATGTGACAGTTGTAGACTGTGTTACAATACTGTTGAGTGCATACGGTTTTCTTGGTTG
>OFHQ01000121.1_pt1 | contig 11130 bp, 3 predicted proteins | sample 1521071 | NCBI WGS metagenome assembly OFHQ01 (sample SAMN04272335, study PRJEB24112) | coral metagenome | biome: Coral reef; feature: Shallow seawater; material: Coral tissue | host: Coral | place: China: South China Sea | collected 2014 | reverse complement strand
ACAGGGGGTACTTAATCAAGGGGGGGGGGGGGGGCTTATTTAATTTTTCCCAAATCATGGCCTGACATGATCATTTTTTAATACATCTGCACACAAACAACAATATGTTAAGCTGTTTATCAACATAAAAAGCCGATTGAAACTTCAAATCACGACACTGTTTGTACTTGTAATTTTTTTCCTAACTTAATGGGAATTTTAACCTTGGAAAATACTGAAAACAATTCAGAAGTTATAATTAATGGAAACTTGTCTGTTGACAAGTTCCCATTAAAATTGATTTGCGTCATTACAGTATCTAACAAGTGCAATCATGCTTTAAGGCAGATGACTGCCTGGGATATCCTGGGGCCTTTACTGTCACCAGCCAGTCCCTAGACAGTATAGCGCTCCCATGGCTGGCAATCCCACAACCCAGCCACGAAATCCCACGCAGTCATCCAGGCACTTGGCAAACTGAGTTAACAGTGGAGACAGGGAGGGGATGGGGTGCAGAAAGATGTTGATGAACAGACCAAAATGACTGTTCCCGGGGCCGCCAAGCCGGAACACACTGGCACAATGTTGAAGAGCACTGTCAAGATTATGTTAAGTTAAGGGGAGTCATAAGATTAGTCAGGCACCCTAGCCCACACAGCCCATGGGGGGTGGGAACCATTACAAAAGCATTATGGGATAAAAGAAGAAAAAGAGCACATGGTGAGAGAGTTTATGAGCTTATATAGGTCCAATTAAAGCTGTTCAGTATATTCAATCGAGTGTGATTCATGGGTACGTTGTCAGAAGAAGCAGTTCCGACAGCACTGAGCATGCATTTAAACACTGCTGACTGGAAGAACTAGCTACTCTTTGTTGTCAACTTTTAACAGGATGTAAATTGGAAATAAGACAGAAAGCAGCCAATGGAAATTCTTTTTCTGGAATGCTAAATCTTCCAGATTCAATATTCAGGCTGGGATTTCCTGAATTTTGAGGTGTTTGAACCAATCATGATAAACTAGACAACTAGTTTAACTAGCGTGTACTCTCTTACCTTTGTTTTCACATCTTCCGACTTCTCCGTTTGGAAGTTCATGATGGCAAATGAAATCTTCAGATGCAATCGTGTCATAACATCATGAATGTTGGTTGCTCCTGCCTGCTTCTCCAGGAGCTCATTTAATGCTGCTACGTATCTTTGCCACTGAGTGTTGACCAAGGCCACATCAGCCAGACATTCTTTGTGTACATCGGTGCAAAACTTAAAACAAGGCTTCAACAATGTCATTGCTTTACACCACGAGCAGTATTTCATCTTGATTAGCTGATTCTTACAGTCTTTGGAAGAAATAGCATTTTCAAGTGAGTGGATGACATCTCTACCTGCATGAAGAGCTTGAGTAAAAGTTCTTGCATAAATCATTACTTTTCGAACTTGTGGTGTCAACTTTTCTGGCACATCTCCAAAAGGAGCCAGTTTTTCCATGTGCCGCGAGACACAATCCAGGTATGCACTGGTGAACTGGTACTGGCCATTCATGATTTCAAACATGCGACGCATTAGATTTTTGAAGAAGGTATTCATGATACTTGAAACATCTGAATTTGTTGCTCCATTGTAGTAATGTGTGAGCTCAACAAACAAATCCATGAATATCTTAGTGTTCTGCACATAGTGAGAACCATAAATTTTCTCAAACATTGTGTGTAACTCTTGCTGGGATTTCTTGATCAATCCACGAAAGTAATCTGTATTAAAAAAAAATCAAGAACATGATTAAGCAACAGTGGGCAAAATTACTCAGTACAAATAGGACTCTATTTGGACTTGATTTAAATCATTTTGCTTAGCAAGTCCTTATTTTGGTCACTAAAAATATCCTAAATTACATTTCATATAACATTGTTGGAGGCCAAGGGGTCTAAAACATGCTAAATATGCAGCATGTAACAAAAGTCCTGTCAAAATAGCCTGGAGGGTTAGTGGATTCTGCAGTTGGGATTGCGGATTCTATCCGATTAACAAGAAAGTGAAGTTTCACAGGAATTTGAGGAAATTTAAATAACTGAAGTACTATATTATTAAAATAACATTGGGGATGGGGAGCAGCGAAAATTAAAGCACAAAAATTGGTTTTCTTTGTACCTAAATATGTACTTGCTGTAGTTGGATGACTTCTTTACAAAGGTAATGTTCAACTTATAAATAATTACAACCACAGTTTAACATTAAACAAGTAGTCAATTACTCATGAATATGTATATGGAGCGAAAAACACAGACAGCAGTTTTGTACTTATTAATTAAAACTCCTTGACAAGACATATCAACAGCAAGAGATAGAAACCTCTAAGCCATATTGTTTTCTACCTCAGAGGTGAAGCCAAAGGCTGCTAAAACTTCAATGAGACACAAACTATGAAAAAGTTATAGCTGGGACGTCAAATCCATTCAATGGCTATATAATAGGGAGATGTGGATCACGGTCTATAGATATATATTAATAATGGATGGCAAAACAACTTTCAAAATAGGCTATTTTAAATCAATGGCCACAACAATTAACAGGTATGGAAACCAATTATTTAGCATGTATTTGTTAACTCTGTGTTTCAAAAGTGAATTACTAATTAAAAGATGCATACACATTGCTCATTTCAACCTTTTAGGTTTCCAACAAGATTCCTACAATAAACAGCTGCAATACTTCAGACTAAAATTTTCCACTTGTAATCAATTATTCATCATTCCATTATTTCACTGAAGTAACACCTTTTAAGGCTTGAGGAAAGTAATCTGGGACAACAAGACAACAGAAATCACCCGTTATGTCTACTAAACCAGACTTAAATATTGATGCCATTTTCAATCCTGCTGGGAAAATGTCCATAAATTTATTTTGCAAATCAGCTGTCAATATAGAAATTTTGTCTGTACTTCACATTTAAATTCTCGTTATAACTAGAAAATAATATAGTGAGAAAATATCCCTCTTACATATAGAATCCCGCTGATCTCGAAACATGTTGCAAATAACTTTACATACTCTTTAGCTTGCTCCATCCATCAGACATAAATAGACTGAGTGTGTCTCAGCTGGGATGCCAATCTCCCAGACATTGATGATAAAACCTGTATTACCAATTGTATCATTCTGTGTTTTTTGTTGAATTTTATTTATTCTGCATTCAACTTGGGTGTACACTTTTTCAACAGAGATTGAAAATCAACAATATTCAGATTAACCACTGGAACCTTCCTTACTCCCACTACATAAATCCATTTCGAGTAGGCAATAAATGCTTTTAGATAAAAATCTCACAAATCCTACTACTGGACTTCCCTTTTAGCCACTGGAACATGCTCTATTTCATAAAATACATTTTCTCGAGTTGGCAAAAAATACTTGTGGTCAATTCTTGACGACTCCCAAATTTTAATCCTTAATCTTTTCGCATTTCTGTTATCTTGTGAACATACTGACATGATCATCTGCATAGCGATTATTACAATGTCACTGGTCTCATATGATTAAAAAAACTTAAGGTAGCCAGAATAAAAGAAAATGGGTAATACTGTAACAAAACAGATGTGATGATTGCATGGGCTACGGTGCGTGAGAGTTATGTTTTTAAATCATTGCTCACCCAAGTTGAATAGAGGGTTAAATACAACAAATACGTAATCAAATACGTAATACAGAAATGTTCTTGTAATGCGGGGTATATAAGCAAGGCTTCTTTGTTTTAGGTGGCTTTTGTGTAATCAGACTTGCCATGTACATTGTACATATAAGCTGTACGTTTGGGTGCCAGGCTATTGAACTGTTGAAGTGAAATTTGTTGTCGTCTGCACACATTTCAATGCGGCCCTTTGTCTCAAGAGCTATAAATTTTCAAAAAAATATCATCCCATCATAGAAATCCTAAAATAAACACAGCATGTAATAGAATTCAATCAGAGAGAGAGAGACTTAATTTTATGAGGGTGAATGTTACCCTTTCCTTCAGGGACTCAGTACGTCCCAAGCATTTATATTTTAAACAAATACAATAAACCAATGCCAATTCTTACTTAACTTCAAAATCCAGGAAAAATCTGCATTCCTGTGGTCTAGACAGGACACCACAACCAGGATGACAAGGGATGATTTCCACGCTAAATAATTTGACCTATGGGTACTTTCAATTAGATCGTTGCTCTAAACAAAAAAAATTGCCAAGCACTTGAAGGCCTTTTTACCACTGGTACCGTAAAATGGTGAGATTTTAGGACTGCCACAACCTTTAAGGAAGGTTAAACTTGAGAGTTGGGTTTAACAAAATAAATATTATTGGCGTCAGCCTCAAGAACATCAAAATGTTAAACTTAACAAAGGGCGTACACAGTTAGGCGCCTTTGAATCAGGAAAGTTAAGCAAACTATCAGTGAAATGTTTTAGATGAAGGGATAACTTGAAATATATTGAGCGCTGACATTTTAATCAGGAGCCCCTTTTCTCAGAAAATTGTGACATGCCATCAATTTCCCAACATGTTTTGATTTGATAATTAAAAAGGATAGTCATTATTGTTTTAATCTAATTTTAGCTCAATTCCGTTTGGAGGCGGCCTCAGCAGACAGGACAGATTTGAAGTCCTCAACCCTCAGCAATCCCTTCTTGTACATGCTGGTATTAGGAAACGGAGAAAGGAAGATGGCTATTTCCTTGCAATAATAATCAAATTTTGTCCACAAATTGATTTAAACACCTCTGAAAATTATACTGAATGTAAATCATTGTTACACATCTCTATAAAAATCTTTAAACTTGCTGAAATCAATAATATTGCAGAAGACCGTAGACTACAACTCGTGTAAATGCACTCAGCTAGAAAATAATGTGTGCTAAATAAAAACTTGTTTGATCAATATCAAACAAGTTATTCCTTCACAAAAAAAAGTACAAAAAAAAGTACAAAAAAATAATATCAAAAATTCTCAAAAATAACAACCAAAAGCTAAAATGTATTATTTCGCTAATGCAATTCTAGCAACGTTTAGTATTAAGTCTCTAACAGTTATTTAAAATATGAGCTGAACTCTTACGTTTTAGTGATCTCTTTTTCAGTATTTCAAAACAGTTCATAACAGAGATAATTTTTGCGCTTGTGCCATGTAAATTACCGGTAGGCCTCTAAAAATGGCATCTGTTTGGAGATCTTTAAAGCTTCCCAGGTGAGCACTTCACTCACACAGATACAATATTTTGGCTTTGCTTTTACGTATACGATGATCTTGAGTAAACCGCGAAATTGAGAAAACAATCAAAGCCACAATAAAAGAAATATAGAGTTCTTTCTGGTTTAATCTTAATATCCAATAGCCTCAGGCGATAACACACAGTGTCAAACAAAAGTCGATTCTAAATTTACAACTAACTTCGGATTACACAGCAAAAGGAATACGAATAATGACTATTTTTGTGACCCACCAACGGAGATGTTCGAAAAGGTCCGGTTCTATTATTTGTTTTCGAACATGTGCGATGAGGTACACCAACAGCAAAGTTCATTAAGAGCCTTGACTGTCCTACGGACACAGTACGCGCCGGCCTGACGTTTTTAAAGTTTGGCCAAATGAGCACGTTGGGTTGCACGTTGCAACTGAAAGGAAATCTGTCAAGAGGGGAAAAGTAATATAACACCATAATTTTCGCACTTGCCGAAAGCTCCCAGCACGCACTCTTGACAAAGTCATTTCAAAATGGAATCTTTGAACATAAAATTTCACGCCAAAGACCTACGCACGCTCGCGGAGCATTGAAATCAGAGAAAAAAGGATGAGTTCGTTCCTTGGGAGATTAACTCACCAAACCTGATAAATTTTAAGCCTGTTTTCTCCGACATTCCAAAGAAGAGATATGAAGATAAAGTTACAGAACCTGCAGCTATCTTTATTTACTTTCACAATTTCCAAACGGCGTCAAATCACTTCTTACGCTTTGCTTTTTTCCACGACGCAAATCTAGAGGCGTGTGACTCTCACATAGCTGCAAGAAACTAGCGTGTTTTTTCGTTTGGCGCATTCAGGGATTAGCTAAACTCGGAGCGACAGAATATCTAGAGTGACACAATTATTGCTTCAGGCTTATACGCAAAGTATCATCAAGCATGCACATCAATGTTTACTTATGAATTTTGTTCAATTTCCTGTGGAGCAAACCCGATCGACCTATATTAAGAACATGACCTCGCGAAATTCCCTTAGAAGCGAAAATCCCACATATGCAATCGAGTCAATACGACCAGATCTTTGAACAGAAACTGACAGAAGTTGGAGAAAGGATCGAACCAATATTCCAAACGAATCCCCATTAACAGATTTTTCACTCGCAAACTTAATCCGCACACCTTTAACACTTTGTACATTTTGTCGAAAATTGCTCACCGTCAAACGTCTTGGCTTGCTCGTTAAAAAGACCTCTGATTTCCTTAACTTTTGACGACGCCGATTTGTCGAAATCGTTCCCGGCCAAGGAACCGAAGCGAATTTCCATTCTCTGCGAGCAGCACTGCTTGCCGTTGTCTTTCGGACAGACGAGAAGGTCATCTCCTACGGTAAAGAGAAAATGTGTTAGGGATATTACCGGAATTAAAGTCAAACTTCACTAACTGCCACCCCATGCCGAGAAAAGAATATTAACAAAATGTAGAGATCACTGAGAACTGGCGACTAAAAGACCACATATATTTATAAAGCACACTGTGTTGGTATGGCACACTTTAACGCTCACCATTCACCGCCGCTTGAGGCACATCACTTTCTGCCAGTCTTTTCAGTCTGTAGGCCGTCTTCACTGTTGTACAGGACGGTTGCTTATCATTATCTTGACCAAAACCAGAAGAAACGCAAGCCAGCAAAACAAGAAATCCGTAGAAAGAGACCATTGTTGATACGCTCAAATCTTCCAAACGCAATCAACTGTGCTCTAAACACAAAATCTTGCCACTTCAAACGCGGTGCCGCTCGACGTAGTTTGGGCTTTGATTACCTTCTGCTTGCCTAAATTCGCCGTTGAACTCGCTCAAAAGCTCACACAGTAAATGTTTGACTAATTCTTAACAGTGGGAAAGCAGTAAAACATAAATTCACCCGCTGTGCTTGTGATCAGAGTTCGCGCTAATTACTTCGCTTGTTCCCGTTGACAAGCTTGGACAATTACACTGCTGCATTACGTATTCAAAGGCGGGATCTCTTTACCGCGAACCAATCAAAATTCAAGTATTGTGAATTCCACAAATCACCCACTTTATTTTATATAGCCGACTTTGCCGTGGAGAAAAAAGGCGTCAGTGCAGTAGGCAACTAACGAAAAAGACACAAAAGATGTACTCACATTATTGGTTTTGAGCGCACGGGGAAAAAATCACACTCAACCCCGAAGTTACACAGACATCAAACAAATAGACTTGGTTAATTTTACTGATAAATACTTTTGTCATCGTATCAACAACGAAGAAATTTCCACAATAGCTGAACGTCATATCTTTTGTATGAATGAAAAATTAACCATAAGGCCCGTCTATTGAGTTCTTGCCCCAAAAAGCAATATTACCAATGAAGGTGTTAATGACATTTGTCATTGTTCATTCGGTAAGTTTTTTTCTCTCGAATCTTCTTAATTTTTCATGTCTTGTTTTAAAAGGTTTCTTAATGCTGTTCGAGCAGATGTGATGTCCTATAAGGATTTGAGCTCTTTTCATCTTGTTTCCAGAGACAGCCGTAAACCAACACACTAATAAGACTAGATTAGCAAGTTTCAATTCTTTTGTCTTTTTGCGAAAGAAAACCGAGGAAGTTATTAAACTACACTGAAGCGCCGAAAAAAGGCGAAGAAACTTTTAAGGTGGTGCATTTTTTAGCTGATTGGGAAGATCAGTATGATAAAATATCCTTCAGAATATAAGTAGTTTGTTTAGCAAAGCGTTCCACAATTAATTGCTTCTGGCGGTTCAGAGAGACTCGCCGATTTGAAAGTACTGTTCTGTCATATCGGCAAACGGTATGATGTCATATGTTGAACGTGACTGTTTAACACAAAACCTCTACACCTTACTGCACTTTAGCTTATTAGCAAGAAAACAAGATTTTCTGTAAACAATCAGAATAAAGGAGTTTGGCTTCTTAGTAAATTGTTTAGTTTTAACTGCTATGCATTTTGTTTCTCTGGACGATAAAGCTGATTATCTATTTATTTTTTACTCTTAATTAATTTAGGTAACGGCTACATTGTTCTTCAGTGGTATTTGTGCATCAGTGAAGTCCAAGAGCATGCGTCCCATCTTAAAATTGTGACCACCAAGAGAAAATGAGATCACCGGTCTCTTGTGACCACTGAACTCGCTCTTCCTCCGGGTTGGAACAGAGGAAACGAAGGAACAGATTTCAATTTGTTTTAGATTTGTTTTTTAATTTCTGTAGCTTTTACCGTGGGTTCTCTTGGGAGGTAACTTACACAAAAAACACACTGAAGAGTGGTTTATAGGGTGGGTCGTTATAAAAATATTTCTTTGCATTCCAAAGTCGAGTTTGAAACTGTAAAAACAATGGCGATTATTCACCGATCTAAAATTGGTCGGTGACGTGTCCCAATTAATACTATGGAGTTGTTTCGGATCCGTTGTTTCAGTCCCGACTTGTTGGCAGGTCTACAGGTGCTGTTCTGATTTAAAAATAATTTGGTTTTATCAACTGAGTTGATAATGTGAATTAGCAATTGAATTATCAACTCAGTTGATAAAACCAAATTATCCTGCAATACTCCCACCGACGCAGCACCATAGTTTCTTTAGAAACTTACCCCATCTACTGATTTAAAAATACGCTAGCTATGGAAACGGAACTGACACTGAAAGATCTACTAAAGTTATTTTGTTACATCTATACACTAAATCAGTTACATTGTTGTATAATGCATTTTGCAAATTCCTATCAAAGAAATAGACTGCACAGGCTAAAGATGTTTCTATTAATATAAGTAACTTTTTGAATACACATCTGGCTTCACCCGGTAAGTTTTTTTTTTCACTCTGAGAGAATACTCAACAGCAAAAGTGTTAGATCAAATCACTGATTATGTGGTCAACCAAACCATTTCAGTAGTAGTAGTCAAACAAAAAACGATTCCATTAGCTTATTTCCGTTAAGGGAAACTTCTAGCTTAAAAGCCGGGCTTAAAAGAGGCTTAAAACAAAAGAAATCATATTGAATGGAGGCTTGGGGGATTATAGAAGCATTTTCTAACTTTTATTAACTTAGGACTTGAAGTCATGTGGAGGCCAGTCAACGTAAACAGCTGTAAACATTATTTCACGGCAAAATTGGAAATAGGTTAACGGTTGTGAAACTCGTCATCTACTTGGATTGATCGCAGCACAAGAAACTCACAATTATACTTAATATCATCAAAAATGTTTTCATCAGCAAGAAATTATTGGAATTCTTGGCCAACTACTGAGTTTTGTTCTATACAAGTGTGAGTGACATTCGGTTTTTGATATGAAAGAAAAGAACTTTTCGGAGTACACGTGCAATAGGCGACAGCTCTGTCCAGTAGGGAAATTTATTCTTTTAACTCTGTATTGTAAGTAATGTAAATACCGCTGTATTCTAGCATGGGGCAAGACCAATGGCATTGTAACTTACTGTGTACAACACGTGCGTGCTGATAACCTTTTGCCTTCAAAAAAAAAACCCAAGCAGTTCTCTTCAAACGATTGGCGACAAAAATAAAACAACGTCAAAACGACAAAACCAGCTTTCTTTTAATCGTCCTCGACTGTTGATTTCCTTTGTGCAATATAGACGCCATGTTTAATTTCCGATTTGATTTCATCTTCTGAAAGGTCATTCTAAAGTCAACTTTGTCGGTTTACTGAACAGCACCGCTGACGAAAATATTTAAAGAGCCGCAAGACCATGACCTTCACAAGTCATTCGGTGTCTTTACAGTGATATGGAAAAGGCTTTCTTATCGGATAAAGCACGAAATTGGTTTGCAGTTACTTTATCTTTGCCAAAACAGCCCTGCGGTAAAAAGACAGAAACCAGAGAAAAGGTTTTAGATGTTCAATCCTTCCGGTGCGTTGGAAGTCGGCGAGCCTTCGGAAAAGCCAACCCGAAGAAACTTCTAGTCCGGGCATAGTTCAGTTTCCGAGAACATATTTAGCGCGAGGATCCCTGGAGTTTGAAGACTCTTTAGAAACGTCCCTCTTGTCTAGGAGTTCTTAAATTAAATTTTCAATATAGCGCTTTTTAGGTGACCATGGCGGGATTTCGTATACCAATGGATGAAACCGACAGCGCTGTCATGTACCTGATATTCATTGTAATTAATGAAGCACGTTTTTACACAGCTTGATTTCACAAACAACCGCGAACTTGTTCATACCCCAGGCCATAGGTGCAATACGTGAACAGGCGCCCAACATGAGTCAATACCGCGAATTATCGCACGGCTCACTGAGGAAGACATGACGTATGTTTGTATCTATATCTGCGGAGTGTTTGAAGTTTAAACACTTGTTATTTCAGCTATTCAAGCTACTCTGGCAACTTGAGTTTTTCCGGGATTGCACAAAGAAATGCGTAGCGGTAGAAAACAGTTTATCGCATAGAATCTGACAAGTTACCAAAGGCGGATTGTTAAACACCAGCTAAGCTGTCACTCATTTCCAAAGCTGTAAAATTTGTTTGTTTGTTTTTATCGATTATATGTTTTAGATAACTTTAAAAAAACCTCAGAGAGAAATTCCATTGTTTCCGACACTGCCTATAAAGGTATTTACTCTGTCCCTTGCCTTTGTAAATTTAGTCCAACTTAAAACTTGCAGTGTTTGGTCACCTTGTACAAATTCCATAAGATAGGCGGGGTTAATCGTTTTCGAATTCTCCCACCTCCGGCTCCTGCGTCGTTAACTCGCTTCCCCTAAAATCCCGGTGACATGTCTTTGCGCAGATTGGTGATTACAATGTTTTTCTCCTCTCCTCTCCCCCTCAGTTTAATGTTCAGACAGGTGACGTTCGGTGATACTACAGGAAAATGATGACTAAGTTTTAAAGGGGCAGTGTCACGAGGATTTTGCTGTTTTAGGTCAATTCTGTGCTAAA
>OFHQ01000120.1_pt1 | contig 11222 bp, 2 predicted proteins | sample 1521071 | NCBI WGS metagenome assembly OFHQ01 (sample SAMN04272335, study PRJEB24112) | coral metagenome | biome: Coral reef; feature: Shallow seawater; material: Coral tissue | host: Coral | place: China: South China Sea | collected 2014 | reverse complement strand
AAAACAATTATTCCACTCGCGCTTGTTGGATATGAGATGATTATAGCCAACTCGGTGCTACGCGCCTCGTTGGCTAACTACCATCTCATATCCAACGCGCGCTCATGAAATAATTGTTAAATATAACCCAATTTTCAAAACTGCGCGCTTTGCGTAAAAACGATTTGAAGGATTACAAACACGATAGTCTCCATCTTGGGGCAAAAACATGCTCGGATATTTGTCCTTGGACATTATAATTACCTGTTCCTCGAAGCTCACAGTTCTCTTCGAGCCACACTCTCGGAAAACTGTTCGCCTCTCGGAACAGATAATGCCCGCGGACAAATATCCTAGCATATTTTCGCGCGAAATGGAGACTATTGTTTATTTATCGTCACCTAAAACTGAAAGCTAACCATTCTTCGCAGGTTACCCGGTGGGTTCTGAAGCTAGCCATTCAGGGTAAAACTAGTACCAAGACACAAACTCACACTCGAACATCAACTTGAACTCTCGACCTGGTAAATCCCCTTAATTTGCAGGCTAAGCATAACTCTTCATACGCACAAGGCCGTGTGACTAAACTTGCCAATGAACCATCCTCTGTTCTTGAGAAATTTAACATTTTTCAAGTAAAACAACTAAATATTATGTTTTCTAAAGTGAGGATGAAGGGCAAGACAGTTATTCCTCCAAATGGCCTTGTTATCAAGGTAATCTATCTCAAGTTATTTTTAGGTATGGTTTCCAGTTCTCCAAACACGTTGCAAAGATGTTTTCTGGGAGGATGAAAATTTGTGTAAGCCGCTTGGCTTGTCTATTTCTTGACCCACACTGGGAGTGATCTAAAAGTAACTTCAGAACCATTAATTTGTAAACATAAGTACCAAAATCACAGGGGCTAACTCTCTTGCGTTATTTCTCGCATAGTTTATGAAGCAGTACACAGATTAGCCTGCCATACAGGCATAGTTTGGGTGTGCGAGTGCACATTTTCGTATTACGCCGCCATCTTGGATTTGGTGACTGGGATTAGGGCGAGGAAAAACTTGCCGAGGGGCGAGGGAGTAAGCGTAGATTGGGGAAAAATGAAGCTTCTACCGATCAAGCATCCAAAAACAATCCAAGATAACGGCATCGTAAACCTGGTTTATCGAGCGTTCCGTTTCAAAATAACACGTGCCTGTCTAGCTATACTCTTGTAGTTATAAACAGTTCCGACTCAGTTAAAAAGTGTTTGCAAATGTACCTGACATATCTGGGTGTTTTTCTCCCACTTCATGTTTCAACTGACACCATCTGAGTGCTTTTCTTCGAGTTATTATCACCATCGCATTTCTGAACTTCACGTAGCTCCTTCTGCAGCATGCGAAGCTTTTTGTTTATTTCTGCCAAATGAGCCATCAGTACTTTCGTAGATATCTTAGCATCCTTGATGTTGTTGACCATTTGAACTTTAAAGTGAAACTGCATCACTGATTCCTGTTTGAAGCGTGTGACGTTGTAACTGACAGGTGGGGTTTTCTTTTGCTTTTTATTTTCAGCATCGACTCGTGCGCCTTGCTCGCTGTCGATTGGTTCCTTCTTTGGAGTGCTTGTACTAAAGTTGCTCTTGTCAAAGGGAGACAATTCATCCCTGAATTTCTCTGAGTGTTGGTTAATAATTGTTTTTGTTTTAAGTAATTCGTTTTCGTTTGGTGTATCACGAGTAGAGGTCCCGTGTACAACGTAATCTTTCTTGACAGCCTCGCTTTTTTGTGCCGACTTTTCGTCGATGCTGGCATCCAGTTTCAGAAACTCTTGTATTTGTTCTTGAATTTGATTTTCTTTGTTCTCATAAGTCTTCATCACCACCGGTTCTTCCTCGTCCTTTTTAGGGCCATCTTGACTTCCATTTTGTATCTGATCTTCATCCTTGTCAGGATAACTGAGAACCATGGCCTCTTCATTCACTGACGCTTCCTGTGCTTCTCCCTGTTCTTCTCGTCCCTCTTCTTCGTCTTCCGTTTTGTCTCGTTTACTCTGAACGTATGTGGGTATCAGCAGCTCCTCTTCAGACGGCTGTTCCATTTGTTCTTCGAAAGGTTCTTCCAGCTGTTCTTGAAGTGTAATCTCGCTCATTAGCAAACCCTCTCTTTTTTCTTTGGAGGATAGCGCGATAGGTTCTTCTTGGACATGCTGACCTTCACTGATTTCGTTTCGCGTCTTGTAGTCATACGTTAATATCATTTCATCTTTGTCTATTGGAGGCAACTCTTGGGCAGCATCTTGCAACGGACCTTTCCTCTCCTGGTATGTGGATATGACTGGTTCTTCCACGCCAATAATGCTGCGCATTCCAATCTCTACATCTTCGCTCACTTCACCCACAATCCTAGTATTGAGAGCCTCTGTGGATACCACGGTATCAACACTTTCTTCAGAGCTTGTGATTTCTCGATCACGTTCTGATTTGATTTCTTCCAAAGAGACGTCTGGTGCTACAACAGAATCCTTTTTTGCGTATGTTGAGGCATCTTCAATGATTTGTACACTTTCTTTCCGGCTTTCGTCTGTTGTAATATGTTCTTCATTTTCCTCCACGTTCTGATTGTCTTTACTAACGGATGACTGCAGATTGAAATGGAAGGTTTCCACTTCTGGCGATACAGGACTTTGTTCCTGAGAGCTCCCTGATTCCACCTCCAAGGTATCTGTTGACAATTTCGTGTCTTGGTTTGGTAGTTTCTCGATTTCTTCATTTTCTGGCACATCTTGGAGAACTGCATTGACAACCTTCGCTTCTGAAGACGTTTCTTCCACTAGAGCTTCTTGTCCCTCAATTTCGTTAGTCACTTCGCTTTGAGGTTCAACTATCTCGTTACCTTTCTCTACCACTTCGGTGCTTGGTGTTGACATTTCGACACTTTTCGATGACTCTTCGGCACTTACGGATGGCACTTCGGTTATTGTTGTCGGTACTTCAGCACCTATCGACGACAATTCAGTAATTGCAGTTGACATTTCGGCACTCCCTGTTGACTCCACCGACATTTCGCTTCCAACACTTTCAAATTCGACTGATTCAACGCTCCGCCTCTTCAAGCTATCAGAGGAGCCGTGCTTAGAGCTTCTTTTGTCGCTTTTAGATTTTCTTCCACTGACTCTAAAAATTCCAAACTTCTTTTTCGTTTTTGGGGATACAGAATCTTCCTGACCTCCTTCTTCAATATCGGCAACGTTAGTATTATTTGCGACGTGACTGTCCAGATCTTTCGAGTCTCTTTTTTTGCTTTTCTCTTTCTTCTCCTTTTTGCTTTTCTCTTTCTCCTCCTTTTTGCTCTCTAAAAGAAATACAAACACAACAAAGGATACGTTTTTTAGCGTGTGTGTGAGACTAGTAATCAGTTAAAGTTTCATAAGAATCGGCTGCAAACTCGTGCATTACAATATGCAATTTACCTATTTATAAATAAAAATTGTCACCCTCTGGCGTACATTTCTTTGTCAAAATTGGAAAGTTCCCATATTTTCATGAAGGGGACCGTAGGGGCATATTAATAACCGAAAAACCGCACAAACAATCGGCGAAAACGGCAAAACCGAAATAAATTTCGGTCAAAACGAACAAATTAAAGGCGAAAGGGAGGCGAACGCGAAGCGCGAAGCGCACGCGAAGGAAGAGCGCGAACGATTTTCGCGCTCTTCTCTTCGCGCGGAATTTGACTAGCCAATCAGATCGCACCTTTAACACTATCTACTGTTTTAGTATATACTAAAACTTATTATTCACTGCGCAGCTTTTTTCTTCGAAAAAATGGCGCTAAAAATATACGTGATGTGGTGATGGTGTTTCATTGATTTTTCTTGCGGTGTTCACAACCGCCCCATGTCCCCCTTATAGTGTAGAACTCATTTGCTTTTTTTGTAATTCGGCTCCACAGACCTATAGCAATGTAAACCTTGAACTGAAAAAAATTGCAACATATAAAGATTTTAGGTGCATTTTGTTAGAAAAAAACAGTATATTCTGACGCCTTTTGATTACCATTGTCAGAATTTTCATTTGTGTACGCACAGAGGCAGTCGCAGTCCTTTGCATTATTCCATGTGAATGGAGAGAGTCAGCGCAATGTTATTAATCGAGCTGTCTATGTACACTGAGAAACTGGATGGTCCAAAATATAAGGTCAAAGTCCACAAGATGTTATCCCAGCCGCGTGATATTTGAGAAAGTCTTTTGCTTTGATATTATTATGTTTAGCTTTTCATAGTTTGCATGGCAGCTTTTAAAGGGGCAGTGTCATGAGGATTTAGCAATTGTAGGTCAATTCTGTGCTAAAATCATTACTTTGAGGCTTTCCTCATAAACAAAATGCCTCTGTAAAGCTATGATGAAGATATCAAATGAATTTTATCAGAGAGGGCCAACCATAATAAATTTCTTGAGGATTTTTTGAAGACATAGCATCAAATCTTGAAATAATTTGCCAATTTTTTCAAGTTTCAATCCATTTCCATTCTTGCCATCCATAGCGACAGGCGACAGGAAACAGTTTCATTACCTTCAGATAGTCTTTAAACAAAACTAGACCATTATTTTTGGAATTCAGTTGATGCGAAGACACCTTCTAGCTTTTTATAAAATTGCCAAATAGGGTGACACTGCCCCTTTAACGACTCAAGTAATGGCTGCAGGGGACTAGCTAGGCTTGTCATGCATTCCTCTAAGAGAAAGTCTGGGTAGAAGGCCGCCGTATAAGTGGTTCCTTGAAAACATGAGTTTTAGCGCGAGTGCAGAGTGCAGCCTGGCAAAACCGGAAAAACCGCACTCGCTTGAATTGGACAGAAAAATCCGAAAAACTGCCATCATTGTTAAAGTTCGACAAAACCGAAAACCGAAGCGGGAAACCGCAGAAGACAACACCGAAAAACCGAACAAAAAATTTGCCAAATCCACAAAACCGAAATTCCCCAACGCTCCCTTCTGTAATTAGTATGCAGAAGATTAAGATATTATATTTACTGAATTCGACATGGTAAATGGATATTTGAAGGTAATTGTTCTGTTAATTGGAAATACGAAAAATTGCTTATATTGAGTGACGTTGGTTAAAGTGTCAAAGAAACATGGGACTAGTTCTTGCTCCGAAGCGACAGTACTTAAATAAAAGCCATACATGAGTGAGCCAATACTTCAATAGCGAACGCAACGTTTTTGAGACGCAGACGGCAAAGGGAAGAGGAATGGAGTCTATTCTGGAAAGTCGTCGTGTTGGCATTTAAACCAAACTGTGTTGACAAAAAAGCTGTAGTGAACAACTGCAACGAGAACTTTCAACTTCCCCTTAGCTTCCGCGTCTCAAGTTCGCTAATGCATTGTAGTAGGAACGCTCTGTTATTTGCGTTGAGTGAATATTTAATTAAGTTGACAAATTTTAAAATTAAAAGTGACATTATATTGATTGATAAATAAAAGGGGTTTTGACGTCACGTCACTTGTGATCCGTAGTTACGCAATATTCAACATGAACAAGATCTTTCTTCTGTCTGCACGTGCACGTGCACGGGATATAACAGGATCAGTTCAAGATAACTTGCTTTTCCTTGCATCGTTCGACCTTGCGCTGGATTTTCGGAAGAATTAGCGACGACTAGACACTCCAGTAGATGCCTTCTCGTTTCGAAATTCTGCTCTTTATAAAAATCGTCTACGCAACATTATGCTCATGTTATTTACACTTGTAATTCTGCTTGCCTCGTGCTCTTTAGCTATTCTGGTGAGTAAAATGGCAACTTAGAAAAATTCGCTTTTAACACAGAGTTTCGCATATATTTCTTTGACTCTTTATGTCGCCATATATTTATATGGATTAATTTCTGAATAATGGCGCTACATCTATGGTTCCTACTAAGACTGGTCGTTCCTAAGATTTTTACCGCATCTTCGAAAGAATTTATGTGTGACTGGTATTGATTTTTCTCACCGAGTGAATCCACCTCAAACATCTATCGTTGCCGCGTTTGTCTCTGGATGAACAGTTGGACAAACCCGCTAATTTAAACTCGGTTTTTTCAAATTCCGTGATTTTTCGAACTCAAAACCATTTGATTTCCCTTTGATTTGCCCTTTAGTCATTCACTTTCAGATGTTCAGATCCCAGGGTTCGGATTCGAACTCCCGCTGTTTCGAACTGTTTTCTGTTTCCCCTAAGAATTCGAAATAGCGCGGTTCAAATGTGTAACAGAAGCAAGTGTATAGGAAAAGAAATACGTGTCTTACCTTTCTTTGTCTTGTCCTTCTTTTTCGCCTTGGTGGACAACGAGTCTGAAGAACCTTTCGAGTCTTTTGAACTCATTTTCTCAAGAACTTGGCAATTTAAGTTCGTCTTTTGAGGCAATATCCGATAACAAGAGAGTAATGGGAAGCAACTCACGCACTGCTTGTATGCGTCTTTGTACCTCAAGTACTGCTGCTCTTGATATACGCCTTTCTGCGTAACACACTACCGATCTAAACTATAAAAAAATAAAAAATATATTATTAATAATCATAGATAAATAAACAAATAAAACACCGGTCGTTTAAAAGAAAGATGCAAGAAATCAAGGGGAAGGAATTTAGTTAAGAAGTGAAGGAAGCATAACGAAGTGAAAGAAAAATATTACGTCACCCAAAAAGTAGGACTGTCTTTCTCGAAAAGCACATTTGTGCAACGATCTGTAAGCTTTTAAGTAGGAACGCTGTGCAAGTATTGCGTGGGCGAATAGTCTCACGATGGTTACGGTTAGCGTGTATTCATGAATGTTCTCCACTTCAGGATGTTGGACTTCTCAACCAGTCTAATAACCATATCAAAAAGAGTAACTTCACCACAAGAACCGTAAACGCGACATGAAAGATTCACCAGGTTAAGCTTATCAGGTTTTATACTGAAATATGTCTGGGATTCAAAAGAAGTTGCCTTTTTTGGCAGACTACAGAAACCAATCCTATCTCTTACATATTTGAGTGGAATTAATTTTCCATGACATGAAAAACGATACAGTCAAATAACCGCAAAGAGGTTATTGCAGCTGACAATGCGCTGGTTTCGTCTGAAATATGATTATTATGGAGGAGAAAACATAGATGTCTTCTGTCGGAGACGGTACTCAATTCATTCAGTATTTGCACCTCTGGTTCCTCTGCTATGCTCCTCACCACACACAGCTGGTTTTCTCGTCTTGAAGAGCTTTTTGTTATTCGTTTTTAAAATAACAGAAATATTTCGGGACCTTCGATTGATTCTGAAGTATCCTCTTTCACTGAATTCGAGAAGGGGTAGGTCAAGAAGATAAAATATTGAATAGAGGACTCTTCAGTGCTTACGACTGTCTGACAATTTAATACACAGAGTGAATGGTGACAATAAAGGTTGCTAAGGTTCACAGGACTTATGTAATATACTAAGCTTAAAATAGCGTGATGATAAATACAACAGTGTGCCTTATGGATCGTAGCTTTTCACTTTGACAGTTTCTTTGATATTTGTGGAGGTAGTGTTAGTCTTTCGTCCCGTCTGTCGCTCGATTACGTGCATGCAAATATGGTTTGCGCAGTGAGATACTGCATTTTGCTTTTCACGCTGGCAACTAAATCAAGTGAGTAGTCTTCTACAGTTCAGCATTTCACAATGAGCGGAATAAAACTTACCCTAAAGACAACCGAGCACCGATGGTGGATAACTTGTTATCCGAACGTGTCCTTAAACTCGTACAGCGAGATGAAGATGTAGATGGTTTTCAACTGAAGTGTAACGCACGTTGCACCACAAAAGCTGGCAAAATCTTCTGCTATTTCTTTGATTACCAGTGGAATGGAATCTGATGAACGCACCGGTTCGTTATCTCCGCAGACAGTCGTAAGATTCTTTGTGAATGGAAGATCAAATAACAGACATCAAATGGCGCGCGCGCGCACAGGACGCGCGTCTAGCTTAGTCTAGACTATTCAACAGCAAACATGTTGATAAAGGCTGCTTAATCAGCCGTGCAGTAAGCGGACAGGTGGGCTAAATATGTAATCAGTAGGGGTCAAACATAATTAAAATCTCGAAAAGCACATCACTTCTTGGAGTCTGATACCACTAAATTCTTCAGTGCTCCAGGGTGTTCAATCCATGGTCAAATGACTGAATCCATTTCAAAACAAAGCCTAAATAACACAAGATGTTCCACTGCTCTAGATCAAAGGAACAACACCTTCAATAACGGCACAGCTTGGTTTCCAAAATGCAAATTTGTGCCGCTGGATCCTGGAGTCATGGCGCGTTGTGGATTCAATTGAGTAAACTGTAAACTAAACATGCTTCAAAATTTAACCCAACATGTGCCGTACTAAGCAGAATAGCCTAATTTGCAATCCCACAAAATCCTGATCACTAGCCTTAGTACCGGTGGGTGTATTTGCGAAGGGGTATGGCTTTTGAGCCTTGTTAGTGAAACAAAAAATTAATATGGACTTTTGTGGGCTGAACTAAGGTAAGATTTGCATTCTGGTCTAAAATCTTCGCGATCAGGCGTCTTCCCTTGCACACGGCGACTGCGCACACGGCGACTGCGCTCGCGGTACAAACCGCAAAATTGTCCTTCCAAAACGACACGATTCACGGTAGCTTTTTTCTTTGAAGCTAACAAAAATAAAGACAATGCTAAAGTTGCTCTGGCCTTTTCTAATAATATACTGGAAATATCTGGTTTTAATTTGATGAGGAACAACATTTTTTGTACAAAATGTACGTCGACACAACCACTTTTCTACCCTGCGACACTCGACGAAGTACGACTGCTACGAGTGAGTTGCCGGACGCGTACGCGAGCAAATCCATTTTTGGCACCAAATTAAAAGCTTGAAGACACAAAGTTCGTCATATTTTTTAACTTTTAACATTCTGATAAGGTTTTCTGAATGATAAATCAATTGTCGTGAATACCGCATTGCCTTCACGTTACTTACACTGATATCAGGACAGAAAAGTTTCTCCCGCCTTCTGAATCTTGATTGGTCGATTTAAGATTTAAATTTCAGCCGCTCTAGCCGTATGCAACTCCCGGCAAGGACTTGAGTGTTTCTTTATTTTTGAACGCGGATGCATGAAAACGATTTTCTCCCTTATAAATCGGGGAATCTGAAGTCCCTCTTAAACTTTAAAAGCAAATAGTTATCTGTGTAATCTTTTAGAGCTTTTATAGGTCTCGGCGAAATTTTATTGCGTTCGACAGAACGCAGTTCAAATCGTGTAAATGGAGGAAAAACCGAATTCTCCTGCATGTATCCGGGGACACCAATTTGCCTCTCCCCTCCCCCCCAAAAATTCTTCAGGATCAGGGGCGAATGACGTCATCTCCACGCTAGTCCAAAAATGTGATGATTCTTTCGAGATCTTTCGAGTGTTATGACTGTGGACTTTCGAGCGTCGAGGCAGCTTATTGTTGACTAGCAGTAGCGAATAAGTTGTCGAAAGTTCAAAGCCAGTGTTAATGCAGGGCATTTAGAAACCCAGCGTGTTGTGTACCAACCTGTCCTAGACCGCGCGGTCGATGTCCTCCGTTTCATTGTTTTGGAAATAAAAACGGCCTGTAGCTAGTCCCCCAGAAGCCAAGGGGATTCAAAGTCGTGTGCGTAGACAGAAGAATTCTGCTAGTTTTGGCAATAAAAGCACGTCGTCTCGCATACCGATGGAACAGGCGTCGTTTGTGTCGATTTACTGCGGACTGCGGACTGCAGAGCTTAGTATAAAATATGGACTTAGGCATAAAACAAGGACTAAGCATTATAAACTAAATATAAAACAAAGACTCAGGTATAAAACGCCGACTGCGGATTAAATGCGGTCTACCAACTGCAGTCCGTGTTTCTGTTATGACTGTGTCCTACAAGGACTGGGCACTACCGAATTCATGAATTTGAATGGCTGAAAATGATATTGAAAGCGGTCTAGATTTTCTCATCTAGACCTGTATCTAGACCGGTTATGCTTTGCGGTGAAAATGTTGCAAACTAAAACGCAAAAATGTTGAGGCGCGGCGGCCTCATGGGTAGTGCGTTCGTCTCCGGATCGAGCGGTCCTGGTTCGAGCCCTGACCGATCCGAAGACATTATTGTGTTGTGTTCTTGGGCAAGACACTTTACTCTCACGGTGCCTCTCTCCGCACAAGCGTATAAATGAGTACCGACGAATTTAATGCTGGGAGTAACCCTGCGATGGACTAGCATCCCATCCAGGGAGGAATAGAAATACTCCTAGTCGCTTCATGCTGCGGAAACCGGGATAAGCTCTGGCCTGATCGAATTGAAGGACCACGTGGCTCGCAGTGCAAACTTTTCCTTCACCCAAAATACAAAAATATCGACAATTTTCTTGCAACATTATTTATTTATGGAAGTGCTAAAAAGCCTGATGAGAAAAGCAAAGTTAAGAGGACGCTGAGTACCGACTTTGGCTCCAGTTCAGCTCATCGCCTTTCGCAAGCAAATTGTCGCCTAGTGCAAACCATTTGCATTATATATTAAACGAATTAAATTTCTCTTCTTTGCCATCTTATTAACCGAGCTTAGTCGGACTATATGGCAGAATTTTGACCTCGGTCTGTACTTACGACTTCGGTCAAGATTCTCCCATGCAGATCCCCTTCTGGGTTAATAAGAGCAGTAATAGAAGTAAAAACGAGCTGTATGTCACGGTCTCTAAGCTTATGATATCAATAAATATCTACATGTTTTATAGACCCTATGCAAATGTGGCTCCTTCATATTGTTCTTTTGTTCGTATTTAAAATAACCTCACTAACCTCGCTTTTGAGACAAAAATTGTAAAGAATTTATTATCTCGAACGATGTTAGTGGGGCTGTTTTGAATACGAACAAAAAGAATAATTTAAAGGTAGCCATTTTTGCATTGGTCGATATATTTGTTCTCCGATACGAAACGCTGGGAGTAAAACAAATTTGAACCAGAACTGCTTCGGTGCATTGCTTTCTGCACCCGTATGGGATTCGTTTAACTCAACTTACCACTTTCTGCCTTGAAAACTCTAGTTTGAATCGCCTACATTAAGAAGAAATTTCCGTAACAGACGAAATGGGGAAAATGGAAACGAAAAGCAATGGGAAATGGAGGCCTATACTAGAGTCAACCCAGGGGTGGGGGGCGCGGGTACTTAACGGAAATGTTAAAATACAAAAACTAATAGCAAAACATATATTCGAATGCTTTGAA
>OFHQ01000119.1_pt1 | contig 11304 bp, 4 predicted proteins | sample 1521071 | NCBI WGS metagenome assembly OFHQ01 (sample SAMN04272335, study PRJEB24112) | coral metagenome | biome: Coral reef; feature: Shallow seawater; material: Coral tissue | host: Coral | place: China: South China Sea | collected 2014 | reverse complement strand
GAATTTTTGAAATTCGCGTTAATTTCATGACGCGTTAATTTCCTATAATAAGGTATCCAATTTTATTAAAAACAATTACTATATCAACGAAATTTATCTTATTTATATACATACTTTCTTCAGTTATACATAAATATTATGTAACTTCTCACGTGGACCAGCCACACACAACGTCTTTACATGTATATGTACAAAACGTTTAGAGACGCGTTTTCCATTGCGTTATAAATTCAAATTCAATAACTGACTACAAACACTGTAAAACATTTACAGGGATTATTGACCAACCTTTTTCGGTCAAGATGGCTGGATTTTGGCCAAGTTCTTTTTTCTGCGTGTTTATGAAACGAGACCGAGCCGAGGTCCATAGCCACGCAAAAAAAAACTTGAGGATGAGGCCAGTGTTAGGTCAACTGAGGATTTCTTACAGGCGATAAAGACTAATTTTTTTTGTGGAAAACTGTCCATAATCCCTGAGCGGGCAAGATAGCGCCATCTTGCCTGTTCGGGTAGCAAATCACAGCGCAGGAATTGAATCAGAATACTCGCTCAAGGAGCTAGCCATATAATAATACTGCATATCACTAATGTCATTTCCATGCGCACTTAACTAAATTTTAGCCCTAGTAATTTCACACTTTGTTTGTCACCATATTCTCGTATGGTGAGAAACAAATCAGAACATAAATTTTACATGCATAATAATATCGTATCATTACGTGAAGCTACAATGGCAGTGCTCACGAGAAGGCCCAGGTAAACATTGAACATAACGATAAGCCCCTATCTGGCATTATCTTAGACAGAAAGAGAGTTTTTCCACGAATAACCTTCAAAGCTTTGCTCCTCTAGGTCGCTCTGACTAAAGTGGCGGGTTGTCAACTTTTTTCTTGATTTTTTATTCTCCACCGACTTTTGACAAACCCTTTGAATGACATGAGCTTTTATGGTAGATTTCTCAGTTGCGACGTTCGAAGAAGCAATTCCCGCAAGCCCACCAGAAATCTTCTTCAGCGTTCTTGTGCCCATTTGCCTTTCGGCGCGCCTTGACCAACACAGTTGGGGTTATTGCACTATTTACATCACGTTATCACTTGGCACACCATCTATCTTGGCTTTTATCTATCGACAGTCATTAATCATCTCACTCTTTATACAACATGCGTTTAAAAGAGGGTCCAAGAACCCTAACATCTAACGCAGCATTACTGTCTTGCGGTTACAACAGCAACGATTCAAGAATTAGAATGTCAGATATCTAAAGGGAGTCAATTATACTTCGAGCGGGTTTCTTTCACTAGACTATTGGAACTTAGCTAATACCTGTTGGGGCTTCTGTGTAAGGCATTTACTGTAAAAAAGCCTTGTAAAAATGGATTGATGACAAATATATGGTGACTCTGATTGCCACTTACCATTTGTTTATCTAAAACGGTGTGATGCTGAAGCAAGATCTTCCTGTCATTTGAAAGGGCCGAACTAGACTTCAAATCTGATCCAAAATTTCCAGCAGATTTGTCTTCTTTTCCCCAATCATCGTCCTCCTTTAAACTAAATCCAAATAGCTCTCGACTCAAAGCACAAGCGTCGCGATCAGCAAATTCTGCGGGTGAATACAAATACTTTAGTAAGCTTAGGATTTTGCTCTGTTGTTATAAAGTACGCCGAAAATTGCCATCATCGAAAACGAAGCACACAGAAATATCGCTAGATTATTTATCTTAGCGGAGCCGGGGTTTGTGACCGCAAAAAGATCCAAATGCAAAACGGGCATAGTAACTTGAAGTTGTCAAAAACGATTGTTTTTGTAGACTGGATTGTCACGCGACACTGTTTTCCATTTGTCTCATGGCCGAAGTAACGGCTGCCGAAGACAGCCTACTCTGTTTCCCGGCGTGCCGACATTCGAAATAGAGATCACTTGAACCGAAAATTTTCGCCTTTAACCTTTTTTAAAAAACGACAAATTAGTTAACTTCCTTCGGGAAGGTAACTGATTTGTCGTTTTAAAAGGCGTGACGCGAGCAAAATGCTGTAAACTGTGATATATACAAAGCTATCTAAGGAAATGTATACTTCCAGACAACGCGCTTTCAGGTTTCAGTTGCCCGCACCGACGATCATCACTGCCAAGTTGTTCAATGACATATTCACAAACACACAACATAACTACAAAATCAAACCACATTTATCAACAAACCTTGTTTAATTCCACGGTTTAGATGAAAAGAAATACCCGCATCCTCATGGCTAGTGGACGAATTGATTTTACAGAAAAGACGCTGCACGTTACCGCAACTTGGCACATCTGAAAAAGAAAACAAAAGTTTATCTTACTGAGAGCCATTCATACTAACACATTTTAGCTAGTGATACCACCAAATTGTACTACAATCTATGAGCGAGGTGCACGTCAAACGCTTCGAAAACAAAAACTACAGTTTAGATATAGGAGATTGATTCATGATCCAATCAGTTCATCACAATCATGATTTCGAAAAGCGTGAGTCGAACTGGAGATGCAATCGTTTACGTTACTTTTCGTATGTATTTGTAAGACATTGTATCAACAATGCGCTTAAATCTTGTCTCTCCAAAAACTACCTTTTCTTTTGCATTACAACAAACTTTCTCGACATTTTCTATTCCAATTTTTTTACTCCTGTCTTCTTTAGACTCAGTTGCAGTATCGACATTGCATATATTCTGTGGCTCTTAAATGCGGTCTCTCACTCGTTCTTGTAGTAAGTACTACACAAACCTCCACTTCTTCTCATCTTATAACTTGCTTTGGTCGTAACTCTGAACGCTTCTGACGTTACAGTTCCTTTCAAGCCTGAACTAAATTCCATTGCGACAACCATTTCCCATATGTTCCTTTGCATGACTTCTGCCTTTTCTAGCCAGTACACTGGATCTCCTTCCTGTGTCTTGTACACCGACCCAAGATCCACCGAGACAACTCGACATCTTAGGTCATTTTGGAGAATATTTACATCTAGTTCAACTGGACCTATAGGTTCAAAAACGTGTGTTACATTATAGACTATCTCAATATACTACTAGGTTATACGGCAGTAATATATATTCATACATTACAGCTATGTAATTTAACGAGAACCAAGCGAGGATTACAATAAACATTAGCACTCAAGAACCTAGACTGCATCACCTACCAATGGTATCGTGTGTTCTAATCGCAGCTTCGGCACATCTCCGAGTATAAGCACGAACACTGGTGATTTCATCAGATGCTCGGATCACAACTGTCACTTCCGAGTTTTCCAAGCGATATTCTAATCCTTCGTTAGTTTTCTTGGTCTTTTTGTCGTAAACATCTTTGAGGCCCATTATCAAAATCTCCACGTCAACTTCAGAAATCTTGTTTGATACCTCAGGACTGGACACGATGCTGGCTGCCTCGCCGTTTCCTGCAAATCATAACCACATTTCACCAGATCTTTCGAGACAGTCAAAATGATCAAGAAAGCAATCGCTTCTTAGCTAGGAACTATTTCATAGCTAAAGGATCTAGATTCATTGATGCAATTTCTTCCCTAGGATTTTATGCAATGCTAAGGACTTCTTGTTAGTCTGCCGGACATAAATAGTTCTGAGCTATGTTAGTTGCGCCGATTAGTCATTTTGCATTGCACTTAGTCGTGTTCTCGTTTCGCCGCTGAAATCAAAATATTTTCATGTCATGATAATTCTCTCGCTCAAAAACAAAAACTAGTGCATGGGTGCAACAATGGTAGTTGTTATCACAGATTACATAGACTACAAAAAGCGGGAAGGCTTCATAAACTGCTAATGAAACTTGTTCTCACCTGGCGTATTACCCAAGACTGATTCATCCGACGATTGCCGGTTTTGCAGAAGGGAGCTTAAATCGTGTAACTCTGCGGTTGTTAATGGTTCAGTAGCTACTAGAGGTGCAAACCCCAGCTCAGACTGAATAAACTCGTCGATATCGCTAAGAGTCTCTTCCAAGACGGTGTCAATCGTGCAGTTCATATGAGAAACATTGGCCTGTAAGTTGTTGTTCAGAAGACCTTGGAATGATTTGGGATCCATTTTGCTGAACTTCCCATGGAATTTCTGTTAAGTACTACTTGGAAAGGAAGTTTGTTGAACTTGACGGTCTAACATGCTTCACTTCCGTCGAGTGGTGGGCGGGTATTTGTATATTATGTTTAGCCGCCCACGCATATATTGCGCAGCGAAGAGAGAAAGCGAATTACGTGACCAACCAACAGTACTGCCGTTTCATATAACATGCTTCCGCTTTTTTAATTCCATTTCAGGTTTGTACAACTAGGAAGGCTATCATAATGTAATAGGGACCTTTTCACGTACGTACACAATTGTGCTACTGAAATGTTGCAAAGTATCGTCGATTCTACATGATTTTAACTAAAATTCGGTTGGAATAAATTAGGTCTAAAGGAAATGAACACGAGTCCTGAATATATCTGCAATCAAGCTGCAAGAGGCTTATTATAAATGACGTGTACAGAGGTTGTTAAGGATTTCTTTCCTTCAGGACGACCGGAAGAATCCTAGGTTTAACAAGAGGTCGGAATTCTAGACTGTACATTTTTCTTTTCACGTGGCAACCTGATGAAGAAGATATGTTAGAGCGACAGGAACACGAAACAACATGTAGATTATTTCTTTACGATTTTTTATCGGTCTTCAGGAAATGCGATTTCGAAATTTACCTTAGAGAAGTTCTCGTGATTCCGGCTCGCATTCAAATGATGTCGATTGTGCAATACCAGTCGGAACTTGATAACGGAAGTGCTCATTAAGTCACGCTCTTCATTGTTATGATTCCTACGCATAGCAAGTTACTTTACAAAATTTATCCGCGAATGGAAGAAATCATCTTTTTTTCAAACGAGCAATGGTAATTTTTCTACAAGTCTCTAGTTTCTAAACGAAATCATTTTTACATCGCACATACATCTTGCGGTCTTTAAATACATTAACATCTTGTGAGCCCGCCACTTTGCCGCATATACTTATACTAAAGCCAATATAATGCACTCGAACAGTCACACCAGCTCACCCATGAAATGACAACATCTACCCTAAATTGTGTTGGCGTTCAATTATCGACTGGTTTTCAGGACTTGTCATAAATTATATATTTTTAAGGATTTCATTTTTTGAGGATCGACAATTTTTGGGGAGATTAGCAACAAGATAACATACCAAGTAAGACATATATTACTTTAGAAGTCTTGTTAATTAATTAATTTAGCTCGTATACAACTAAAACAGTCCTATTACGATAAATGTTGGCAGTACTGAAACAATATCGTTCTTGCGGGGTATTCATAAATCCTAGAAAAATCGCGAAACTCGAGAGTAAATTGGTGTAGAGTGTTATCATGCTGTGTGTCATGTACCAAGTCGTTGTCTCCGCGCAGCAGAAATAAATAACAATCCACAATAGCCTCCTACCCACATGTGCATTTGACTCATCGCTGATTGCGTGACGAGTCCAAAATCGTGTCTGCAAGCAACTCAATTTTTTTTGTGTTGACGAAGAAACATTCAACTTTATCGGCAGCTGTCATTTATAATCACGCACGCGTTGCTGGGCCGGGGGAAAGTAATTTACTAAAATAAAATCTTCGACAACAATGTGAAATTTAGTATTGTGCCCCTTCCTGCGTTATGTAGCATTGCACACAATTTCTACTTATGCTATGTGTCCCACAATACTTTCTTAATTCTGTCTGATGAGTACAATATTCCTTGTCGAGGAAAGGGACAGAAGAAAGAGAACTTAGTTCACATATCTTAAATATAATACTACCTTGACTAGTCAAACCTGTCAAATTCAATTGTTTTTTGAGCGTCTCTGACGCGGTACAGGAGGCGGTCAAAGATAATATTTGACTATGTCACATAGTAATCACATGTAAATACTTAAAAGAGTTTACACAATTAAGCAATTTCTTTGCTTATATGCAGAAACTGGATCGACAGACGACAAAAAGCAAACAAAAATTATTTACATCATTCATAACACAATACTACCTTCATTACAACTGGGAAACGCCTTGGAAATTCAGTCATGTGTCGATACATTTGTCAAGTGCTAGCCACGCAGACTGACAAAGATGACACCGTATTGACAAAGTAAAACAAATTTTATTTTGAAAAGAGGACATAGCTGGAGGTAAAAATTGCTTTCTTTTTCTTTGCTCTTTTATCAAGTAGCAGACAAGAAAAAAAGATATTTTGTATGAAGTGACAGCTTCGACGTAATCAAGGGGCCTTGAAAGTTGACTTTAAAATATAAAAGAGAAACTGGAAGAAAGAGTGTCATCTTTTGAGAGGCACCTAAACAAAACACCTATAATTAGGTCTAATGGACAATGCGGGAAGGTAGAAAGATAAAAATAGTTTTAAACAAGTGTACGGGAATTATCTCCCAGTATTAAACCAGACTCAAAAGGAAATCCTGCATTTGCTTCCTCTTATATCCTTACAATCGCTTTCGTTCGTGTTACAACAATCACTTATAGTACTTATACTGTACTCAGCTACCCCCACCCCTCGTCTCGTGCTTTTTATACTATGCATACTATGCGTGCTACGCGCGCGCTGCAGACTATCACCCTTGTAATTAATGCTTAGCGTACGTGATATCCGGCACCACTCTGTGATAGTAAATAAATGTCACGCACACATGATGTTACGGAAATAATTAACTGAAGATAATATAACTTCAGACGGGAAGCAAATTTTATTTACTAGAGATACAAAGAACAATTGCGAAATAAGAAGATAAAGATTCTTTGCGCAATAGACGGTAAAAGGTGCTCGACTAGACGTTGTCGTGATTTAATTCTATTGGCGGTCAGATTCGGAAACCAACAAGAGCGTAATTTAACAAAGAAATTGAAAATGTGGTAACAAATATGTTCGAAATTGAGAATATAGCAACTAAGAAGAATCGTGTTCCATTTCTCATCAATCAAAATTCACTTCGCGACTGATATGTCTGATCATTTACTCGTCTCTACAGCCACGCGATGTGAAATAAGCGAAGACAAAATTAGCTTAAACAAATCAGAATGAATGTACCTGAACAATAACAAAGAAAAATTATTTAGATTGAAAGTAACCGAGGCAAGGTGATGCCGATTAGTCATAGGAGTTTTACGCTTGGGGGAATCTTAATTTTTTCCGTCAATCGTGCGCTAAATGAAGCCTTACTATTGCAGCCCACAACAAATAGATAAACTCAAGCTCCGACCTTACAACCCTCGACTTTCAAGGAGTTAATAGTAGCACGACGCAAAATTCGAGCACAACTACAACGCAAAAGAGGATTGTTATAGATGAAATAGCCGGTATTGCGTAAGCGCACAACACAACCATAAGCATGAGGGTAAGCATGCAGAACGAAGCGTTTTGTTCTTCTCTTCTTTGAGCTTACGTCCGGCAAGCCTTAGGGTGGTCGAACGCTACTGCTGTGGGTTATGTAAAACAGATTCCGAGGTGTCTAGAAAAGAGCATAAATGTAACAAAGACGCGACGTTCGATATATCAATATTCTAACATGGCTCCGAGGGGGTCTGCCTAATGTGCGAGCCAGCGAGCCATGCGAGTCATGCGAGCCAGGGTGCGAGCCATGCGAGTCATGCGAGCCAGGGTGCGAGCCATGCGAGTCATGTAAGCCAGGGAAAAATTAAAAATAAAAAGAAAGTTAAAAAGAAAATGTACTGAATAAGATATATCGAACCGTACTACATATTCATGAGTCCATCCGCCATTTTTGATAGTTTTCAAACCCAGTTTCTCTCGGACAGACTAGTATATTAGACCCCATTTCTTTACCGCGTTCTTCCTTGGCACATTACGGAGAACCAAAGAGGTGGATTTTTTCATTCCAGCCGGAATTAATTATCAGGAGAGATAGAAAGTGTCTTTTTGACATTTGTTCTGAAATCATTTAAGTGAGGTAAGTGAGATTCGGATACAAAGCATTTTTTGGCGTATTAGTTGCATTTATTTAACATTTTCAGCACAGCCTTAGACGAGGTTGACATTGCGAAATGTTAAAATATTTTTTGCAAACAGAAAATGTTACTTTTTAGGATTTTTTAGAAGATGGAAATTGAAATGGAACTTCAGCAGAGGATAGAAGAGGAAGGTTTTGAAATTGCTTTTAATCCTCCCGGTGATGGAAGCTGTTTCTATCGGGCTGCAGCGTTAGCGTTTCAATTGGGATTTAAGTTAGAGATCTTTTACAACCTTATTTTTGATTATCTGGAAAGCCATCAGTTTGACGTAAGTTTTATTCTACCAATTTGTAAGTGATTGCGTGACAGACAACAGATGATGACATCAACGACATCTGGTGAAGAGAAAACAAACGGAGTGATGTAAAATATTTTTCGCGTAACTAGTTTATGTCGCTGAATATTTGTAATGTTATTTGGACAGTATTCGCTGCAGTTACATAATAATATTCTTTATTTAATGTTAAAACGATGACTCGCATGGCTCGCATCCTGGCTCGCATGGCTCGCACCCTGGCTCGCATGACTCGCATGGCTCGCATTGTGACTCGCATGGCTCGCTGGCTCGCACATTAGTAAAACTCCCTTCGATGTCACGCATAGTGAAAACACTCGGTGTTCTATTGTCAAAACAAAGGCGAAAGCAGTCTACCGTGCTGAAGACAGGCCAGCAGAGATATGTTTAAAAATGACTTTTACCTGATGAAGGTGAAAACTCAAATTTTTTAAGTTTAATTAGTATTTTCTGACGTCACGTGAAAACCAAGAATACCAAGGGAGCTCAGAAGTACGAGCAGTCTCCTGGGTATACATGTATACAGAGACTACATGCAGATACTGCTCTTTGGCCAGATCCTCTTCATATGCCGTTATTAACAAGAGGGGTTAACTTTCAATGTGCCGTCCATGTAAGATTTTACACTACATCCTTTCTCTATAACCCTCGACTGCAAGTTGACTCTAAGAATATAACAGTGAGCTGCTGGGCGCGTTTAACCTAAGGTCTTGTTTTTGGACAATAATTAAAGTCTCCCTGTTAGTCGATAACAAGGAGTATCATCCCCACACTCACACTTCCAACTACTTCCCCAACCACCGGCCACCGGGCGACGCCTTGCCACTTTCTTGCAAGAGAGGTAAAGAAAGTTCTGACTTTTGGGAAAGTTTTCTCAGGATTCCGAACTGCACTTTTCTGTACCATAATTCTTTGCAACCAGAGATTCTCCGGCCGATCTTTCTTGAATTACTGAAAAGACTGACTGGAGTGGGCTTTTTGTTGTCACGCAATCCCACTAATGAAAAGAGTTTGAAAGAAACGTTACGTGCGTGACGTCCAAATATGTTAGTCACATTTAAAAAGTGACTAGCTAAGTAGGTCAGTAAGTGAAAACAGCATAGTGCTTTTGTCTTTCCTACGGTCAACGTCTAAAAGATCCAGTCCAGGTAGAAGAGTGAAGTGACGGTGTCAAGAGAGCAAGTTTCTCAAGCGGCTGGCCCGCGCGCGATTCCAAAGTTCAATGTCTTCAAGTTAAATGAGCATGCGTGTCACGCATAACATCCTAACGTGACATCTCCTCTTCTAAGACAGCTTAGAAAAATAAACAAGGTTCAAACAAGCAAACAAGGTTCGTTAACGGCCGGTAAGGTTTTGGGTGTGTACAACCACTAAATCACCCAAATGTTCTTTTAGTTTAAACTTATAGTAGCTTGACAGTATCCTACATAGTTTCAATAAGACGCTGTGGTGGTCTACGAATCCGTAGACTTCTTCTGGCGGGTTGTTCCTCCTGCGGAATATTGGTGTGTGATTCCATTTCTGGCGTTTCGATACCAGCATCTGTGTTTGGTTGCATACGAGGATTTGACTCATCACTGGCCACTGCTTCCCATGCCGGACATGGGGCTGGAGATGCCTCCACCTTGGTTGGCTGAAGATGGAAACGATTTCGACGCATCTGCGTTCCATCCGGGGTGGCCACAATGTACGAACGAGGGGCCTGGTGTTGTTTGACGACCACCGCAGGTGCCCATTCCCGTCCCCGCTTCATTCGCACAGGTTCTCCTTCATGTAGTTTGGAAAGTGGTCGAGTGCCACGGTCATAGAACGCTTTCTGACGTTGTTGACGTGTCAGCAAATTGTGCCGAATCTGAGAGGTAGACCTAGGCTGGGGTTGTAGGAGGCTCTTGGAAGTTGGCAGTCTTGTTCTAAGCTTTCTGCTCATAAGTAGTTCTGCTGGAGATTCATCCATTCCACTGATAGGGGAATTACGGAATTCTAATAAAGCGAGGAATGCGTCCTGTTTGGACTCGTCAGCTTTCCTTAGTAACTGTTTAACAGTCTGTACGTTTCTTTCCACGAGACCATTAGACTTCGGGTAGTGTGGACTAGAGGTTACCACCTCAAACTCCCACTTATTGGCAAAGTCCTTAAATTTCACACTGTTGAAAGGCATGTTGTCTGCGATAAGCCTCTCTGGGATTCCATGACGTGCAAACATATCTTTCATTGCCATGATAACTGCTTCACTATTCTTACTAGAGAGGCGAGTTACTTCAGGATACTTTGAAAAATAGTCCACTACGAGCAGGTAGTCTCTCCCTTTATAGTAGAAAATATCCGCTGCGACTGTCGCCCAGGGCCTCTCAGGGACCTCTTGAGGAATCAAAGGCTCCCTCTGGTTGCTTCGCTGGTGTTGCTGACAGGTACTGCACTTGGATACCAACTCGTCAATTGCACTATTGATACCTGGCCAAAACACTGCACTCCTGGCCCGTGCTCTGCACTTCTCTATCCCAAGGTGTGCAGTGTGTATGCGTTGTAGGATTTCGGGTCGCAGGCTGTGGGGAACAATTATGCGATCACCCTTGAACATTAAGCCCTCGTAGCAGCTTATTTCATCTCGGTAGTTCCAGTAAGGTCTTGTCTCAATTGGTGTCTCTACTTTGGTCTGCGGCCATCCATTCATGACAACTTTCTGCAACTGTTGAAGTTCAGGGTCACTCTTAGTCTCGTCCCTCAACTTGTGAAACATAGTCTCGGACAACTGTCCAGAGTCCAGGACATGAATTTCAAATTCATCAGGTTTATCTGCTGCTTGGCTAGGTAAGTAAGCTCTGGAGAGCGTATCAGCTAAAACCAGATGGCTGCCAGGTATGTACTTAACATTGACTGCATAAGGCTTTACTCTGAGAATCATCTTCTGAAGACGGAGAGGTGCTTGATGAATGGGCTTCTTCAGGATTGCTTCCAACGGTT
>OFHQ01000118.1_pt1 | contig 11331 bp, 4 predicted proteins | sample 1521071 | NCBI WGS metagenome assembly OFHQ01 (sample SAMN04272335, study PRJEB24112) | coral metagenome | biome: Coral reef; feature: Shallow seawater; material: Coral tissue | host: Coral | place: China: South China Sea | collected 2014 | reverse complement strand
ATGAAAGCTATTGAGCAGTACTTTCATGTGGTACTGTTTATTATGCTGTACAAGGCGGTTCTAACTTTCAAGTCTGTGGATGAAACCCTAGTGTGTGACCATTCAAATGAAAGCTATTAAGCAGTACTTTCATGTGGTACTGTTAATGTGGTTAATGTTCAACAAAGTGGTTCTGACTTTTACGTCTGTGCATGAAGCCCTAGTGTGCAGCCTTTAAAAGCCATTGAATATATACTTTCATCTGATACGGTTTGTTAGCTAAGCTATACTTTGTTCTTAAATATTCAACTCTGCGGATGAGAAACTAAACTAGTGTGTTAATTAAAATTTATAAAGCAGCAGAGCAATCCGTCTATATTTTATATACTTCTCCAAAATGGGAGCCTCTTTTCTTTAATTTTATCTTGCATGGCCACTCTTCAAAAGCGGACGCAGTTTAAATCAGACGTTGCCTAACATTTCTTGGTTGTCATTTTTTTCGCATGGCATGAATCAATATGCTTAACATTGATTATTCACGGTCTATGCTCACAGCCATAACCGTATTTTACACCGCGGCCCATTGCCGAAATTAATTCATTGAAGTGCAGTTGCAATGCTCAAAGCATAATAAGTGACTCCTATGCTGTTTTCGCTTTTGCTTTAATTTCTACTGTCTGTGAGCAATAGACTATCTACCGTGACGTTCTCTCTTCGATCATTCAAAGGTTGAAAACACGCTATTATCAAAACTATTATTAAAACACGCTATTATCAAATCATTAAACTAGATACACAAAAGATATTTGAATAAACTTACTCTAAAACGAATTCCTGCCCTGATGAAATGATGTGGCCGGACGATTTAAGAGCGTAAACTAAAATACATTTCAACCCACAGCCTTGGCAACTGGCGATACTATCAATTCTGTTCCAAATGGACACACGCCCTCGAGTTTAAGGGCTCGGAATGTGATACTTTTGAACTTAACAAACAGTTCCTTAAAAGGCTTAATTTCCAACGGACACGCGAAAAACACATTTATCTCGGTTATATTAGGCTGGCTGTCATAATTATTTTAGTAGTTGAAGACGTCTAATTGCCACCAATCAAGTGGATTCTCCAAAAAATATGCTAAGTACCAAAATAGTACGCATTTATCGCAGAAGCTTCTACTTGAATGATCGTCACGTCAGAATTTATAGACAGCTTTAATGTTCTCGAGTTTTAATCCTAGAAAATGGGCTTCCAGAATTGCATTAATTTTAGTAGATTATTGAAAAAGTGGCATCAAAGTATTTGAAAATGTGTGAAATCGGTGGAATGTTCGGGCCACGTTACAAAGTCCTAAAGTGAGTGCAATATCTGCAGCTCAGCTATGTCCAGACAAACACTCTCGTAATCGCTTCGTTGTCTCATTATTTTGTCAAAGTTGCATGAAAACATTTTTGGCACGCCATTCAAGCTTGTTTTCTACAAATGAATCAATGTAAAGAACAGAGAGCCTTTTGATAGCACAATTTGTCAGCTCAATATCCTCACTGCTTTAAAATCAAACCGATGTCGCCTGTACCGATGTAGCTTGTACATCATAACCTTATTATATATTCAAGATAATCATTACCGTTTTACCTAGTAGTAGGTTTTGTTTACAAAAGCTTTTGCAATACCTTATGTATTTGCTGTCATCCAAATAAAGCCAGTTGCTGTTGTTGCTGTAATATACTCTTAGCCTTTTCACCGAGAACCACCAATTGTATGCACTTGTACTCAGAGAACAAAATAAAACCAAGAACCACAAAAACGCCATTAATGACCCGTACCCATCGTTTGTGCTTCACGTGCACGACTGAATGAAAACTGTCGAGAATACTTAAAAGGAAATGTGTCTTAATAATTGCAAAGGTTAATCTTGATTTTGAGACCGTAGGTTATGAAAAAAAAGTTTAAACCAACATTCCATGTATTATCAGTTCCCTGACTGGTGCTGCTCCCATGAGAAGTGTTTAGTTATCAAACATCGAAGAAAAGAAGAGGGTGTTTAAAACCTTAAAAAACGTTGGATTTGACCTATAGCTGTCAAATGCTGTAAACTAAGTAAACTAAATTTTTGGCAATGTTCTATTTGCCTTCGTTAGAGCACAATGACTTCATAAATAAGGTGTTTCGTTCCCGGGGTTTCGTTCAATATAAAAATTGCAGAGTTATAATTTATGATAGTTCTGCCATCTCTGGCTTCACTTTACCTTGGCAAATAAGAAATATTCTCCGACTGAATACGGAATGAACGCACTGTGGCTTAAATACTGAAAACCTGGGAGAATTTTAGATCGCTAAATTCAAGACTTTTTCTGCATTGAAAGTTGATTGAAAGATCTGACCCCCGGCTAATAAACATTGCTGTAGCTAAATTTAGAGAACTGAAAATGTTCCAACTTTTTCGATATTCAACCTGTAACCTCCTAGCAATATCGAGTTTGACCTTCTTTCGTAATCTTGATAAACATTTTTGTTTACTAGAGAAGCCAGTTATCTACTTTTTTGTTACACACAAACCTGCACTGTTATCAAACCTTGTCTCTCCAACTTTTTTTTTAAGTCTGTGAATCAGCTCCACTTTGAACTGGTGTGACTAAGCTATTGCGCAGTATCTTAATGTGATACAGTCTGTTTTCAGCATTTCGCGAAATGCAATTTGAGATTGTTTAAGCTGATAAATTGGCCCAAGAGCTAAATAGTTTTACTTCACATAACTATTTCAATCTCTCGGGCAGGTTTGTTCTCTGTAAGCATGTTAATAATTTCCGTTTCATTCTCTATTCCACTTAAATCCTTCAACTTTTTGGCTTAATGTGACAAGAATGGCTTTAGGAATAAGTTTCATTTTTGGTAATATTGGTTTTCGGGAAAGCTCCTCGGGAAAGCTCCACGGATTTTTCCTAGTCTAATACTTCTTCTAATTGGTTTTTTTCTTCAGTTTAACAAATTGACGTCAGTTTTTCATGCGTCTGTCCCGTTATTGATCATGAACTTCGTCATAACATCCTCGTGGATCCACAGCTACTTTGACAATGTTATGACGAAATTCATTGTCAATAACAGGACAGACGCATTAAAAACTGACATCAATTTGTTTTTTACGATAACAAATTGTCAAATTGTCCGCTCTCGTTCGTTGACGCGTCACATAAAATTATAAATTCATGTGTCTGTCCTCTTATTGACAATAAAAATTAGCTAATGAGCACGCGCGAATTTCTGCAGTTATCGTAAAAAAATACCGTTCAAGTCATTTGCAAGTGTATTACTTTCAAATGAGAGGATTCCTTCAGTGATAATACTTTTCAATACTGTCTAGGATCAGTTTTTCACTAATTGCTATTGAATCGTCTTTTATTCTAGTCCGTGATGGTAGTTGTCTTGTAATTCTTCTTTTCCTGTGGCATTCTCCGTTACCAATCGACAGTTTTGGTCGGCATCACTATAGTATCATGTGAGCTAAAATATCCATTAAAAGAATTAGTTTTGTAATATAAGTGAATTTATTTTTGGTATGTAACACGCAAAAAAAAATAATCGTAACTTCCATCTTAGAGTGCACGATAACAAGAACTGAAAGACGTTTGAGAGGGACAGCAAAGCTAAGATTGGCTATTTTTGTGGTCTGTAGATCGTGTGAAAATACGTCTGTGAATCATAAAGGACATATACTTCTTAATGAGAAGTGTCAGTCTCCGTGAATCCTGAAAACAAATTTTAAGTCATCGAATATAAAATTGAGTTGCAAGGCGCCCTTTCCCCCACTCTCCCCTGAGCCCAGAAAGCTTGCAGAAGAAATGTAACGCATAAGTCATAATGAAAATGAGCTGACAATTATGGAACAACGAAAGAGACACCTATCCGGAAAGAAAATCCAGAGTTTGTCAACAGTAATTTCAAACATTTTGGAAGCGACTTATTGTCATGAAAATGCCTAAAATTGCCTCGCGTTTGTTAATTTTTGCAGACTACTCGTGATCTCCGTGACGGCTTTTGTGTTCCAACTGGTATATACGTGCTCATCATGTTAAGCATTTTCTCTGACGTCACTAACCTGGAAAGCCGCTGGGTTAACTCGAATGAACATGCTCTAGACAACAGGTTCATTGAACCCTTCTCGCTGATTTGTTCCAGCGCTGCATGATGCTCTGAACCTTGAGGAAATCTTGTTCAATACAATCGTTGAAAGAATAACTAAACCATTTTTAGAAGAAGCATAAAGGCGTTTAGTAACTCAGTTTTATTTTTCAGTATTTGTTTGCAAAATTATCGCACACTTGAACTGATATCTACTGCTTGCCAAGTACACTATACGGTCCTATACCTAATCGTACCTTTGCGGTACGCTTCGGCGACATATCAGCTTTGAGTTTGATCGAGCCATGATTCGTACTTTGGCGAGACGTAGTCTAGCCAAAAGCAGAGGTATTGAATGGCCTTTGCGAGTATGCGAGCTGTGCGTTAATTCAGTTTTGCGAGCATGAGCAGTGATCAAGTTTGTCTTGTGCGACCTTGTGAGCAGCGAGCACTTTATACAAAATATAGATGGCGAGCAGCGAGCACTTCGTAAATTTCCCCTATTTTAGTCTACCTTTGCGAGTGCCTTTCGCGTCACTTTTAATAAAAGATCAGCAAAACGAGGAAGCATGTTTCCAAAACATTCAGAGCGCGTGCGTGCTTTCCCAATGTTTCCCAGTTTTGCTATTTAAAACATAACCTCATACATCTAAACAAAATACGGGCGAATCTATTACGTCACAACCGTGTTTACATGCTCTCATCCAAACACACTTATCGACCAATGAGAGCGCGCGTAGTAGCTCAGTTACATATATAAACGGGGATCGAGCACAGTTTAACGATAATCCGAGCATACGAGAACTGAGTCGTAAAACTTTGTGAGCAGGACCAAGAGAGCACTCATCAAATTTTTCGAGCAATTCGAGCAAAGGCCAAATTTCTCGAGCACTTCATTTTTGAATGGGCCATTCGACACCCCTAAAATACCCATGGCGAGACCAAAAAAACCGTACCTCGCCTAAATTCGGCCAAGTGAGCCTGATATCTCAGTCATATTAGGTACGACAATGACTTGATATCTTAGGATATCAGGAATGTGGACACGGCCTTTGACTGACTAGTTGAGAATTTGGGTACGGTAAGGTTCAAACCCATACCGCACCCTAGACTTTGCGACTTCCTTTGTACGACATAGATACCTATGACAGTTTAGATGGGAGACCGTTTTCGACTTACTCTTGCTTCGCAGCGCTCATAGGCCCGCATAAGACAAAATCAAACGTTATCTGTACCAGATTGTGCATATCTCCCCTTGAAAATTGCTGAGCGTACTCTCACGAACATACATCAAATAAAGGGCAATGCCATCCCGGAAACCACATTTAATGCCACAGCAGCTTTTAATCTGCGGCAAAAACAACCGAGAGAACTTCAGTTTTGTTCTCATTCAGTTTAACAATTCGATTCCATATTACCGTGGCTAGAACAAAAAAGTACCACTCGCCCTTAGGGGAGGGTGTCACTGATGTTCTTATTACATTTTGGCGTCCGTACACCTTTCTTGTTTGCCGCAGTTTTTGCCAGGATTATATACAAGCCGAAACAAAAAGTAATCCAGGAACTCAAGCCAGTTTGATTGAGTCATAAACATTACTGAATTTGATTCGAATCGCCTGATTCCACTGGATCAGGATGACAAAGACGACGAAATCCAATCAAGCAGAGATCCAAACCCATTCACCAATTATGAAAACCCATTCGGCATATATCGAAAGCAATCCGGCAAGGATCAAGACCTTTCCGGCTTCGACTTAATAAATTGTGCAGCTTCACTCTTTATTTTTAAGTGTGTTATCAATACTTTTGTAAAATAGCTTTCAAAATTAAAGTGAAATGTTTCAAATTAGAAAACTAGTTGTAACCTGTATTGAACGCTGTTTTGTCCAAATAGAATTGTCGGTAAAGTAAGAAAAATAAAAATATTGAAAATGTCTCTTTATTGGTATAATCCCTTTTAGATTAGATGTGTGTTTTGGCAAGTTTGATTTGATCGAAGAAAGCCCTGGAGACAACTGATTGCTTCCCTGTTTTAGCTGTCTTGTTCAGTCTACCAAACCACAGCATTCTCGGAGGTGATATTCATTTACCTTTTTCTCTAAAACCCTCGATCCTTTGGTCGCCAAAAATGGCAGCAAACAAGTTAACAACGCAAACTTCAACTTTTTGATAATTAAGTTGAAGTATGTGCCGTTGCCACGGCAACATTATTTAAATATAAACAGGCCCCTCCCCTGATCCGCCACTGTATATGACGTATATTCATATTCGCCTTAGGTAACGTTAATTTAGGACAAGTTCGTGTTTGGCAGTGGCAGTTTGGAAGAAACTGCATTACGTATACCCTTAATTATTGAGTGTTTCCAGGAGACTGAGAAGCGTTACTTTACATCACAAGAAATGTACTGTCGTCGCTTTCTTTGAAGAACTACAGTGGATCCTCCGCGAAACAACACAACAAATCATGTCATCTTCATTCTCAATATCGTTTATCACATCGATGTAACACTCCAGTCTGTCTAGGGCTTGTTCAAGCTTTACAGCCATCTTGTTTTTCGTTATTTTGCTTGGCTTCTTGTACATCACCTTATTTGTGTACTGGAACTGTGAGTCAGCGGTTTTGTTCAGTGCGCGTATGCCCAAGAAATCCTTCAAGCGTTTCGTGATGAAATCCAACATTTCGAACTCGTTTTGCATTTTGTCGTTCTGCTCTTTTACAACTTTGAAAGACTCAATTATAATGGCAATTAAAACGTTAAGAAACAGGAAATTTGTCGCGACTATGTAAAGAAAGAATGTGATTGCTCCAAGAACCCTATACGAGTGAATCCTCATCTCGTGATAGCTAAACTTGCCAAGGAGGACACTGAGAAGTTTTTGCATGGTGCTGAACAGCGAACTGAAGGAATCGTGGCTGCTTCCGAGCAAAAAGTGGTACATCTGCGAAAATGCTAGAAAGTTAATGCTGAATACTAGAAGGTATTGCAAGAGTTCCCCGCTAGCTTGTTTCAAAGTACACGAGAGGAGAAAGATTCGACGATTGAATCGGAATATCTTGATGAATTTGATGCATGTCACAAACACCGTGACTCCGAGCACGCTCTCAAACATGAGCTGCCAAGTTGAAACGTACTGAAAACTAATGAACTTGGTTGGATCTTTATGGTAAAGGTTAATTGTCCATTTTCGCAATCCCAGACAGATGAAGTAATACGATATTGCAATCCAGCAGAGTATTAAAACAGTAAGGTCCATCAAATTCCACACGTCTGCGAAGTACATTCGTCGCGTCTTGTAAAGCTTCTTCGCCTCGCGGTACGTGAAATACAGAACAAAAGCAAAGAAGAAGACCTCACAGGCGAGAACAAACGATTGAAAATCACCAACATAACGATACAGGCGATAAGCAATGACCTCAGAGTGCGGGAGAACACCTCCTGTTGGAGGCGTCTCCATTACGAACGTTACAGCGCAGAAAAGGTTGCTGTTTGGATTATACAGCGTGAATTCCATGAATAGACTTCGTGTATAGTGGTCCAGCCAGAGTTTATGCCTCGCAGCCTTGACCTGTCGTAAAGCTTTGTAGTAAATGTGAGACAGTTCCAACACATACCCACCCCCAGAGTACGTTTCTAGGCCACCTGTATAAGGGTAGCCATTCAGTACGCTCGCGGGGCTGTAGTGCCAGGGTGACGAGGAAGTCTGTGTTTGATGTCTGGAGTCGTTTCTTTGTGATTCCCAGCGCGTGGAGTATTCTTGTTTGTCCTCTGATGTGATGCCGTATTCTGCGACGCACCTTGAAAAGAAATCCTTGGCTACAGGTGCCACAGAACAGGAATCTAAAAGTAAGAAAAGAAAGGTGGGTGAAAAATGACCCAGTGTAGAATATCACACACACGGGACTAGTTTGGCAATAGTTCAGCTTTTCACCTTACGTCGCTGACCGTGATCGCAACACGGAAGCCTTTAGTATTACGTTTTTACGTTTTTTCACAGGCCATGGCGATTTTTGCTAAAAAGGTTCGGTAAATCGCTTGTTATGTGGCATTATCTCGACTACAGAACGGTTTACATATGGCTCCCTAGTCTAGCCCTCGCCCCGGCCCTGGCCCTCCGTCTCTCTGTCACGCAACGTCCGGAGGAGGAATTCCGTTGCGTGACAGAGAAAAGGCCAAAAATGGACTATTAGCTCTCCACTCTCAATAAAGATCCCTTTCTCAATGACCCGGTGTTTCCAAAACAAAGATGGTAACTCACCCCCCCTCCCCCCCCAGCAATCAACTCCGCTAGAATTGTGAATAGTTCAGTTTCACAACCTTGCAAAATGGCTTGCAATAGATTACCCTGAGCACAAGTAACAAGGTTCGATCCGAATGAGATTGAAACAGACTCAACTGGTTTCAAAGTAACGAGATTGGTCAATTTTTGTGTTGATTGTAGTGTGCATCTCTTACCTTTCTTTGCCCTGTGTTGTCGGAGACGAGCCACGCCCACCACCAGCCCGCTCTCGCCTTCCATGAATTTCGGCGCTTTTCCTGTGTAGAAGTATGATGGCAGATTGTACAGACTTGGTAACAGAGCGTTTTCTGTCCAGTCCCACATGTCTCTTTGTCGGAGTATCTACACGAGGAAGAGAGTACAATTTAATACATATTTAGTACATCAAACAATAGGCCCTTCGGTCACATGGTACGCAACAAATTATGCTAGGACGCAAGTTGCATATGGAATTCCAAAACATAGGAACTCGTGCCAGTCCAGCCCGACCGTAGCTTGCATTCCAGCATAATTTATTCCGTACCATGTGACCGGATCCTGAAAAGGGCCTATTCACCTTAAGAGAACTGCATTCAGTTAACAGTTGAGCGCTGTGGCGAATGGCAATTGTACACGACACGTCTCAATGTGATAATGTGACGCAATATGTCTAAGAATATGTAGTTTCCTCCAGGAGACCATGATCTATCTCATGGCTTCCTCTACGAAGCAAACCCTACTTGTCAATACCTGTAAACCAGTTTGCTTCACTGCTTGTCTCCTGAAAGACTGGCAACTTTCAAAACTCGCTCATAGTTTTGTCGATGTAACTTTACAACTACATTGTTCAGTGGCGATAGACTAAAATCTCTGCAGTATTATGTGAGTTCGTTCTATTCCGACCACTCTTCACTAGAGTATGTAAGGTAGCTCGTGAAAAACTGACATTGTAGTTATAATGTTAAAGATGTTTTTACTCTCGTAGAATTAAGGGACCTTCGTCAATGTATAAAAATTTACCTGAGAGTATCTGTCGGGGAAGAACCCTTTCGGTTTTCCGCTGAAGTTTTGACGTAGTAAAACCTTTGCAACTGCGTCGTTTTGACGAAAGGCATCACGATCACGAAATCCGTAGGCAATAAGAAGAACAAGAAATGTGAATACCAGGAAGGTTCCTAAATCAAGTAAGATGGCGTGCATTGTACGCTCTTTTTGAGCCCTGTCCCGGGCGTGCTGGAGAGCATCCTCTGTCGGCACCTCGACAGGAGGGGCCTTGGGGTGCTCTTCGAAGTCGTCCTCCGAGTGCTGAAGCTGATTTCGCAGCCAGTGCCCATCACATGTAAGTCGTGATGGTGTTGAAAGGGCAATTTTGTTTCGTTTCTTAAAAATGTAAGCGAAAAAGGTGGCTAAGGCCACAACCTTAAGCGGTTGACTGACAAAGATGTCCTGCGTGACTGAAAAAAACATGGATAAAAGCCACTGTGAGGACTTTTTCAAGCCAAACTCGATACCGTAAAGTAACGTGACAGTGGTGGCGGTGAGGGAAGTCACTATGACCAGAAACCAGCCCACATACACAAACCACCAAGGAAGTCCTTTAACACGGGATGGGTCTTCCTCACCGGCGGTATTAAGTGTGTTCTCATGGTCTCTAGTTGGTGATCCTGATATAGAATCTCTTGGAAGCAAAGATCTGATATCATTAGTGGAATCCGTACTGGCACCAGCTCCCAGAGAGACTGAAAATGACGGCAAAAGACCTAAACGCATGGCAGGTACCAAGCTGATTTTTTTATCGCGAGAGTTTGGAGATTCTCCAACAGAAGCTTTTCTTACTCTTTGGTATTGACTGGTTGGGAAGCTGGTACCTAACGTACAACTGTCACGTGATCCATACTTAACCAGAGTAGCTTCAGTGTGTGTGGAGGAGGAGCGAGGTCTTATTTTCATGCTGAATGGACCAAATTTTGACACGGGCCGTGGACGACAATGTCTGAAGATCTGCACCAGAAGTAAATTTATCGGAAACACAACAAGACTGCTGCAGATTCCAATGAAGACTTGTTCCCAGGAAAACTGAAACGGACCCAACTCAACTGCGGTATAACGACCTTTATCAGCCTCGTACCACAAGGCATTGGCCATCATAGTACACAAAAGAAGGGACAAACAGCAGGACACGCGCTGCACCCTCGTGAAAGGGGACTGTGGGGGCCTCCAAACGACCGAAAACCAAAGGTGGGAGTCTGTCAGGTCTTTGTACGCTTTAGTCAAAAACAAGCGACGAAATTCTTTTAGCTCCGTGTTGCTTGCCACTGGGAATATCCTGTCTATCATGCCATCACCTTCGTCCACTGCCAGCCAAGACTCGCACACGAAGTACCAGACTCCATCGGTGTCAATCTCACGAATAGATATCTGCTTCACGAACCAAGCCGGGTCCTTACCGAAGTTATCGTGCCATACTCGGATGTACGCGAGCTCTCCGAGAGTTTCCGAAGTCGTCACGAGAAAGGAGTCGGTGCTTCCGCGAGCCAATGCCATCCGTCGACTGTTCTTGAGAAGATATGGATGACTTTCACCACGTTCTCCTGTTATTGTCATTGCAACGTTGGCAGTTGTACCCGCATGTCTGCGCATACCAGTGCTGATAACGACCTCGTAAGCATGAGCATCTCCTGTCCTGTTGCTCGGGCTCACAGTTAATCCTGTCTGTGTAAAACAGCAAACATAGGCGTAAATAACTTAATATAATAACGTTGCCTAGCTAGGGCGCTAGATTAAAACCACATTTGATACGATGTTTTCCTTCCTTTCGGTTTCCAGTTGATGAGCAGTTTACTGCATAATATACGACGAACCGAAACTTTTTCAGAGTTCTCTGTATTTTTTACCGGGAAATTCCCCTCCCCCCTCCCCTCAAACGTAAACTCGTTTTTATTTCTCTCGCCGAAGTCCTGTTTTAATCCTGTTTAAAT
>OFHQ01000117.1_pt1 | contig 11332 bp, 4 predicted proteins | sample 1521071 | NCBI WGS metagenome assembly OFHQ01 (sample SAMN04272335, study PRJEB24112) | coral metagenome | biome: Coral reef; feature: Shallow seawater; material: Coral tissue | host: Coral | place: China: South China Sea | collected 2014 | reverse complement strand
GCCTTTTGTTTATTATATCAACATCAGACGTCTACAGGAAGGCACTGAACGCTAAGGTATATTTCCTGCAGTGTTTTAAGCATTGTTTTTGGCAGGGCAACGGTTTCATTTTGTTGACCACAGTGGAACTGTGACCTCGCTATCTCGACTTCGATTAATTATCTTGAGCTCAAGTCATTTTCTCCCGGACATTCTTTTATCAGTAACTTGCACTTAACAACTAGCTTTATTTACATGACCATAAATACATACAATGTTGCAAAAGCTTCTGTAAAGTAAAACTAAAATATTAATGATTATCCTGAACATACAATAAGGTTAATTACACTCAGAGTACGAGACTCAACTGGTGCCTTAAACTATGATGCTTTATCGCGAGATTGCTGATTGGCTAAACGCGATATATCAAACACGGTCAAGACCGTGTTTGACCATATTTCCAAACAACGAGAGGAGAGTTCCCGGGGAGAGTTCAACATACTATTAGAAGCGGTATTTTGGGCGAACTTTGAGTGTTTGGAATTGTGGTTTAACAATGTTTTGAATCAACCTGGATTTGACTGTTTGATATATCTTCTCAAACGAAACTAAAACCGAGGAAAGACCGAAAATAAGATCGTGAAAGTCTGTTATTTAAGATCCCAAATCGAAACACTGTCACGTTAATGATTAATGATTAATGATTTCCTTTGTTTAAGCACGATGAATTTTTAAGGAGTTTGAGAACAATTTGCTCTCTGAAAACCAATTTCTTGGGAAGCGACAGCGAGTGATCGATATATTTTTTAAACATATATTTTTTATCACATCAAGTTGTTCTCTCCTTTTTTGTGTTGTTTGGTCAGCTTTTTTGTGTTTGCTTGTTTGCCTTTTCTCAGTTTTACATAAAGTTATGGTACCAAATACTTTCAAAAAAAACAATTTTATGAGCCTTCCAAAATCTTTTCAGTTTATAGCAACAAGCATCTAAAATGGAGTCATCTGTCTTTTTTATTGCCGCTGTCTTAGGTTCAGTTATATTTGTTTCCGCCATGTGCGTCTTACTAAGTGCTGATAAAAACCAAAGATGAGGATATCAAATTTATTTCCGCAAATTAGAACCTTCATAGGATCTATTTCTGTCTCGTCAATATCCAATATCATTGATTCTTTCTACGATCACTGAGTTCACTCGCATTTTCACATAATTTATTCTTCGACCTTTCCCACGCTTTCTGATCTCTCTAATATACAAGCAGTGTCAAGAAGGTGTCCCCATGAGAGAATATTAAAGCTTTAAGTATTATGCATTGTGTAAACTTATTAAATTTCTTTGAATATTTTGAATATTTTTTTGATTTCCCTTCACCTACGTGTATAAGCTGAGGTTTTGTTTGTACCTGGTACTCCTCGCTCGGGAGGACAAAAAGCATCTGTTCACTATACCGGTATTCCTTTTTCCCTCCAATTGCTGATTTGTCCAAATATTCGGAAAGAGAGATCAAACCTTGTTTGCTTCCTCGATTCTATTGTGCTACAAAAAAATTTCGTGAGAAGCCTTTGTTGGGTTACGGAGTCCCTGCTAAATTGAAAGTGGATCATTTCAGGAAACAACCTACGCGCAAGTTCTGCTGGCTTGACCGCAATGCGCGTGCAGTGTCGGAGGGGAAAAGGCTGAGAAAATATGATTAGATGTCGGTTAAGATTCAAAAAAGGGGTACGAAGTCAGTCACGGGAGATAATTTCAGCAAAAATTCTTTAGAAAGGTTGCAAGTGCCACCTACAGGCTTGCCTTGTTTACCCCTCAAAGCATCTGTAGTATTCCAGTAAGTTCCTGGATGAAATACAAAACAAGAAATAATTAATAACGAAAATTATGTAAACCTTTAAAACCCTATGGATTTGTTCGGTGCCAAATAAACATTTTCCCGCTCTGGTTTCCTCGGCGGATGCTTGATATAACTATCCAATTTGAAAGAGGATGCGAGTCTGTAGACACTCTTATCGTAGTCACTGTTGCCCTGGGTTTGTAATCCAATCTAAACAAGTTAAAATAGTTTCGGACGTGATTGTTTATTTTTGGTGGCGCACGTCTCTACCCACGCGGTGTAAAGATATGCGCTAAAGATAAACGTATTTCCTTCTGCTTGTGTCTCAGTTGTATCCAGGTCTTTGACGGTGAACACACGAACTGCTTTTAAAATCGAAGTTGAGAGATTTGCAGTGAGATACTTTTCCTTTCCAGGCAGGTAAGCATGGTAACGGGGCTTTGAATCCTTGTTTATATAAAGGGAAATAAATTCTCTGCTTCAAATTTCCATAATAAGTATTAATTCACTCGCTAGTCACCATTATTATGCAAGCAATCTCTTTGCCGAGTCGTTCTATAGCGTTACGGGGAAGATTGGAGGCAGTATTCTATATTTTGCATGATTACAAAGCTCCAGTCTTTTTTCTTGGTAAACACACTGCCCGTGCTCTTGGAAAAGCCTTTTAATAACAACTAGCTGCATGTTTAGCTTCCAAATATCAAAGTTTTGCGCCCATTCAGCCCTTACATCAATCTTCCACGTTTATATTAAAGCACTGTCCAGTTGAATTTCCTTTAATTTAGTTGTTTTCCTGGTCTCACAGCTCAACTAGAAATATTTGCCACTTGCTTAGCCCCGTCGGTATAGATAATCTTCTAGTTAATCCTGGATTAAATATTTTTCAAATCTTCGCCTTTCCTACCCCAGAGAAACCTTGAGAGCAAGAACGAAAATAAAAGACCATATAAACAGCCTTGAAATTCCCACTAGTCATTACTCATGCTTTCTCTTTCAGTCGTGATACGTTAGATGCTAATCTTTTTCCTCAATACGTGTCATGTTACCCGGCAATAAAGTGCAGAATGTTCTTGTACAAAATTGAAGTGCAAAATTGAAAGTATACTATTTGCTGTCTCACTAGCAAGAAAGATTTATCTTTAGGCCGAACATGTTGCTTGTAAGATGAAACAGCAGGGGCTACAGGAAGTTTGTGCTTAGACGGGTTCACGCAGTGGATTATTTTATCCAGCGTGTCATGTTATATGAGTGACTCAATCCGTCTCTTTCAAGATCTCAAGCCGGTATAAAGTTCCTTAGCGCCTGTACAGCTCTCATAAACACTTAAGGGTCACTAATCAATTTTTACTTCGGTTTCATAGCCCCCAAACCATTCTCATAAAGAGCAATTCTTTCTGATCCTGTCTTCTATCTTTTTTTGTAATAAGATCTTTCGACCTAGCACTCAGAAGCACCACAAGTTTCAGCTTTTATTTTCATCCTCGAAAAGTTAAACATTAGTGACAAGGCAAACGAGTCAAGGTCACAGACACACGTTATTCCCAAAAGAAACCCAAAGGCATATATCGCTTGTCCATCTTGCACCATTTTTAAACAGGAATACAGCTAAATAAAGAAAACTCCCTCAACTTCCGAGCAGCATTCGTTTGCCAAGAAATACGGTTGACTATTTCACCATAAGAATTTCATAAGAGGATGTTGATAACGCCCACTGTTTTGAGGTGGTTTTCAGTTAACGTTTTACTATTAACCCAACTTTTTAAAAGGTAATACAAAAAGGCAATACAAAGTCACTTCTGTCACGGTGACAGAAAAGTTGGTGGCTTTGAAAGTATGTTTGCCTCAGAGATCAATATAAATATTCACACCCCGATTTCTTAGATATCGAATTATTAATTGTAAAGCGCTCGAGCTTATTTTTATGAATGACAAGGCGATGTTAATAAAACTAGTCTTGGCCACCTCGAAGAACTATTATTAGTGCATTATACTTTTCAGTGAGACAAAGATTCGTTGACATTTTGCTGACTGTTTAGAATTACCTCTTGGTAATCGTCTTTTAAGTGGAAATCCTTAGCTAAATAAGCTTTTGTTTCTTGGGTTTATACTACAGGGTCCTTCAGGCTCTGTTTTTTTTTCGCACCAGCCCACGGTTATGAGAACATTTCTCAGGATGTAATTAGATCAAAACGAACATCTTTGACGGAATGTTGCTTAACTATCAAACAGTTTCTATCCGTTTAAACAATATGTTGTTTTGTTTCATTTCCTTCCCCGTTTTAATTAATTGCTTTGTAGCTCAGAAAATCTTGATTGATCTAATGCCGGGAGTGTTAAGAAAGGAAGCAGTAGTTAACAAAAGTATTTTTACAACTTGAAACAATGCTAAAAGCAGCCTTTTCGATATTGCCAGTGGATGTTGCACTCCTGGTTAATCCGATATCGACGTTCTGAAAAATATCCTTTTGATTGAAAACCAAAATGAAAAGTAAATCTCAATTGAGTTGCTATTTGCTTACAAAGAGCTTATCACTTGTACGTGTTAAAGTCACATAATTTTGTTGATATAAAATAAATTCAAACAAGCGCAGTTCGAAAAAAACAAGACTCCTTGTTGTGTTCCATTGCAAATCATTGACGTCAATCGGAAGTGAATCTACAAATTCGATACAAATCGTCTTACGAATATTTACAACATTTTTAATTACGGAACAATGTGCTGGCATCGTTGAATTCTTTTGATAGGGTAATGCATTTCAAACCATATAAAATGAACCATATGTCTACTTTAGGAACACTAATTACTTATGAACAAATGGTTTATCAAAACTCTGAGACTAATAAACTGGTGTGACTTCCTGATTTCAGCTTCACAGAGTTGTGTGTAGTGACGTAACTGTTAGGAATAGGTCATTGCAAAGAGGAGAAATTTTCCACCATCATTTTCCTTGTTTTCTAACGATCAACAAACCGTTGACGACAAAGTTTGTGCTGTGAACGAAGAAAAATGATAGCGTGTTATAACATAGCACTGAACATCTAAGTGACAGCGGGAAATTCATTCACACGAAATGTGACGTCACGTTGATCGCCGTGACCTTCGGCTTGTCCTCTAACAATGAAAGAGGAGGCGTGAAAATTACGCCCCCGGTTCTGTAAGACTGTTTCGAAGCTTGTTTTTTCCCACTGATCAAAAAGATACATGAACACACCTAACAACCTTCAAGCTACAAGACCCGGAAAGACAGTCCTTTCAGCCAGGGTGAATTTGTCATCTCAGACCCGCGTGGATGAGCACAAGAGTATACTCTTTCAATAAGGTTATCCCGGGATAATCCTGCTGTGATACTACAAACACATGTGTCACTAAAAGGGTTCGGGGTTTCCCGAAAGCTTCCACCTATTCTACCTTGCGTGGAAAGAATGTTTCTTTTTTATTCTATTAAAAGATCGAAAAATACCGCCCGGGAAATTGAGTTTTTTTGCCTCTCGTTTTATGTAATTAATAATTACAAACTGTAACTTCATAACCAAAACGGCAACTGGATAGATGTTAAGCAGCTTGGTAACTTGAAGATCTCACTGTTATACCTCAGCTATCCGGATTTTTTAACGTACACACTCCCCTATACCTGCATAGCCAGAGAACGAGTAACCTGACGGTAGTAACATGCCAGCAATAATTTCCTGATTGCGTTGCTCACATACATCAAACCTACATTAAAAATCGACCCTGTTCACAGTGTTCCGCTCAGTTCGACAGATGAAGGTTATCTTACTTCATTCGATGTGAGGAGCAATCTCTTGTTAGGTTAACTTTACGATAAAACAAAGATAAATTGACAGAGCAGCTTTCGGAATTTGTGAAAGAGAAGGAAAACTGTGGTTGTTTCACTCAGTCAAAGCAAAGTCCTTTCTGTTCCGAAACCTAACAGGAATCTTCACTGAGAGAGAGATGGTGCATGTATAGTTTGCCCTGAGAGTTAATTTATGGTCGGAATTTTTTTTTGTTCGGTTTTCTTTCCTTTAGAACGCCATTTTGCCAACTGGATGGGAATTTGTCTTGTTTTGTCGTTGTTGTTGTTGTTGTGTAAAAGAACTTCCTTCACTATTCATATCATTTTTCGCTCCTTGATCCTCTCACTGTCATCTCCGGAACTCGTTTTTTCTTTCTTACAATGCTCCATATCTCTGTCCAACCTCCAACAAAGCAAATATGACAGATTTTGATTTCAGTGAGTTTTACTTTCTTATCATTTTCGACACTTTTTCAAAGCTGTTTGTCTAGCTAAAATATTAAAATAATCTAAACCTTCCTGTGTATAAGAGGTTTGTGGTTTCCTTTCTGTCAGAGTGACCAATATTTGTGGGTTGCCTAGGCGACAAACGCTAGCTTTGAGGTGATTAAAATTGATTTGGGAAAAACTGAGTTTCAGTGGTATAACCCACTGAACGAAACAAACCTGGGAACCAGTGTCTTCTCGCTATTACTATAAACCTAGCTGCCAAAAGAAAATTATCGTGTCATTCAAGGTCACCGGCAAGTTGTTAAGAGTCGTTGCAAGTTCGGAAATCTTCGGCTCTGTTCGTAAGACAGTCGACTTGTCACGAGTGAGTTGCTTCAAACAAACATGCAGTCAGCCTGGTTTTTACGATCAAGTTTCGTCAGCCCTCGACTTTGTTCGTTTGACCTTCGTGTGACGTCGGTTAAAATCGTAAATTCAGCTTCCGCCATTTTGTGGGCTATTTGACGCAGAACAATTGCATCTTACACGAAGCAATTTAGCAAAACAATAGACTTTAGCGCAATATATATTATTGACCTCTCGAGATTGCATCTTAATGAGATCAGAAACAAAGAAATAAACTGAAAATACATCAAATAGAAACTTATGACGTCAAAGGTGATGACATCCACCCACGCTATTAGCAGCCTTACTTGTAATATGGTTCTCGCCAAGTTGTTGCCACAATAACTCAAGACAGGGAGATGTCAGCTAGTGCCTTGCTATACAACACTGATTAGAGCACTATTGCTTAGGACAAGAGGATTTCAAAAGAATATTTACAGCTATTCAAAAGGTATGAACTCGTGCATTAAATCATAAATATCATTTACATTTTATAGTTTTACAAACTACACGAGCAAAGTTAGATAGCCTAATGAGATTTCTTACACGATCAAAGTTGGATAACTTTATGATGTTTCTTAAGTGTTTTATGGACAACAGGTTCGTGAGATATTTCAACATTGGGTAGATATTTTAATCCCCTTGTTAGCTTTTGTCATCACATGCAGTGTCAGTTTAGTCGTAAAGCACTCATTTGTGACAGTAAGTGGCACGCGTTATCCATACAGCTGCACACGAGGTCGATCTTTTCAAAATGATAGATAAATATTTCTGGTGAAAAGGATGAAACCATTAGAAAGTTCGTTGAGGCCTTCGTCGAAATAAATTAATCAAAGTCACTGCAACATAAAGACACACCGTGTCAGCTATTACCAACTTGTTGCAGAAGCAGAGCAGAAATGGATGGAGAACTCTCTACAAAGTCAGTGTTCGTCGATGGGTACCACAACTGATTTTAAATCAGTTATTTGACAATAATTTGCATTCTTTGGCCAATTTCATTAACACACAGTATAAGAATTTCTTTCTAACTATGAAATACACTGTTCAAGGATAATTAGTCATTGCTTGGGTTTATAAAGTACTTTTTAAATACTGAGAATTAATTATTGAAAATCCGAGTTTGAAGTAAATTCCACTTTTGACAACAACCAAAAATTACTGTTTGCTTCCTAGAGCCGGATTTATTAAGCCATCTACAAAAATAAGAAACTTTGTTGCAATCACTTTGGTTTTCCGTTTGTTGAACGGTCTGTTCAGTCGGGCAGTAAGTCTTCATGCTACATTTCACTCACGCGATGTTCTCACTTTGATGAGTCATACAGCACAAAGTCTTCCGGTTGTTTTATTGTGTGAGTAAAGTCTTACTTAGGTCTCTATTTACGACTACTGAGGTAACCCTTTGTTATCCTCAAGGTTATTCGCGATGTTTGGTTCTCATAGTTTTTCTCGAGAGAGTAAAATTTAACCTTTACGAAAATACTCAGTGTCTTGTTATCAGATGATAACATACTATGACCCATTTCATCACACCCGAGCCTACAAGCTATGATGTTCGTTAACTCAGATCATGTTGAATAATTTGTCTGTCCTTGCTGATGAGGCATAAATATTGTTGACGCGGTCTTTTTTAATGATATACGTTCGTCTGATAGCATGTGACGTTGACTAGAAAACATTTCCGATCTAGTCTTCTAGAGTTTTCGGTTCCCTAATTTTCATCAAGGACTAAACTTTTGTTGCAATAATTATCTGCTCAAATTATAACCAGTTTCGAATAAGTCAAATATCCTGTATGACTTAAGTATGTTAAAATTGAGGGTTACATATTAAAAAATATCGATTTAGCACGGCGGGAACGCTCTCCGTTATTTTCGATGACATTTCCATGGAAACTATAGTGCTGACGAATGCTTAGTCCAGTGACGGTGTCAGAGGCTATTACAGTTTACTTAAGACAGGATAAACTAGATTTCGCACGATGCAATCAAGTTTTTGAATTCTTTATAGCAGGCCGGCAGGGTAAAACTTACAATGAAGAGCTGCACTTTGCTATAATATCTAGTAAGTTCACGACACGCAATAACTTTAAAACTTCTTTGTTTTTACAAATTTTATTGACTGCCCACTTGCTTCAGAATTGGGGAATAGAGTGGATATTTTCGTGCACTAACCATTCGAAGGCAGTCGTTCACGATCAATAAAGTAAACTCATATTTATTTCGTCTTTGTCTTTAAAAACAATGCCACTATTTATAGTCAGATTGCGAGGGTAAAGCCCTGCTTATAACAAAGAGATGCTTATTAAGACATTTTTATAAAAGAGGCCGTTTAGAGTTATTGATTTTCACTGAGCAGTAAAAGTACCTGGCTTTATTAAACTTTTACACATGGCCACGGGTTTCAACGTCAGTAAAAGGGAAGAAGTTTATCCCAACATACTCGAAACACCTCCACTTTTTGCTCGGCAACATTTGAGTACAAGACGCCGGTTTTGAAATCACGCCTCGGAAACAGTCGTGGGTGACGCATCCACGAGAAACGGACGTAGGTCTGTATACATATATAAAGTGTTTTCGAATAGAATTCTTAGCTAAATACCACACTTTAGAAAGCTCATATTGAAGACTTGTTTGGAGTATTAACATGTGGAGCCGGCAATATTGAGGGACAGTCACCGAGAATAATATTTACAGTGAAACTAACGCCTCAGTTCATTGTCTTTCTAAATGTTATCGCATAGTTTGGTTTGGCACAAAATTACGCTCTTTTATTGTCGTCGTAGCGTAATCTTTTCCAAATAAGAGGTAAGTGGATTTGAGAGGATTAAGGTAAAGAGGAAGGCAGAATAGAAGTTTGATATTTAAACATACAATTATTGAATTTATTAATCAATTTACGTTTTACTTGGTATCACAGGATCGTTTGGAACGAAACAAAGTTTGACATAACATTAGTACCCATTTTTGCGAGATTTTCACGATTATAAAAATATAAAGCATAAGAACTAAATATCTAACGTTCAATAAAGTGCTAGAGCACGACTAATTTGTCGAGTTTTCATTCCGTGCTTCTTGACTTCATGCGGGAAAAGTCAGGCGAATAGTGCTGCAATACCTATTCACAACATTCTTAAACAGACCTGTATCAACAGCACCAATATTTCATTTGGTTTTATTTAGTCTTTTATTTCTATCTACTATCAACATTTGTTCGAATATTATTCAGTTTATTTGGGAATCACTCTGGGGGTCGAAAATCTATTGCCCTTTCGTAACGAGAGTGCGAAGTCAATAGTCGAAAGTTTTTCGCAGAAGAACATGCATTCATGCGAAGTTACCGCAAACATTTAGGGATATAAAGGAAACGGGGATACTTTACCAATTTTTCTTTGTTCTAATACTTCAAATTGGGTAAATTTTCAAGCTTTTCCCATTTTTTGCGTGTGAGGTACGTCTGCGGTTGAAAATAACCTCTTGAATGCGAGTGGCAGCTTTTTCAATGTTCGTGGGCGTGATAAGAGAAAACAAACCGCACGGAGAGTGGGTTGAAAGCATTGTCCTCTTCAGCGTAGCACGATAAGTGTCCAAATGAATGTCATTTCACACTAAACACGCAACAAGCGGTGGTGTTATAAAAATAACACAAACAAATTGCTAAAAAGGGAAGTGTTAAAAGAGTTCCGTCAAGAACGGGGCATCTTAAAAATTAGGATTTGTTCTTAGTTGTCGGGCTTCTGGAACAATCTCTCCGATCAGAATGCTAGGGTTTGTTTTTGCTGATCGCCTTGGCACTTCATTGCGTCTTTGGCGTTTTTCCATCTTAGTAAAACACTATCTTTAGGGTTCTCAATATTTATAAAAAGAAAACGGCTTTCAAAGACCTAGGACAAGAATCTCTTTCGGCTTATGATATCAAAAGTACTACTTTAGACTGGACTTATGAAAGCTTGTAATATTGTATTAGTTTCAGTGGCAGCAATAGTATTTTGTTAATACTTAGTTCGCCTTCCAAATTCACCCATATCATTTTGTTTAGTCACGTGCGAAATGCGGTGGTTCGATAAAGCGAAAGGTCTGTCTCGACATCACGGGAGAAGATAAACTTCCACGCCCACAGGCGACAAATGAGCGCTACTTGAACTGTGGGCACCACTGCGTGCCTACCAGCGACGGCAAAAGCTTATCAGTTCCAAGTTTTTTTGTTTTTTTTTCAGTTCCCAGTGCTAGGTTAGGCTATTGCATAACAAAAAGCTAGAGAAGCCAGGAAAAAAGTTTATTACAAGGTCGAGAATAGAATCTGAATTCTAAATTCTTGTGACATTCTACAATTTATTGAACTACACTTGTGTTAAGGTGCAGCAATATATTTATTACAGGTGAGGTGGATTTTAGAAAAATGTGGGCAGTTTAGACTTTGCCTCTTCTTGCTACTCCTGGGAGTACTTTTTTTAGCAGAGTCTTTCAGCCTAATTACTTTTTAACAAGATTTCCGCTTGTTTTGAAGATCAAATAAATCTTCCATTTCGGCAAGTTTACTTTGCCGCGTGCCGGTAGTTTGACCGATCGCCGATGCGAATCTCTGCGTTCCCATTAGTTCATTTTAAGTGATTAATACTTCAAGTTCTACAGCTTCTAATTGACTTTTTCGCCAGCATTTGCAGTGACGTAAGTGGAAAAACTAGACAGGCGAAGGAGAGCGGTTTGCGAGGGTTTAGCTGCAAAATCACGATAGCATTCACCTCTTATGATGAATCAAGATCAACCATACGCACGTCACAGTCTAGGTCAACGTGAGCGTTTTCACGTTGTCCGGAGAGATTATACTCCAATCTATCTTTAAGGCTGGTTTCCATATGATCGCAGACGATCGCGGATCGCGGATCGCAGATCG
>OFHQ01000116.1_pt1 | contig 11371 bp, 6 predicted proteins | sample 1521071 | NCBI WGS metagenome assembly OFHQ01 (sample SAMN04272335, study PRJEB24112) | coral metagenome | biome: Coral reef; feature: Shallow seawater; material: Coral tissue | host: Coral | place: China: South China Sea | collected 2014 | reverse complement strand
CCAAGGTAATAACCAAGTTCTACCTAGAAACAGCCTCGATTGTGTAGCATTTTCATCATGTTGTATTTAGTGCAATGGACACGCTTACAGTTGATTGGTACTCCACCAAAGTAAAGCTTTCTCCAGTTACCACAAACAATCTGGCTCCCAGCAGAATACCCTTGTGAACTAGTGCATGGTATGTCCAAATCTGTCACACATCCTGGTTACATCCATTTGTTAGTTGTTAAGCATGAACAATAGTTAAGACTGCTTGGTTTCGGAAATTGTGTGAAGCTTTTTCAACAGATCTTTTTGTGCTGGAATTTTGACGAGTTCAGCCTTGGCCTTTTCTGCTTGTTCCACCATTGTTCGTTTTGATATCATAATAGCCAAGCAACACCACTGGAAATCTTAAAGCAGCTTTTCCAGCATTTGTTTTGCAACCCAAAAAACATTCTGTTCCAATCCATTGTTGCCAAAGAAGCAGTAAGCTGTACCAGAAAGAAATCCTAGAAAGACTCCACCCAAAGGAGCAAATTTCCTGTACGATGTACATGTTTTGTCCTACTTGAAGACTTACAGATGTGCACAAAGAAAATAGAAAACAGGTTTGGAAGTAGATGTAGGGCTATTTGATTGACATCTAACAAGTTGAATGCATCCACCAAATGTTGCTATTTTATGGAGATTTGTACAAGTTGAGCAGGAGACAAGTGATACCTCAGGCAAGTCACAACTGGGCACTAAAAAATTTGTTCAAAAGAGGGATAAAAATTCCTGAACAATTTGTGTGGGTGTTGATCTGACCGTGTATTCACAAGATTATCCTTGTAGAAGAAATATTTGGTAGTGGTGTATTTGCTTAGAATTTGTCCATTAGGTGCATATGTGCTGCAAGAAGCTTTTCCAGGAATGTAGAGCAAGTCAACGGCAACTTTTCAGAGCCATTTTGTGCAGATTCAAGAATTTTAAGTGGAGGCCACTCTAAAGCAGCATTCTTGGTATCTTCAAAGGTGCTTTTCTAATGCAGAAGAAATGAGTAACAGTCCAAAAGAATGAATTTGCTACCAAGTAGTGCAAGTGTTATTGTTGTGTGTCAGCTGTCAGTGTATTGGAATCTAACAACCAGATATCCTGTCTTGCAAAAGAGTCATTCCGGCCATTCGCAGGTGGTAAGCCACGCTAAGCTGTAGTGCATGTCATGGAAAAATTTTAGTGGTTGGAACATGCGCAATCTTCCAAGTTCTTCAAAAATGGAAAAAGTATGAGCAACTGATGTGGTATCAATTTAATGTCTTGTGTTTTAAGTGGTACTGTGTGAAATGTTTTGTTTTTCCTATCATCTGCAAGTATATCTTCATTTAAATTTGTGTAGAAAATATATGTGCTTTTAAAAGATTTTTGCAGGAAAATGTGTTAAGCTGGAAACAACTGATTCTCGGGATATGGTAGTGTCACATTCTGTAAATTTTCAAGCAAGATTATTCTTGGAGCATCCTTTCTTCAGCAACTTTCTCAGAATCTATCTAAAAACCAGTCCCAAGGTCATCTGTTAGATTAAAGTTCAAGTCATCTGGGCTTACTGTAGAGTTAAAACTTTAGAGGTAAACCATATTTCCAGTACTAAAGCACTATGGGTATGTGGATCATCAACCTGTGGCCAGTATTTTGCTGAAGAAGGATCAGTTAGATGGTTTGGCTCTAGGCTGACATGTATCACTTCTCCAAAATCCTGCATAAAGTTTTCCAGATCTCATATTTTGCCATCTCTGGTTAATTTGGTTGGGACAAGAAAAGTTTTGATTCCTCCTTTGGAAAGTCGTGCAAAACTTGGAAGTGGTACAGACCATTTGATGACATAGGGTAGTGAGTACTAATTATCAATACAACGGTTTTCCAGAGATGCAATGTCTGCAAGTTAAACTTCACCGTGATATTTTTTGATGAATGTTGTTCATCCTTTTCTCAGAATTTTGTAAGTCTTGTGTGTAGAAAATGCATGTGGTTTTTTTTGGAAGTCTTTTTCAGGAGTTAAATTTGGCGAGCTCAACAGCAGTCTCCATATGTTAAATTGCAAGTAAGATTCAATAGTGGCGATCTTTCCATCTAGCAGATTTCTGAACATCTGCAGGCTAGGAACCCAAAGTATGCCAAGTAGCCGCCCAGAAGTCCAGCCTAAGTAAAGCTTCTCTATCGACTAAAGAGAAATAGCTCCAGCATTGTGGTTCCTGTCCTTTGTTTCTTGTGTAGACTTCTGGCCTTGGTGTACTTCAGGGGAAGTGAACGAAGATAACTAGCCAACTGAACATAGGTTGAGTCCAATTACTGTAGATGCATACTACAATTTTTTCACAAGTGGAACTCGATTAAAAGTCACACCAGCAATAGCACAAATTAGTGAAAGCCTTGGTCTAGTTGTTTGGGACAAGTACATAAAGCACTTCAATTGGCAAAGCTCTGATCCCTCCTTGTGGGTAATGATTGCCATTCAGTTGAGATTATACAATTGTTTGTAATGCTAGAAATTTCCTGTAGTCTGTTATTTTCAACTTGTTTTGTTGTAGTCCATAGAATGTGTGTGGTTTTATAAGTCTTTTTCAGGGACTTGAATTTGACGAGCTCCACAGAAGTTTCTCTATCATGCTAAATAACAAGTAGGAATCAATACTGGCTATCTTTCCATTGAGCAACTTTCACAGCATCTGAGTAAAAACCCGACATGTCCAAAATTAGAGACCCAAAAAGTAAAGCCTATAAAGCTTCTCTTCATCCTAAAGAAAGTAGTGCCAGTAGTGTGCAGCATTGGTTCATGTTTCCTGTGGTGTAGACTTCTGGCGTGGATGCACTTGAGTGGAAGGAAATGAAGATAACTAGTTGGCTGAATAGTTTAAGTTCAAGTACAGGTATAGCCAAATCTTTCTGCAAGTGGAACTCAATCAAAAGCCACACCTTCATTAGCAATAGCCCAAGTTAGTGAAATCTTGGTATGTAGCCTTGGTCAAGTTGTTTGGTACAAGTACATCCATGGAGTACTTCAATTGGCAAAGCTCAGATCCTCCGTGTGGGAAATCATTGCATGTCAGTAAGATTATCCAAGATTTTGAATTTTCAATTTTCTATAGTCTGTAATTTTTGAAGTGTCGATCTACACGTCTTCTTTTACTGGATAGAGAATATGTGTGTCTTAAGAAGTCTTTTTCAGGGACCTAAATTTGGCAAGCTCAACATAAGTTTCTCCATATGCATATTGCACTACATTTCAAATAGGATTCTGAAGTGGCCATCCTTCCACTGAGCAACTTTTGCAACATCTGGCTAGGAACCTTGTGTCCAAGTTAGCCACCCAGAAGTCCAGTCTAAGTACACTTCTACACGCACTAAAGAGAAATAGCTCCAGCAGTGTGGGTTCATGTCCTTTCCTTTCCTTGCCTGGGTGTACTTGAGGGGAAATGGGTCAAGATAACTAGCTGACTGGACGTAGGTTTTGGTCCAAGATGTGTGCTAAAGTCTTTCCATGAGTGAAACACCAGTTACAACTTCATCAGAAATAGTACCAGTTCATCGAGCAAAAACTTGCTACATAGCCTTGGCCAGATTGTTTTTGGGGGACACACAATCTTGCAAAAGCTGAAACGCCCTGGTAAGAGTAACGACTGCCTATCAATTCATATTTTCAAGATATTCAAGAATTCTAAGAGATAATGATTTTTAAAATAGTAAATTGTTTCGATCCATGTGTTTTCTTGTAGTGTTTGGAAAATGTGTATGGATTTAAGAGTCTTTTTCAGGAAGGTTAAAGCCGTATTCTCATTGGTGTTTTCCGGGATCTAAATATGCTGAATTTCACATCAGACCCAGCTGTAACCATCCTGTTGTTAAGCAGTCCAAAATGTTGAAAGTGGTTGTGGTTTGTAATTTTGGAAAGTTCACCATCTAAAGTAATCCAAAAGAAGTTCTTTACTCCCTAGACAGTAACAATGTTCTTTCGTCATGCAGTGTGTACTTTCGTGTAAGTTTGTGGAAAAAACATCATCTGGTCAAGTATCAGCTTCATTCCAATTAGATGCACATGTTGAGAATCCTTCCAGGAGTGGGCCTTTATCAATAGTCAAGACTCCATTTCAAGAGTAGTCAAATCTCAGTCTGTAGCCTTGGTTTAAATGGTTGGTAGAAGCACAGTCATGCAACAATACCCAGAAAGTGAAAGTGATTGTTAGCAAGTCTTAATAGTGGTATTAAGTTGTAGATATTCTGTTGTGCCTAGGAAATATGTGGTTTTTGCAAAGTCTTTTTCAGAAAGTTTAATTCAGTGATCCAGTGGTGGTTTCTCAAGATCCATAATGTGCTAAACTTCAAATAGGATACAGTGGTCGATATCCCCTTGTCTGGATCTTCCTGTTAAATTGTCTCAAAGGCCCAGATTGTTTAAGACCTTTTGTGCCAAAGTAGCTGTTCTAAGCAAAGCAGAAATGTCTGAACCAGTAAGCAGTTAAAGGAAGCTTGTTACACATGTACCTCTTTAGTGCAACTATAGTTCTGCCTTCCAGCTGTAGAGTGAAAATGAAGATAAATAAGATGTCCCCCCCTGTTAGACATGGGTTCAGTTCTTAGATAAATGGAGCAATTTTCTTGGAGTTCAAGTCTCTGTGGTCAAGTTGGTCGCGACAAGCAGTCATCCAGAACTTTGTAGAGCAGTTTAAACGCTCAGAACCGTTAACATTGGAATTGATCATCAATCAGTTTGAATAAATTTGAGAGGCAAGTTCTATTGTGGCAAGATCAATTTGTTATTTTTTGTAAACATTTGTGCTTTTATTGAAATTGTTCTCCTGTTTGTGGTATTTCTGTGTAATTTGTTAAAAGAAAGAAACTTTTTTGGTTTTGTGTATGTGGTTTTTGAAACAGTCTTTTCCAGGAATACAGATGCAGTGAATCAAGAATGCATTGCACTTTATTTTTCAAGTGAGACTCTGAAGAGGTTGTCTCCCTGCCTTCGCATTTTTTTAGAAACCTGAGTTTATTGTGTGCAAAGAAGAGGTAACCAGAAAAGTGGGAAAGTTCAGCCTAGCAAGCATTTTAAGAGTCTCTAAAACTGGTCGTATCTGGTGTGGAATTGTGTCATTTGTCGTCTACAAGACTTAGTGGTGTGTGCACTACTTGGTGGCAAAAGAAACCTTCACCTGTTTACCATCTGTTTACAAATGATTGGTTTTCGTGCAAACAAAGCATCTTTCAAGTGCAAAGTTTGACCTCCTGAAGTACAGATTTCAACAAACAAGTTCAGCAAGTCTCGTGCGGTAACCCTAATCAAGATGGTTAGGTCTGATAACATGTTCAAAACATTTCAAAATGCAGAAATTTCTGACGTGAAAAAAAATTTACAGGAAGCATTTGGCATGCTGTGGTTAAGGAAGGTTAGTTACATTCTCAGCAGTGAATCTTTGTAAAATATTTTCAGTGACCTGAATTTGCATAGTTGGATATGTGATCTTTTCTTTGCCCAAAGTATATGAAGTTGATGGGATGCTGTAAGAACCATAATTGTAATGACAATTTGCTGAATTATAACATATCTACATCTATATGAATGACTGGAGTGACATAATTTTTTTAAATGTTAAATTTCTTGGCTAGGGTAGAAATCAAGGCTAAAAAACATGTCTTTCAACCTAAATGTCTGTTACTTTAAATCATTTGAATTTCAGTTCTAATTAGTTCTAATGCTCCGCAATATTGAAATGAAATATTTCTTAACTTCTGTTTGAGTAGTCAAAACCAGTGCATATTTTATTAGTTCTAACAGCTTTCAAACATTGCAAAAAGGATGGCTTCGCAGTGTCTGATGTGCACTAGCGATTCATGACAGGTATTGCATCAAAATTTAGTAAACTTATAACTGGAAATAGTGTGTATTTTGATTTCTCAACAGTTGGATTAAAAAAGTTTTTCCAAATTGAAAAAATCATGTAGTAAAGAGAAAAGTTGCTAGCAGTTTAAAAGGTGACATTCTGTTTCTCCTAACCTACACTAGAGGTGAAGGTATGTTTTATTTGCATATTTAAGTTATCAGTCTGAACAATAAGTGTGAAATTTGTGTGCTGTGAAATTTGGTGTATTTCATGTACAGAGGTCTCTGTCATGTAGACATAATTTATTTATTTTTGTTAATGTCATTAGTCACTCCTTTTTGATTATAATTTTAAAAACGAAAATAGGGCTTGATTTTGTTTCACTATCTTAAATGGGTTAAAAGTTGTTGCTCTTTCACCTGCTGGGGCTGGGGAAACCTTTTATTTTCTTCATTCACAGTCTTGAGGTGGTTGTCAGTTTAAGCTGGATTTTAAAGGCCTTATGGATGCAGTAAGCATACCCGTACTTTCAGCTAACATAATGCTTACAGTCACTGTCTAGTGTAACAATCTCTAAAACATACAAGTACAAAACAATTTAATCCAATAAGAAATTCAAGGTTGAATACAGTGCTTATGATTAAAAGTATTGCTTTGTGTGCAAACAGTGCATATTTTACCGATTTTCTGCGGCAATGAAGATTCTGCTAGTGTTAGATGTAGGCCAGTATTTTATATTAGTTTCAGTTTAGAGCAGTGTTTTGGTTTCAAAACTGTAAATGATCAGCATTAGTCAACGGTTCATAAAATACAGGTACTGAATTGCAGTTTTTTCTCAGTCTGAGATTTCAAGTTTTAAAAGTTGTGTAAGTATGGTGTATGTGCTCTGTTCAGTTCTACAGCAGTTTCTGTCGCTGATCAGCATGGAATTGGCCGTTTCCGTTTTCAGTATCAAAAGTTGTGCAACAGATCAAGATGTCGCTGAATTTTCTATTTACATTATGCATTTCTTCGGCTCCTAAAATCCCATTGAATACAGGTCAGCCATCAATTCGATCCTTTTAGTTTTTGGTCATTGTCGACAACATTGCATATTTTTTCACTTTCACAGCAATCTTGTGGAGGAAAAAACATCACATACTGAGAATACTGTATTAAAACACAGGTACCATCTTCTATGTTTTGCCATATGAAACTTTCGATTTCAAAAGTTGATGTAGATGTGGTATATGCTCTATTCAGTTCAACAGCAGTTTCTGTAGCAAATGGAATCAGCACCAAACAACCTTTTCGTCTTTTTTGATGCAAACATGCAGTGTGGGTCAGCATCCTGGATTTAAAACAACAGCTATGTATTCTGTCGTGTCTTGTGCTTCTCGATAATTTTTTTGTTGTTCAAACCGTGCATATTTTGTCATTCCCCTTACAGCTTATTGCTGCCAGTTTCTTCATTTGCTGGATTCAGGTCAGCCTTCAATTGCTAGGATTTTTTTTGGCAGAAAATGTTTGTTTTTTTCACTTTGCAGCAAGCTCCCTGCATCATTGGATTTGCGCATTTTCTTTAGTTAATATCTCAATACAGGATTCTGGCATAACAGGTACCAAAACAAGTTTGTTTCTTGTTTTTGATTTTCAAAATTGTGTGGGTGTGGTGCATACTTTGATCACTTCTACAGCAGTACCCTCGATACTGTTACATCAGCTTCCTAAATTCATGGGACATCTTCCAACCGGATGAAGTAAGTTGAACATCCATTATTCGAGTTCTGTCGTGTCGAAATGGTACATATTTTCATTCTCTACTGCTTTAACTTCCACTGGATGCAGGTCAGCCTTTGACAAAATTTTTCAGTTCTTGGAAATTGTGCATGTTTCTTCAGTTTTCAGCAAGCTCTTCATTGTGACAGATTCAAGTCCTTTTCCTAAAAGAGATAAAGGTCTTTATTGCAGTACTACTTTGGATATGATGTATTCTTGGATCACCTTTAATGCAATTTCAATGCCAGATCAAGCACTAGTTGGCCAATCAATAAAAAGATTTTTTCTCACCACTAAATGCATGGTCATCTCAACACCCGAATATTCAAGTAAGAGTTTCTAACATTCCACTGGATGCAGGTTCAGTCTCCGTCAGAATTCTTTCTATGTTGTCGGAAATGTGGCATGTTTTTTCAGTTTAACAGTGAGCTCCGTTGAGCACTTGATTCCAGGGATTCAAAGTTGTTAGATTACTGGATTCTAGCAGTGAAGGTACCTACAGTGTATTCTACAACTCTGTTTAACCAAAGTTTTTCATTTTAAGCTGTGTTTTGCAAATGTTGCATATTTTGTTAGTGTCATTTCAGCTTCTTACATTCCACTGGATTCAGGTCAGCCCCCAATTTCACTTTTGATATTGCCAAAAAGTGCATGTGTTAGTCATTTTTCAGTAAGTTCCTGTCACTGGATGCAAGTTGCGGGCAGCATCAGGTTGAGTCTCTTTCGTTTAAATTAACCCATGAAATCCAGTTCATCCAACATGTACTTTTTGTTTCCCACTGATGTCATCTTCATTATCCTTGTTGTCTTTGTTTCGATGTGCAAACAGTGCATACTTTATTTAGTTTCAACAGCTTAATTACAAAGAAAGTGGATTCAGGTTAGCTGAGAAATGTCTTGTGTTCAATTTGTTGAATGGTTACATTAATAATAAGGAAGTCTTAATTGTTTTTTTTTTGGTCAACTTGTACAGTACTAGTATTTAGTAGCCTTGTGTAGAATGTAGACCATATCTGTCAGTAGTTCAATGTAATTTTTTTCGAGTTTATCACTTGAAGTACAAAATGTTAATGGCTATGGTGTTATAAAAGGACCATGTATGCAGCAGTGTCACTCTGCGTGGGCAAAGCTTAAATTAACACTATCAGTTTAATAGATTAAGTAAGGAGTTGTAGAAATAGGTTAAGTTAGGGACAGAGTTCCAGTTCGAAGAAGTAGAAGACACTTCAAGGAAGACCTGAATGATCAAGTTTAGAAAGAGGTGAGTTGAAATCTACAAGGACCCTGCCCTGCATCATCCTAAGAAAAAAACAGAAACAAATCAATGAAATTGCTTTTCTTTTTATATCTTTTCAGGAGAATAAAGGGGACATCTTTAACAAGGAAAATACAAATGCATTCTAGAAGATAAACAATCTCATTGTAAGGTACTCGCTGCTTTTCTATTTCAAAATTGTCTTGAGATGTTGTCGTCATAAAAGTAACTTTTAAGTCAGTGCTAAATTATTTACAGGATCAACCTTTGTTTACAAGCAACAAAATGTGTTTTTGATCATTTGTTTGCTTAAAGGGGCTCAGTCACATTTGAAAAGCTTAGCTAAACTTTTCAAATTCGTTGTTTGCAATCCGTGTCAATCTTCTCCATCCTTAACCATCCTTGTTCCTTTATGGTTTATTATAATCTCTTTGATGTTTTTCTATCTTTATAAAGTGTTATTTTTAGGTTTCCTTCGATTTAACGGTTATTTTTTCGATGTTCAAAATAACTGAAGATGCCGTGACTGAGCCCCTTTAAGATATGTATGTAGATACCATGAACTAACCGCTGCTGTAGTTGCTGTGTGGCTGTGTACTTCTATTCCTACGGAATAATATTGTTATTGCCGGTTGACAACATGCTTTCGTCCGCGGGAGATTTCAAAGATTATTTTTTTCAGTTTATTCTGGGCTAAATTGCAGGTTCTGCTGTTCTTTTAAAAAAATTGTACGCATAAACTGTTGGGCTGTTGTATATTGTTAGCAAAAGAGGAAGAATTTGTGACGAGATCCGCAGTTTTTTCATAGAAAAAAAATAACAGTTGAATGCAAACAACTTAATTAGCTTGGTCATTTATAATTCAAACCGTTCGAGATGGTTCGTTAAAATTCAAATCATGAGTGATGTGATGTGATACATATATATATCTGTATAAACCACTTGCATAAATTTTATACCCAAGGTCTGAATCTTCAAGATTGTTTATGTCGTTCTGACTTTTAACTCAGGATAAACCCTGTACCGTGTGAGTACTCATTTGAACGCTTTTGCCATACAAACTAGTTTCGGCTTTTCAGTGAATTTTTATAATGAAAACCCTTGTGTGTGGCTAATTATATAAAAGCTCTCAAGCAGCAGATATCATATCTTTAATTTAGCCAGAGGGCGACCAGTCCTGAAACGAGAAGATGACGATTGAGTAGGATTGTCACATATAATACCAGTTGAGAAGGCACATATAAGCACTAAAAAACAAATCCTACATCAATTTAACGGTATCTATTCAAGCTAATTCATCAGGTTGGCTCTTTTCCTATAGTTAGAGTTTATTTCTAAACGTTTAGACAATGTGTCGTTGTATTTACATATCAAGTAAAAGAGTCAATAGTGGCTATTGATTAACAAAGAACTAGGTACGAATCGTCAAATAGCATCTTTAAACATAGACAAAAACGGTTTAAAAACACTTCTACATTGCTGCTATCAGTGGATATAGTCAGTGATGTGAACAAAAGAACTCGAGGATACTTCATGTGCAATAGATGATTTCACATTAACACTTGAATAAGAAGTCCTTTCTTCATGTTACATGTGTTTGGATGACTGAAGAGGGCAGAGGTAGCTAGAGAAAATAAGTTTTGCGATTATTGACTTTTCAAGGCGTAACGTATTTCCTAATTAAAGGCGGTAGAAGAAAGCTATGATGGAAACCATTGCATGCTAAAAAAAAAAAGGATTTCAGCCATAAGCTCTAATTGCCACGCATCGTCATTTTGGTACGCACTGCTAGTCCAATAGTCAACCTGGTTATCGCCTAAGTCTAATGCTACTCCCTCCCGGTAGGAATGCTATTCCAATGAGATTACCACCAGCATTTTGTCAGGCCGCTCCAAAAATACACCGGTATCCATTAATTCACCTCTATGGATAGATTAAAAGAAACGTGACTTGATCAGGGTCAGGCCTCGAACCTGAAACGCTCGATGCCGAATGTCGGATGTTGGAGAATGCTGGAATGTTGGATGCTAGATACAACCAGCCAATTTGCTAGATCGCCTCTTCATCTTTATCACTAAATTTGTTATGTAAAATAATGAAAAATATGTGCTAAACTTGGTTAATTTTCCCCGGTTTCCACACGCATGTTTGCCACAACAAACGAATATAAAAATATTTTGAAGGAAATTTTTTTTTAGTAGCAGAGAAAAATGGTAATTTCTAAAGTTGCCTGTTAAGTGGTGTTAATGAACTGTGTAGTTCACCTAATAATTACGGATAAAAATATGCATGAGTTATCGCGCAGAATGTCAATCAAGCATCTGTCTGGATCATTAATGCACAGCCTCCTAATTCAAAAGCACTTAACAGGTTTTCCGTTCAGTGTCGATGTTTACATTAATCTGAAAGACGTCTCACGTTCAGAGCCATTGCAACACAAATACAATTTTTTCGTCTCTTGATTTGCAAAACAGAGAATTGCCTATTTTGAGTATCAAAGACAATTTATGAAAATATCTGATAAAGG
>OFHQ01000115.1_pt1 | contig 11383 bp, 4 predicted proteins | sample 1521071 | NCBI WGS metagenome assembly OFHQ01 (sample SAMN04272335, study PRJEB24112) | coral metagenome | biome: Coral reef; feature: Shallow seawater; material: Coral tissue | host: Coral | place: China: South China Sea | collected 2014 | reverse complement strand
ATGATGAGAAATTCATTATCTTAGGCTTGCGGCAAGCTTTTCCAAATTGGCCAAAGCATCTGAAGAATCGGCCTAATTTTCATTTCAAAGAATATTTAAAAGTTCCGACAGTGTTCAGTGGACCACTCATTCGAGGACTAATTGTCGGTGAGCTTTGTGACTCGCCATCCTCGGTCTATTTTCGCAAGCCTTGACCTACTTTCAAAAACTTTTATTGAACAGTTATCTTTGACGAACACTCTCTAAACGTCTCTTTTATTTTTTTGCTGTTATACGCTTGGAAACTTAGAATGGGACTGTCTGCTAATCTGCGCGCGAAATATATAGCGAAACGTTAAACAAACAAGATATACGCCTTTTCTGAGAAGGTGCCGTGCTGATGCAATCGAAGCGAGTAGAAGTTTTCGAGGTTAAACAAGTGGGCTCTTGTCTCCGTCTTTATGATGCAAATTTACAGTCAGCGTTTGGAAAAGACTCCCTGTACAGAAACGTCAGGCTTTTAGTATAAAGGCGATCTTGAACTGAACAGGGCATTATTCAAATTATTTTTAAATTTAATTAATCGATTTGACAAGCGAGATTTTCTCCGTCTCTTTTTGTTTGGGATTTTCTATTTCGTGTTTTTTAATGTCAAAACAACGATGTGTTTTGCTTCATAAGAAGATGTGCAACAGAGGTTCATAGTTTATTCAATTGTCTTTCCTTTGACTTTTACATACTGTATGTGAAGTAGACATTTTGGAAGAGATTAAACACGTCCGTGGTTATTTAAAACATCGTTTACAAGGCAGAGTTGGAATAATGTCCGCCTTTATAGAGTGTATTCCTTCGCTTTTCTGTGAAATATCACTTCTACGTAATACCAAAAGTTACCATTTTTATCATATACATCAAAAGGAATATCTTTTATTCCTTCTTTTCTTTCTTTCTTTCTCCCTTTACCCCATGGATTAATTTGATTTAATAATCCTTATTAAGGCCAAGAGAACGACTGGAGGAAACTTTCTTCACCAACTCTGCAAAAATCATCTTTCAGAATAATATCGAAGTTTTATGTTGTTTTTTCATCTGAGAGAAAAATCGTTGTTTTTGGCACGTACTCGATTGACAAAGGATGATAACGTTTTACACATTTGTTTTTCTTCTTTCCTTCATAAACTCACTTTACACTGACAAATTACCAGAAACAAAAGATTACTATAGAATGATGAGTTATTCTCGTCGTCTTTTTTCACAAAAGCAGCATGGCCTGAAACCATTAGCCGCCCTGTGTTTAATAATCTTACGACTTTATGGCCGAACAGATTGTCTTAGAAGCTCCCTGCGGCCTCCAGGGCTAATTTATGACAAATATTTCACGGCTTTCCGATAAGGAAGTGTTAAAAAACTCCTTGCATAAATTTACAAAACGAGCCGTTTATTCAGTTGTTGACTGATAAATTGAAGTCAAAATACTTAATTATCAGAAGAAGTTTAAAACTCGCCCAGTTGAATTCAAAGGCCAAAGAGATTCGAGAAGCAAGGTACTCAATTTTTGTATTCAACGTTAAGTTAACAAAGCGTTATTTGTATTTTATTCATATCATAATTGGGATGGGACGCGTCTCTTTACGCGATATATTTTTATGGCATTATATAAAGCCCACAGGCAATGCTAAATTCGAAACGTACCAAGCTTAAACGTATTTCACTTCAATCAAGACTTAAAGCAAGTCATTCACCCAGTCGATTGTGATTAAATTCGCTTAGTTATAGATCTTAGCTCTATAAATCTAAATAAAGTTAAGTCTCGAGAACTCTTAAGAGAGGACGCTTTAGAAAAATTGTCGCTGATCCGCAACTAAGACCGGGGTCTAAACGCTGATTAATTTTGGGGTCATTTGTCGTCAGTTCGTTTCCTCGGATAGCACGTAATAACTGATGCTAGGTGAAACCGTTGAATAACTCCGGTTATAATATTTAGTGAGAGTTATAAATCACTTAACCATCGAAACAATACGGAATTTCTCTTCCTGTCTAGAGTCGATAACACGTGTGGTCATTGAAAAGCGATTGAATTTTGACATTGGGGTTTTTTCAGTCGTTGAGCGGATAACCGTCTCTTTCTTTAGAGCGTGTCATCTTCTTAACAGAGTGGATAACGATTGCATTGAATCCAAAGGTGTTCTGCTGATTATTTACTTATAATCATGATATACCATGTTGTCTAAGAATAAAACACTGGAAAAACTCCTGAAGCATTTTCGCCAGTAGCTGAGGAAAGAAACCTGAGAATCACCAAGTCAGGTGCGGCAATGCGGGAACTCTGTACAAGCTTTACCAGTCACGTAAATAGAAAATCTTTCCGCTTTAATTCCATCAGCAGTTGACTACGTAGACTCTAAAGAAAGCTCTTGTAATTTAAATGTACAAATTACCAAACTGCAAATACATTGAACTAGAATGTTCGTATTCAAAGTTGATATTCTCGCCTGCACGTGTTACTTAGGCCCTGTTCTTCGCTCGGAAACGAGCACTTGTCTTCCTTTGGGCACGTTTTTCTCTTTCATTTTTTCTAATGAGCACTCGGTGTAGGTTTATAAAATAGACTTTTGCGTGCCCCGCGTGTGCATCAAATGTGTTGGAAGTGTGCGGTCGAGATTTCCCACAATTAGAACATGTGCACGAAACATGCAAGGTTCATCGAACGAGAGACCACTTTTTCCTCATTCTTTGGTCTACCAGTCTATCTTGTGGAAAAATCTCAAGTGAGTACCTTAGAGACTTTGAAATCTTTTACCATTTCAGCTTAACCCACGTGTCAGTTATAGCAACAAAGAGATCATGCTCGACCTCCTAATACCATTTTGTTTGCCTGCATGGCCTCAAGCTCTTGGATTCAAGAGCGTACAATACCAGACGGACCACAGTCTCTAGTGATTAAATTTTGGGATGCTTGAAACACGCAAACTTACTCTCCAGAAATAGATATTTTACTCCCGAAACAACCCGATTACCATGAAAACACATTTCTATTACTTGGTCGAGTTTCAACTTAATATGCATGTATTTTTAACTCTTTCTTTTCCAAGAAGGGTATAAATTCTTATTTTTATTTATCTGAATAATGCAGCATTTTTCGAACTCAGCCGTAAGCCCAAAATTATCAAACCTGTTTCCTCTTGACCGCCGATAACAAGAATGGCTTACTAAAAAAACGCTAAGCCAGGAAATAGCACAAGAAGTGGGTAAAGCAATCTTTCTCTATCATGCTGTCGCTGAGTGTATAATACTTCTATGGGTTTATTTGTAAACAGTGATTGTACTTATACATGCAGCAATGTTTCTATTTCACATTGTAGCTACAGAGATTGAAGGCTTAACCTTCCCCCGGCTTCCCAGAGTCAAAATGACACTCGATCACATCAGAAAGTAATACTAAGTTCTGATTTCGGGGCAAAATTCGTTTAGTGAGTGTGACCACTCAAATGAAAGCTGTAGAGCAGTTCCTTTATGTGGTTATGTTTGTTTTTAATTTTTACCAACTTTTTACAAAATTTAGCCAATTTCTACCTCCTGCTGTCCAGTGTTAGGAGTTCAGTGGTTGAGACTAAACATCGAGGGAATTAAAACATAGTGCAAAGAATTTTATGTGGTCTATTTTAAGTACCAAGTTTCGTTCTCTTAACAAACCTTACGTACGATGAGGCATGTATTCTTTGAAAACTTTATGCAACAGGGCTGCTTCAAAATGTTATGTACCTTTGCTGCTGAAAGGCGAGGTAAGAATGAACTACGATTTGACTTAAATAGTCTCACTGTAGCTGGCTAATCTAGTTTCTTATGTCCTATAAGGCTCTAAAAAGCTTCTTCCAAACACGCAATGATGGTACTCAGAGTGCGAGAATTATGTCGAAAGCTGGTTTAGCGCGTCTGTAAGCTCAACTAATCTGTATGTACTTAAGGGTGGAATATGCATTGTGTGCAGGTGATGGAGCGCGTTCGACATGACGTTTCTTTCAAAACAGATGATGTTCTTGCGGCCCCTCAGAGTTTAGAAGCATTGTTACAAACTCCAAAATTAGAAAATTTATGCTTTTCAGGGCTGGACCCATTCGTCTCAAGTGAAGTTTTAAAACGACCCCTCCCATTCGTGTACTTTTGAAAGCGGCCTGGCCGTCCGATCTGATGCTCTGCATAAGTTTAGTTCGTAAGCCGGCGTTGAACTTTAGCGATAGGGCCAGTTGAAATATTATTGTATCAGACGCCATGATGTGCCTTGGTTACTTGCTCTTGTTCCATTTAGCTCTGCTGGTTTGTGTCTCTCACAATTTTGAGCCTTGTCAGATTTTAGAGCAATGATGCAAGGCGTTTAAATGCCAAACGTGTAATTCTACTCTCAAAAATGCTTTAATCTTTCACCCCCTAAGCCGGAACTTTGTGGAAAATAACTCTCCTTGAATATACGTTTGTGTCACGGCTTTTAGCGCCAAACCATGGTCTTTTCAGCCTCTCTGGGTTGGAAAAAATCCAAAAAGTCAAAATAAGTTCTCTTTTGTATATTGTTGTTAAATTGAGCTTAAATCTGTCTGGCGAATATGAGCATTTTCTACGAAATGCCCTTGCGTGTCCCACGTAAAAATACGCCTATTGACAGAGTACTGGTGTGGTAGTCTTATTGACCTTGAAGTCCATAAGGGTTGGAATATAAATCACGTACATATCACGAGAGCAAGGAAGACATTCGAGGCATTTTTACATGGTTGACAACTCCGGTTAATATTGACTGCTGTGCATATTAGAGTTGTATTCAACACTGGTTTGTTTAAAATTTCCTGTGTTTGTGTCACTAAATAACGGTCAACAGAAAAAACTGCACAAAGTTTGAATATAAAGGTAAGTCTACAATTTTAATAGTCACGGTAGAGTCCTACGTATATTTAAGTTATTACGTATATTTAAGTTATTTTCGTGCACGCTAGTTTAGGTTTTTTGCGAGAAAAATTTCGAGGGAACTTCATTTTAAGGGTGTTCATAACAGTTGCAAAGTACGCGTGTAAGAACTAATAAAGACCTTACTAATTTTCTTTCGTCTTCCGAAAAGCGGTCGCTGCTTTACTCTTCAAAATACCACTGCAATTATCACGGGCGAAGGTTTAAGACGTTGATCCGTTTATGAAAATTTACCGCGATGACAGAACATCGCCAAAATTAGCAAGGGTTAATTGATGGGCAGTAGCTTCCATTTCAGTCAATAGTGTTGGTTAGATTGCAATTTATAAGACTCGGCCTTCTTTCCGGTGAGAGGCGCTTTCTTTCACTGACTTGTAGGAAGGGATTTCCGAAAAGATTCTTGTTGTGTACAACTTTAATATCTAAGCAAACCAATAGCCAACCGTTACACGACAATAGAAACTGCGATCGCTCAGCACAAAGGTAGCTGTGGAAAAAAACTGGTTTTTGCTTTTATCAAAATGATCATGTTTATAAAAACAAAATTTATTGGATTCGCAAACGATATGAGTTGTCATGACTTTGTTTAGTTATATCGTCGGTATTGTCGATAATTAGCGCGAGCATCTTGTGTTCCAAGTCTATGTATGTTACCTTTACATTAAGAATTGTGTTAACTAGTTCTTAGGCAGTTGTTCCAGTAAAGAACCAAGCGAGCAAAAGAAGCGAGGAACTAATAAAATTCGGATTTGATTTAATTTCCGGCGAGACCCTTAGTGGTACAATTCGCGGGGACAGCAAGGTTTAATCCCTCCGATTTCACTTCAGATTTTATGAACGTCCTGTCAATTTTTATTGCAAAAAATTTCAAAACAGTGTCATTTCAAAAGAGTTGGGTGAAAAATTAATATACACAACATATTGAGTTGTGTTTATCTTCTTCAAAGAAAAGGTGTCGAAGAAAAAAGTACGCGAAAGATCGAACACTTTTGAGGAACAACAGAAGTAAAATATTGAAAATTATCCTACTCAGAAAAAGCAAAAGAAAGGCTGAAATAAAATACTGAAAATTATCTACCTACGAAAAAATTTTCAATTACCAAATTTAAACAAAAATTTCAGAGATCACAAGTCAATTGTGTCGATTGCGAGAGCCGAAGACAATGTTTAACTATAATGGAGCAGCAAACATAAATATTGAAATTTATTATTGATAGCAGAGTCATGACCTGTGGTAGAACAAACGTTTTAGTTAATGTTTCCTTTCAACCAGTGAAATCGATCTTGTTAATTACAACTAATTACTTCTCTTCCATCGAGAGTCGGAATCTTGAAAGGCCGAATGACGAACCTCAACTGATGTAAGCTTTTGTCTTACGGTGATCAATACAACTGTAGAATTGCTCTCAAGAGCAGGAAAATAGTCGATTTCATTGAATATTAGAGCAATTGAAACGAATCCTATTGTATCAGTATCAGTTATAAGCAGTTATTGTGGCTCTAAGATAGCTATTTCTTTCTCGGAGTTCTAGTTTCTTTGAAGGGCGCCAAAGTTCTGGCTATGTTCCTTTTGAATGCAAATAGACTTGAATGAGATAATTGCCAAAACATTCCCTTTTTACTTTATTACTTTGCTAAAGTGCTGCAAATTAGAATTGATGAGATGCTTCACAAAATGTTGTCGAAATAAACACTATGGACAATTTGGATTTATTGAACGCGATTTTAATAACAGTAGCCTTTTGAAGAGGTTTAGAACATTGCCGCAAAAAATTCGCGGCAGCATCTGGAAATGTACCCCGCCTCTCGTGATTAAAATAACAAAACTCTATCTTGTCATGCCCTTCCAAGTTTAATATACAAGGATAAAAACAATTATAAGAGGCAAAGGGTAATGGAAGCTATAAGACAATCACTTTAGAACTGATTGAGGGAAGACAGAAAAGAGGATTGTGCTATATTTTGACTCAACAAAGCTTGGAGAGGTAAAAGGTATTCCTGAAATCACAACGTTACCCGTAACTCAGGAAATCTCTCGCCGAGAATCTCTTACGATGTTAATGTTATATTAACCTTTTTCTGCGGGGAGCCTCGCACATCATTGTAACACAGTCACCACTGCTCATTCCCATTTTGTTTTTCATTCCAGCACTGACCAAAAGGATTTCTACACAATCTCAGGTTAGAGCTAAACACACAAGTTCTGTTTTGCTCTGTGAGTACCTCTCGGCCAGGTGAAGAACCGAAATTACTCGTGCGAATCGAAACTGGTAAGTGACAACCGCGTCTTAATCTGCCCCGCCATGTTTTATTCTACCGTGGTCTTGACTCCTCGATTTAATCCATGTTCCATCTATACACATTTCTTGTTTTCAGAACATTTTAAAATGTTTTTCATTACTGCATTAAATGGTGTTAAAGAATAAGCTACTAAAGCTTTTGAAAGCCAGTGAAACAGCAGAACTGCAAACTGAAAGCGCAGTAGACAGTTGCAGTAATCAGAGCATCTCGATTTCGTTGGACCGCCATTTGACAAGCAGCTCCCGTTAGCGTCCAGTTTATTAAATCAGTGTTTGGAATTTCACAGCTCCGCTTATGGTTTAGATACATGTTACTTAAAAGGCAGAATAATTCTAACCTCTAAGTCAAGGCGACTAAATTGTGAGCTGATGTTGTGGTCGTTGTTAATGATCCGACCATTGATTCCCGGAAAGTCGAGCGAAATCACTTCCTTACGAGAAACGCGCTAAGTACTTCTCGACCGAGATTTAACACTGAGCGTATTTTCTAGCTAAGTCGAATTTTACCTGCCTGTTTATCAGCTTGTGGGAGGATCGAGTTCTTCACTGAGTTAGACGAGCACGGAATCCAGTACAAATTACAGAAGCTTTTGACCGTGTCGTATTCATCAACACGGCAACATGCTGTGTTAAACACCGCCCCAAGGATTGGGAAGAAAATGCCTAACAATAAAGTCTTTGTTTCTGATGATTTTAGCTACGGTAGCTTGATAGGAAAATTGCATTGCTCACCAATAGGGCGACATTGCCTTTATAAGCTGTCGTATTTGAAACAGCTCTTGCTTTAGGCCCTTTGATAATAGGATAGAAAAGAAATAATCCTTCGAGGTGAAAGAAAGATCACCAAACGCTTTCAAAAACCAATTATTCCGATAATAAGAATCCACGAAATCCCACAAAGCGCTTGTATCGATATGTGCCTTTAAATTGCAGTCATTACAGCTCTTCTCAAAGGGTTTTCGTTGTATTTATACTTAGAAATATTTTCCACATGTCAACCGCAGAGTCTGTGAACTCACACAAGAGATGAGTTTCCCACACAGATGGTCAACTGTTTTGCGGTTAATAGACAGACAACCTTTTAAGATTAGTATTTAAGAGACAGGGCGACCTACAACAGGCGTGTGCTCGGTGGCTTACATGTCTTGATCTCTGCTATGACCCGAAAAATTACAAAAAAGCAACAAGCTTTGTTCGAATTTAACCACCTTCCTAGATCAATATTTACGTTGAACTTTTGTGTTTTTACAGTTTTCTGTTAGATTGAGTACCGTTTCGTGTTAACATTTGTGTTTACTTGCACTTCATATCGACTTTGAGATCAACATGTTATAAACGACAGTCAAAGGGTGCCTTTATCTCTGAAAGAACTTTGGGCAATCAGCATTTCTAAGTACTGATCTGAACGTTGTGTGGAGATAATTGCGTAAAAATAGTCTTGGCCATTTGAACAACGGAAAGGGTGTTAAAGATCGCTTATCAGGAGACCGATCCCTTAGTGACTGAGACCAAAGGAAATACAGTTTGAGCAGTTTGGAGTATTGTTTATATAAGACTGTTTATAGATCACGAACGTAAATAAGATGCTTACTAACGGCGCAACTGTTTTCTTGTTCAAGTAACTGTTCACTGATTGAACACAAAAAAACATGAACAGACAAAGATTTGGACTAAAATAAAACGGGGATTCCACTCAAAAGAACAAAATAATTTTCTGCTGACGCGCAGTGGGAGGGTTTCTGAATAAATTTTGATTTCCAAGCGGGAGTCCTGGAGTACCCCTCACCATGTGGTTGCTAGCGGAAGCCAATGAAAGAAGAAATTGTTTTCTTTTTGTCAACGTTTACGTTTGCGTTGGGCCTCTCTATGATTGTTTCGCCCTGCCCTCTCTTAGTTCCACGTTGTCTGCCTAAAGTTGATCGAAAAACCACAGCGAAAATCCTAATCCGGAAACTTGGCGAATAAAGCAAATATTCAAGCATGAATTCGTAGCTCACGAGGGTACAAAAACAAGATTTGAGTGTTCGATGCCAGAAAAGTGTCCTCGTTGAAAAGGAAATCAAATTTAGTTTTAGGATTTTAAAATCGATTGAAGTAGTGCCAACAAAATGTTACTGGGTATTTGCGTTTGCTCCGATCTAATACTCTCAAGAAAATTTAGAGTAAAATCTCGAAATCTCTCTTAACAAGCATTTTTTATTTTTTTTTCAAGCTTGACTAAATCACCCTCTTGTGCTTGATTATAATAACCCTTTATTCTGTAGCATATCAGCCTTTCATTAGAGAAAAGCCACAATAGGCCACTCGATTTGGATCTTACTTTACTGCGAATTTTCAATAAAACGCGTTCTTTTTGTTGTTGAAATGAAAGTAAAATTCTTGATTGAGGGCTCAGTGTTATATCGTACTTTGTCTTTTGAGTGACGTTTGATGTAAAATGAAACAGGCGAATTAAATTCAGGTTTAACATTTTTAGCCGCAACTTTGGGCAACCTTTTGCCCCATCATCCAAGAATGGGTTTAGTTATTTAACGATCTTCAGAAAAAAACGTTTCAATACCTTGATTACAAACAACTGACGCAAATAATCGGAGCTCTAAAGGCACATTTGGCACAGAACCTTTTTCTTAATTGGTTAACAAAGGAAGTGGGGGTTGAGAAGGGGTGTTCAAAAGAGAATTGATTTATTGTCAGCTTTGTCTGATTCGTAGAAACAATTTATACGAATGAATAAAACCAAGCAACCCACCCACTCATGAAGAATCGAGAAACTTTACTCGAGCCCACCAATATAAGCATTTAAAAGACAGCAGGTCTTGAAGTTAAGTCTGCCGGGGGAACTGTATTAAAAGAAGAAGTTGACAATTTCTTGTTTTGAAATTCTAGAATCACTAACCCTAGTAAAAGAAAATTGCCTTCGTAACAGTCATTAAACTCAGAAAAAAGAGACAAAACTATTTCACTTAAAACAGAACTTTGACTTGGTGTCAAGAGTTTCAGCAGTTTCAGGCATTCGTGCTCTTTGTTTACCAAGGGTGGCGTGTAACAGACTGCCCGCTTTTTCCAATAGCCTGAGCTTATAACCAAGGTCCGCAAAACCTAACAGTCTTAAAATTAAATCGCTAATTAGTTCACCTTTGGTTCTAATTGAAAATCTTTTGAATTCGGGATAGATACGAATCCGTCCTTGTTGAGTGACATAATAAAAGTTGACTTTTGGCGGCCGTTGTGTGTTGGTACAAATACAGCTATGGAATAAAAGGATCACTACTTTCTTCGTGTCTTTGAGAATTAAGCTTTTTGCTAGGCCGCCCCGTTCTTGTGTCATTTCATGCAATGCTTTCGTTAAACAAAATGATTAAAGCCTACAGTAAACTGAAGTTGTCAGTGGATTAGTGCGCGCGAATCCATGGAACATCCGTCCTTTTCTTTGAAAAATTAAATTAAAGGAGTTTATTCTTTCAACTTAACGGCCATAAGGAGTCTCAAGCAATGTCTCGAATCAGGAAGCCATTGGCTTTATTACACGACGAGCAAGTTGTGACAAAGGACATCAAAGAAAGAAGCAATGTCCTTTTCTGTTTATGAGACACAAAACCGATGCCTGCCCATCCCGAGTTCATACTTTTCCAAATGTGTTCTCAATTCTTTCTTCAAGGAAACGCAAGCTGTTGAATTAGTGAGTACTTAATGTTTTTCAGTGCAATCACGCTTCGGTTTAGTCATTAGCTACAACTCACTCGTCGCGAAACAAGGCTATCAATCGCAATCTTTCAATATCTAAGGCTCTGCGGTTTCCTTTCGTAAATTAACGACAGGAGTACCAGTTCTGTTTTATTATCTTCTCGCGGATCAAAACGCGACAACATATCCGCAGTGCTTACTCTTTTTCAACTCGCTCTTACAACGAGTTTGGTGATTAATTAATCCTGTAAACTGATTCTCCACACGTGTTTAAAGCGAGATTTTGAATTACGACCTTTCATTTTCAATTATTACTTTCATCTAACGACTTCTTCATTACGAAACGCTTGCATGCACCAAAGAATTGATTCGTCATCTTGATCGTCTGGTTTTTATTGACCTGTTTTCCTTATCTACTACCACAAAGTATTTCTAAAATCAAGTTAACCCTCAGCCAAACTGAACGT
>OFHQ01000114.1_pt1:5000-11428 | contig 11428 bp, 3 predicted proteins | sample 1521071 | NCBI WGS metagenome assembly OFHQ01 (sample SAMN04272335, study PRJEB24112) | coral metagenome | biome: Coral reef; feature: Shallow seawater; material: Coral tissue | host: Coral | place: China: South China Sea | collected 2014 | reverse complement strand
GTTCAACTGCAAGTCGCCACAGTTAATTTATCTTCGCTAGGAACAGCGACATTAACTGTTTTTGAAACACCAATATGACTGCCGTAAAAGGTGTTAAAGGACGAGGTCTGGGGCTAGTTCTTAAGAAAGGTCTCGGAGGAAGTCTGGGAAAAAGTTACGCAACCTCATTCTTAGGGTCCTGTCTCTACCTCGAGATAGAGAGAGGACCTGGGAATGAGGATGAAAGTTCCAAGCTCCTCTGGGTCAATTCAAATAAAAAGGAAAGATCACATGCATAGCATCCATGTTGCACTGCCAGCGACATGACACGAAGAAAGCGAGTCTAACGATCCAAATTGCGACCAACAAAAATAGCGTGAGGCATCATAATCAAGCTACATTCTCAGTTTCACTAAACTTTAATTTCTTCTAAGCTCCACCAAGAAATCGTGATAAAATTACAACACTCTTGTCCTAATTCCAATTTCTAACGAATTCCCAAAATAATTTAGACCTAAATGACTGCCACAAAAAATATTGAATGTGTTATGCAAAAAGTTCTCTGAGAAAACTACTTCAAATACGGCCAAATACCGGTCCATTACCCCTGGGATCATGGAAAAAAAATGACTACTTCAAGCAGAGTGATTTTCGTAGACCTTCAAGCAAGCGTGAAAAGGAAAAAGAAAACAAACAAACAAACAAACTAGAAGTAAACAGTGAGTGGTTCAACGGGAAGAAGAAGAACTCTCATATTTCAGCGACAAACTATCAGTAATAAAGATAAAGCTTGTTAGCTCATCTTAATGGCGGATAGACCAAAACGCGACTTCTCAGGAAAACAGTTTTAAGGTCATATGAAAGCTCTTTGTCTAATATAACTTTGTTTAAGTAGATTTTGCTATCGTAGACTACGAGTAGTCCCTCTTTGGATTAGCTCATCGCGCGTGACGCGAAAGGGAACTGGACAGACGATTTGAACTGAACCTATTGTTGTTAAGTTGAAAAGCCCCAGGCGCCCCCTGCGCGGGGGGATTGGATCTGTTAAATATCATTATGGGCTGGAAAATAAAGTTGTCTTTGAGCACATGGAATTTATGGCGAGTTTGTGTTTATTGCGGCGGTAGAAGCTACAGATAGGTTCTTTTCCGCAAAGAAAAGAATATCCATAGTGGTCCTTCGAGCGCCGGATGAAGGAGAATAGTATCGGCGTTGGATTATAGAACTGTAGAATCGAAACATGGCGGAAAAGTCCTCGAAATCGCAAGAGGAATCAGTCGCTGCGGAGGAGGAAAACACACTCGCGACACGTGAACGGAACCTTCCTAGCTATTTGAGCGATTACACCGATGTTCCTGGTCAAAACAAGCTCCTGACGATAAAGAACAGAAGGAGATCGATGAGAGCTAATTTGACGAAGAAGATAAACATCATAGACGAGTATCTGAAGTCACGGAAGAGCCGTAAGTTAATTGAACTTGCAGTTACTCAACTAAATAGAGCATGGGAACAATTGATAGAGAATCATAAAGAATTTCAGACTATGTGTAGTTGTGATAAGGAACTGCAAGATGCGGACACGTGGTTGATAGAATCCCAAGCAGTTGTAGAGGAGGTTATTTGTAGAACCTTTGAGTATCAGGAACTCAAAATAGACAGTGATGGATCAGAGTCTAATGTTCCAATTGCACCCAAAGAATCGAAACGAATAGATCCAGCCGGTAATACTTCAGTCGCTAGTATTGGTTTTCAGAGTAGCAAGAAAAGTAGTAGTAAAATAAGCAAGGGAACTTCGTCCTCATCTAGAGCACGCGCAAGAGCAGTAGCAAGGGAAGTTGATCTAGCTAAACTAAGAGTAGAGCAGGTAAAGGAGAAAGTAGAGTTGGAAGCTAAAATTGCAGCACAGAAAGCCGAACTCGATGCACAATTGGCAATCAAGGAAGCAGAACAAGAAGCTGTTAGGAAAGAGAAAGAGGCCTTGCTTCTAAAGCAAGAGGCAGATGAAGATGATATTGCTGAACGAATGAAAGACTTTGAAGAGAATACGTCGGTGGCAGGCAAAGCAGACAATATCATGATGGAGCTGAAACCTCGAATCAAGGACGAAGACTCCCCTGACAAAGAAACTAAGTTCAGAGTGAATAAAGTGAAGCAGTGGCTAACAAAAACGAAACCCGAGGAAGAACCAGACGTATTGAAGGATGAGGAAAATCTTCCTAAGGACACAGAAGGCAAAGACGCGATTGTGGATTTGACGAAGTCAGGTCTCGTGAGGTCAGCAGTGGTATCTTCTCTTCCCAAGATTAACCTGCCTGTATTTCATGGGGACCCCTGTGAGTGGCCCAACTGGTACGGAATGTTCAAAGCACTGGTACATGATCAACGGCTCACGAAAACACAAAAGATGATCTATCTTAAAGCCTCAGTACGGGGATCAGCAGAGAAAGCCATCGCTGGAATGTTCTTTACTGGAACAATGTATGAAGAAGCTATCAAGGAATTGACTCACCGGTTTGGAAATCCGGAACTCATTTCAAAGTCGTTAATTAACAAGCTCTTGGAATTACCTGCACTTAAGGACGACAACACTTCGAGTTTGAGGACATTTGTGGATAACTTACACAACATTGTAAGGACACTAAAGAGCTATGATCATGGAGCAGATCTGAAAGCGGCAGCCAACATGCAGCTAGTTATCAGTAGACTACCTTCCGTAATTGCTGAACGGTGGAGCAGACGAAAGCTAGAGTTGCAGCCCAAGACAGTTGACCTAGTTGACCTAGACAAGTGGCTAGAAATGGAAGTCCAAGTCAAAGAGATGGCCCTTGGTTGCCCGAAGACAATAGAAACCTCTAAACAAGATGATGGGAAGTTGAGACCAAATTCAGGCAGATCAAGGTGGTCCAAGAAGCAGAAAGACATGCAGAGTAACACATTTGCAACTTCAGGAATTAAAGAAGAATGTCCAATCTGCAAGCAAGAGCATGGAATCACATCGTGTGAAACTTGGAGGAAAGCAGTTGTTAAAGATAGGTGGGAGTTGGCGAAGAAGTCTGGCCTATGTTTTCGATGCCTCAAGAGGAGCCACCGTATTGGACGTTGTTTACTGAAAGGGACATGTCCTGTTGAAGGATGTGACCGTAGGCATCACGCACAGCTGCATGTGACCATAGAGCCACCGAAGCTGAACCCTTCAGCGGAGACATTTCACCCTTCCCAAGCCGATGTAGAAGGAACTCCAGTGACTGGAACGCCTGCAACCTATGCCACTTGTGGAGTGATTGATGAAAGCGCTAGTGTGCCACGCCCTGGCAGAGTAGCCCTGCAGATGGTACCCGTGATCCTGCAAGGGAAAAACGGAGTAAGGATTAAAGCTAACGCCTTTCTTGATGGAGGTTCTGGCTCATCGTACCTGAAAGAGGAGATAGCTGATGTACTGGGTCTAGAAGCCGAGAGTCGCCCGTTACGTGTGTCAGTCTTTGGAGCGAAGTCAATAGTCACGGATAGTAAAACTGTTACTGTGCAGCTAGAGAGTTTGGACGGTGGTGCTAAGAGAGAGATCCTTTTATGGACAGCCCCGAACATTTGTGAGATGAAAGCAGTAGATTGGTTCCACACTACGAGAAGTCTAAGTCATCTTTGCGATTTGGAGATACCAAAGCCAGCTGGGCATGGAGAGGTTGACTTACTTATTGGAAGTGACTATTATGAGGAACTGCTTTTACCACTCGAGCATCGTGTAGGGAAACCAGGAGAACCTGTGGGTGTAAAGACACCACTCGGATGGACAATTGTTGGGCATGTTCCAGGAGCACTAAGCGAGTGTCAAGCAGCCAGCCATACATACACGTTTCATGTGAACTCTACTCCAGAATTGCGAGCTGATGACCTGATGCGGAAGATGTGGGATGAAGATGTGATGGGTATCTCAGATCGGGACAAGCCTTTGACACCAGAAGAAATGCTTGCAGCACGAAAAACGGCGGAGACAAGATGTTATAATGATGGCCGGTATGAAGTGGCGATTCCATGGATAGATGATGAACCACCGCTGTACTGCAACAGAAAGAGTGCTGAAGACAGACTCTACTCTCTTGAAAGACATCTTAAACGAAGACCGGATGTTGCTGAGAAATACTGCCAAGTATTGGAGGCCAATGTAACCAAGGGTTATATACGAAAGCTGGAGCCAGGAGAAGTCGATGATGGGCCAAGCTGGTACCTACCCCATTTTCCTGTGGTGAGGGAAGATAAAGAAACTACCAAGGTGAGAATAGTCTACGACTCGGCCGCACGATATGGAGGAATAAGCCTTAATGACACCATGTTGCCCGGACCAAAGCTTCAACAGGACATTTTTGACGTGTTACTACGCTTCCGCAGAAACCCAGTGGCCCTGGTGGCAGATCTGACGGAGATGTTTTCCCAAGTAGTTATGGCAAAGAAAGACAGGCGATACCATCGCTTCTTGTGGAGAGGATTAGATCTTACCAGACCTCCAGACGTGTACGAAGCGATAAGATTGATGTTTGGTGACCGCGCTTCGCCGTACCTTGCCCAGTACATTGTGCGGCAGCATGCAGAAGATAACAAAGACGTCTGCCCCCTAGCAGCAGCTATCATACTTTTACAGATGTACATGGATGACGTCATGACATCACTTGAGACAGAAGATGAAGCAGTAGACGCCCGTGATCAACTCATTGGGTTACTAGGAAAAGCAGGCTTCAAGATACGGCGTTGGTGTAGCAATAGACCTAAGGTGCTAGAAGATATCCCGGTGGAAGATCGCGTGGCAAATGTTAACATTGAAGAGTCTGAGCTACCTTGCATGAAAGCTCTGGGAGTCCAGTGGAATGCTGAAGTAGATGTATTTACGTTCCTGTTAAAACTGCCACAGGACATTGAGTATACAAAGCGGGGATTCCTAAAGAAACTTGCAACGTTGTTTGATCCATTGCAAATGTTAGCACCATTTACAGTCAGAGCCAGGATGGCTATGCAGGAGACCTGGCTACTTGGATTAGGCTGGGATGACGAGTTCCCGGAGGAGTTAAGGAAGAAGTGTCAAGAGTGGTTCTGTGAACTGCCAGAACTGTCTTGTGTTGAAGTGCCGAGATGTTACCGTGTGACCGGGAAACGCGTTGTTGACACATCCATCCACACGATGACAGATGCTTCACAGTTGGCCTATGCAGCAGTCAGTTACGTTCGGTATGAATATGAAGATGGAGAAATAACTGTGCGGTTTGTTGCAGCAAAAGCTAAAGTCGCGCCTACAAAAGCGACAAGCATTCCTAGATTAGAGCTCATGGCCGCAGTGCTAGGACTGAGACTGTTTAGAAAGGTCTCGGAGCTACTGGAAGTACCTTTTGAGAACTGCACATTGTGGACAGACAGCGAGGACGTCATTTGCTGGATTCAGGGTCAGTCTAGGAGGTACAAGACATTTGTTGCAAACAGGATTTCAGAGATCCATCAGAAGTCTAACCCCAGACAATGGCGCCACGTCCCGACTGACTTAAACTGTGCCGATGATGCAACACGAGGGCTACACGCGAAGGAGCTGTCGACTGATAATCGTTGGTTTAGCGGGCCCGAGTTTCTGTACAAAAAGGAAGAAGATTGGCCTCAGAGGAAACGGGTCAAAGTAGAAGAACGTTCTGAAGACTATCTTGCTGAGATAGCAAAGTCGAAGATGACCTTTGCAGCAGAGATTTCCCAGACATGGTTAGATCCCTTGAAGTTCTCCAGTTGGACCAGGCTGATCAGAGTCACAGCGTGGGTGTTAAGATTTGTTGCCAAACTATTAGCCAAAGTGAAGAAATCAGCGAAACCTGAGTATCCAGAAATTGAAACCTGTGGAGAAGTTACACTAACCCCAGCTGAACTGGATAAAGCCGGAAAGCTCTGGGTGAAACAGGCACAAATGGAGAGATTCGCGAAAGAGATAAAGGAATTGAAAGGTGGAAAAGAAGTCAGTAAGCAGAGCCATTTGAACCCGTTGACCCCAATTATGGATGAACTAGGCGTGTTGCGAGTAGGAGGGCGACTAAACAGAGCAGAACTTCCTTATGATGCTGCCCATCCGATGATTCTACCAAAGAAGCATCATATCACGCGACTGGTTGTAGCTGATGTTCACCATCGTTGCCGCCATGCAGGAGTGAATCACGTGCTGGCCCAAGTGAGGAGTCGTTACTGGGTCATAGACGGTCGGCAGGAAGTAAAAAATTGGGATCAAGAATGCAAGTCATGTGAGAGAAGACGGGCAAAGCCAGCAACGCAAATCATGGCACCACTCCCGACGTCGAGACTGGGGATGCCGATGAGGGCGTTTGCCAAGTGCTGTGTGGATTATGCTGGACCGTTTGTTACGAAAATAACAAGAAGAGTATCTGCCAAGAGATATCTGTGTCTTTTTACTTGTCCTGCAACTAGAGCTGTTC
>OFHQ01000113.1_pt1:5000-11462 | contig 11462 bp, 7 predicted proteins | sample 1521071 | NCBI WGS metagenome assembly OFHQ01 (sample SAMN04272335, study PRJEB24112) | coral metagenome | biome: Coral reef; feature: Shallow seawater; material: Coral tissue | host: Coral | place: China: South China Sea | collected 2014 | reverse complement strand
CGCGTGCATCCATAACTCAATAGTACACGCTATGGCGTTTACCATTTGTTAAATAGTAACTATCGTACAATTGCTACCACTGACTAAACATTGTCGCGCCTAGAATTAACAACAGAATGGGCAATTTCATCCACACAATTCTGGCAGATATCAAAAGCAAATTTACATTTCAAAATTTTCAATGCCTAACCTAACTGCTCGAAAACAATGCTGTAATATATATCGGAGAACCACTTACAAGGGCACACACCTGTGGGTAGAAAATGTTTACTTAGGAGAATTGTTCACCTACTGTGTAACTATGGGAAGTAAGAAAGTAGTGTCGGACATTCTATGGTATCGGGCACTATATGAACACTGTCCTGTAATGAGTGTCCGACTACGGGATGTCTCACTGTTTTCTCGCACTGAGCTCAGTCTAAATCTAACTCGGGGATCGTGATGTAATCAAGTTTCCGGCTCAATACTTCTTTAGCATGCAGAATAATTTGACCAACATAATCAGCAACACCGGCTAAAATGAAATCTTCGGGGACCATGAACAGGTACTGTTTGAAGCGCTGTTTTAAAAGAGCAAGCCCTTTGCCACTACCTTCTTTCACTGTAACATCCATGATGTCATGAAAGAAACCTGACGCAGTGAACTCGGGAGAAACTGCTTTGTGAAGATTTGACAAGGCTGAGTTGTCTTCTTGAGTGTAAAAATTAACAAAGTCTTCTAACCATTCAAATGCAACTTGACCAGGAGAAATTTGATCCACGTCTTGTTCTGACAGCCCCTTGTGGTCAGACTCAAATTTATTTTTCTTCTCGCACGTTCTGATATAGAACTTATGTGCTAGCAAGCTGAGTTCTCCTTCAAGAGTGGCTTGTAACTTCTTGAAGAAAACTCCGACCCAGCTCCATATTTGGATCAACCTCCTGTAAGCATTTGCATCAAGCTCAATACTATCGAGGTCCGTAATCTGATTCCAAAACCAGCCTGTCTTCTTTGACTGTGGAACGTTATCAAGGTTGAGAAACATTTTGTTCCAGACAGCTGTCGGGTTTTTTCCAGCAAGGAGACCTGAGATTACGAAATCCAGCAAGTCAATCATTTGCAGAACCCTTATCTGTTTCTTTCTCTCCCTGGCGTCGTCTGGTGTGTGCTCCAATTCCAAACCTTTCATCTTGGTCAACATGTCTTCCAGGACACACTGGCGTAGCTTGTTGTCGTGATCAGCCACCGTTAGTAGATTGTGTTTCGGTATGAAGAAACTCGGAAGTATCTCTCTCTTCACGCCTTCCAAAGCCAGTTCCAAAACTTGAACTATCCTTTGCGACCAAAATTTATTTTCCCACAGATGAGGGTCCGTTGTGCACAGCTCAGAAAGAAGGATGGTCTTGAATATGTAAGATGGAACCAAAGATGAATCCCATGCCAGCCTCTCCGATATCTCATCTCTCACGACTTTCAGAACTCGGTAGCACGCTTTGAAACCGTCTGGTGAAGAGGCCAGAATATATTTTTCTGCCATGGAAAACGAAATGCGCCAGCTTTCATATCCAGCGGGAACAACGTGGAATCCACATTTTTCAAGAACTTGATCTATTTCTTGTGGTAGCTTGGTCAACTGAACAGGAAGCTTGGATTTCTGAAAATCCAAGGTCAGTGTCAAATCAACGCTTATCATTAAATTCCTGTAACTATTACCGCCTTGCCATTGAATCCCCAGTAAAAAAAAGGGAGTGATCACGGTGTGATCACGGACGTGATCACAGACCGTGATCACGGCGTGATCACGGGTAAAAACTTTTTACGCGTGATCACGGCGTGATCACGGCGTGATCACCGTGTGATCACAAAAAAAATGTGATCACAAATTCCAGAAATGGAAGGCGTGATCACAGACCGTGATCACGGGCTAAGGAGTTTTGATCACGCCTGAACGCCTCATCGTTTTTAATAATGAGCACGTTACCTTCAGGTTGTAGTGCTCCTATAACACGAGTAAAAAACAGGCAGAATATTAGTCATCTCCAAATGTACTATATTGTGTCGATAATAAACGACACTCTAAGTTACAATAGTTATTAGTTTGGTTGATAATATGCTAGCTTGAACGGTTACAATAGTTTAAATGGCATAAAGAAATGCGATAGTAGGCGCTAATATTAGTGCATAAATTCTTGTTGAATTCGTATTTGTTACACAACGCCGTCGTTTTTAAATCACAGCCCTCCAAAACTGGTAAGTTCAATATTCTCTTGGGACAGCGTTTTTAATTGCAGTTCAGTACTTCAACAGTTCAATCCTTGATTCTCTTTTGTCCCTGCCCAAAGAGTACATCTGTTGTTTCGTACCATTCTGCACTTTTCATCAAGAGCTTTCTTAATAATAGGCCAGTTGACTTCATTGGGAAACATCTTTTCGGTGTGCTCTTTTACTGCAGCCAGTCGGTTTGGGTCTAACTGGTGAAGTTTCTCTCCTTTACCCTCAACACTCCCTTGCTTTGCCTCTTCACGCCGAAACACCAATTCAAACAATTTAAGGGCAAAGAGCTTGGGGCTGCTCCTGGAAACAAGATCAACTTTCTTTTTGGAGAGATATATTCCCCTGCTTGCGGAGCCAACCAGTATAGTGCCATCGGAATCGTCAACTTTTGTATCAGGTCTCTTCTGGATGGGAACAACTTTTGCATTTTTCTGGGCTAGAGGCGTCGAAGAGGCGACTGGCGTTGGCGTTGAGGCTGGTGGAGTGGCACGACCTTCTGCTTTTTTCCACCCGGTTGCAACGTTCTCAAGGCTAACGTCGTTATCATCCAGGGATTTATACAACTTTTTTTGACAAGATTTACATTTCATAAACTTTCCCACAGTATCACTCAGTTGTTTTAGCTGGCCAGAAACTACAGACATCTGCTTTAGAAGGTTATCGACCTTTATTTCAATGTCTTCATAATTGGTTGCCTCTATAAAAAGAAAACACAAAAACACGTTTTTTTGAAAAAAAGGTTTCAAGTTTTTTTTCCATTTGAGAGTAAAGAATAAACTCCCCAATACATATATTAAGTAGGAATTATTTTTATCTAATATCAGTTTTGGTGGGCTCAGCGTGACGGTTTACGGTAACACCAAACTGCAAACTGCACTTACTAATATTATTCAATAGAACCAAAAAAATTACTGCTCATTTACTGTAAATTAAACTATAATTAAGTTAAAAGGCAAAACAGTTGAAAGTGAAAGTTCTATTCCATGTTAATCACCTGTTAATTAGGCAAAACGGTTAAAAGCGAAAGTTCTACATGTATGCCATGTTAATAACCTGTTAATTATCTGGTCTATGATTACGTGACTAAACGCATCTGAGTGATCTTTTTAATAACTTTAAACTAGGCTTAAGAAGCGTGTACATGTAACTAATAGATCAGAGTCCGACCTTATCTTTCTTCAGTGAATTATATTCATTGAAATGATGAATCTCCAGAATGCACCCTATTTAAAACGTAGTTTCCTGTTTCGCTAGAAGCTGTGGGAGTTGTAATATTAAGGTTTCATTTTTCAATATCAAGAAACGTCCCAGTGTTCACTACTTGTAGGAAACAGAAACGCCTTCACTTGAGACTTGATGTATGGGGCCAGCTACGCTTGGCTTTTCTGAAAACCACTTCATATTTATGTCTTGAATAAATGCATGACTTGAACAGGAAGCTGATGTGACAGTGAACGAAGGTTCACTCGTTTATGTGATCCGCGTAATTTACTTTGTAAACCTTAACCTCTTGACAACAACAAATGATTACAATCTCAACTTATAGCTGATTAGATCCTCTACAACGAGGGGATCCCGTACTTCTGTTTTGTCACGGTGGTCCTTGAATGTCACAATTAACACTAAAATGAACTTGACCTACTTCATTTTTTAAAACGAGAAATTTGTTTCCTTTACAACATCTTGATATGGGTTTTTAGAATTTTAATAACAGGAAGAGTTAGCCTTCAACACAATGGAAACAACTACGATAGCTAATCGTTGCCGTTGTATTTTCCCAAAGAAAGAAAAAAAAGAGTTTGAATAATACACCAATTTGCAAAAAGCGGGAGTTAGAAGTTACGGGAAAAAACAGAGAATTTATGTAAAGCTTGACAACAAGATGTTTGCTCACCTAATTAGTAAAAGTTACAGCATTTGCGGGTAATTTTAGCACAATGTGCCGGTTCAAAACATCTTTCAAACAAAGCAATAACCGAGGAAACAAGCATGCATATGGAAACCCTACAGAAAACATTGTAATATGTAAAAACCCGTGGCCAGTGCAAGACACATACCTTGTGTTTTAAGTGAATGGTGGTCAAAGTAATTGTCTCCAGAGCCTACTTGCGCGACATCATCAGCTAGGTTAACTGAACTTATGTCTGTTGAACTAGCGTGGAACTCAGGAGTTGTATCTGCAACTTAAGGCAAATGATTCCTTTGTTATTTATATTCAAAATTCATATCTTTGATTATTCTCAAACTGTCTGAATTTTATCATATAAATCACTCCCTGAATTACCTATAATCGCAAAATATTTTTTACAGGGATTAATGATCACAACAACGAGTAATTAGTTTATACTTTATGCACTCAAAATTCGTTGAAGGTACCAAAGACTCACCGCTTGAAAAATCTTTTTTTTCAAAGATAGCCACCAAGTCATCTGTCGTCCAGCACTGGGAAATCTTTTCCTGCTTCTCCATTAACCACTCTTTCCCCTTCAAAATCAGGAGCTGATTGCCGGGCGATATTCTGGTGGTCTCCGAAATTTTGCGCTTCAATCCTTCGAAAGTCGTTTCTGGCGATACAGAAATTGATATATCTGCCGGTTCATCGCTGTTGTCCGAGTGTAGGAGCAGCTTCATCCCTTTCTGCATCAATTTTTCAATGGCGTTCGACTGGGCTTCGACAGCTTCACATCTTGCTTTTTTTTGCAATGAGTTGATCTTCTCTTCCCGCTGTGATCTTTGCTGCTTTCGAGAATTTTCCCTTGGTGGCTTCTTGGCGCCTTTTGAGTTCTGGCGGGAAAAACCGTTGGTCTTTGGCTTCTCGCTTTTTGATAGCGCCTTTTTGGTCCAATTCTCCATAACTGCATCTCTTTCCGCTTCAGGATCAAAAGGTTCCATTTCCTCATCAACTTCATTAATACAAATGTTGAATGAGGATCCCGTTGTTGCTTTCTTTGCCTTTTTGGACGGTGGTTTTCCAGCGGTTGAGCACTCGGCGAGACCTTCAAACTCATAATCGTCGAGTTTTGCTGGTTTCTTTCGGCTCCTTACTCCCCCTTTGTTGCTAATATCCGCCTGCTCTCTATTTTTCTTTAGAAGGTCAAGAAAATCACTGCATTCCTTCTTCGTACCTTGCTTGAGGCATGTTGCTTCATAGTACACCTCCATAATACTACCCTTAAGTTCATCAACAACACTCCACAGGACGTGAGTGGTTCCGTTTTCCTCTTCAACTTTGTTTGCTGGCACAAGATATGGCCCTCTACATTTCTCATCTTCTAACGGAAATTCTACTACGTAAAACTGAGTAGCCATCGAGCTTTTGCTAAGCACAAGACAATAGTGAATGCTGGTGAAGAGTCTGCAACTGGCCGTTGATCAAGAAATATTACAAATCTCCCGCTTATGATTCAGGTAGTTCAGGTGACCTCTTATTGGAAGACAGGTAATAGGATACATAAAGTGAAACTGTTTATTGCAAATGCATTACGAATGACAGTTCCACAAACAAAGCAACATTTTATTTATAAAAATAGCTCAACAATGGTTGGAATGCTCGCGTACTGGGCAGCAAAAAAAGCCCAATTATTGTCATATACAAGTGAAAGATCATCATGTACAGGTACATTTTAGCAATTTGTGACGGCTGTCCTAAAATACTCGGATTGTTCGTGATATTTTGATGCCGTGACTTTTTAAAGATGTTTGACATAACTGACGTTTACTCCGGAACTCAATTAACTGAGACATTCAGAAACTTGCAAAATTTGGTACCTACCTTAAATTTTTCCTCTCAGTGTTTCGTAAGAAAAACATCATTTCATCTTCCCTAAAAATACCCAGGTAAATTCTCTGATAAGTTTGTAACTGAGGTTATCTTCTGAACTGTAGAGTACGTTGCTTTGTTCTTACCATTTGTCGGCAAGCGTAATAAATGCTCTCAGGAACGTCAATACTTTTATGCCACTCACAGTGGACGGAACTGACTGTTTGGCACCCACGCGAATTCAATGCATTTCGTTCGTTCTTTTAATCATGTGAAGAAAGCTGACGACTTAAAATCAAAGAAAAAATTGGGTTTCATTTTAGGCAGCTATTACATCCGAATAGTAAATTCTCTAAGTCCGTAGTTTGATGATCGTGTGTAATACCTCAGTAAAAGCACCCTAATGATAAGTGATGACAGACAAGTATACGGTTTCACAGAGAAAGGT
>OFHQ01000113.1_pt1:0-2500 | contig 11462 bp, 7 predicted proteins | sample 1521071 | NCBI WGS metagenome assembly OFHQ01 (sample SAMN04272335, study PRJEB24112) | coral metagenome | biome: Coral reef; feature: Shallow seawater; material: Coral tissue | host: Coral | place: China: South China Sea | collected 2014 | reverse complement strand
TTATGGAAGGGCAAAACATTTTTTAAAGCTAAACGAAAGTGGAATTTGCATATGCAGTGCATTAGAGGAAAGCTCTGAACAATTATCCTTTAATGCGCGTGACTGTGATGAAAATGTACAGTCTTTGATTGTCAGCGAGCAAGATAAAAATAGTGTACGTGACGTCTTAGAAAAATATCACAACAAACACTTTGTTCAACATCATGTTTACATTAAGCCGCACTTTGGAAGGACTCTCGTAATATCTGTTGAGCAAATAAGACGCAAATGTGTGTTCATTGATATTCTAACAAATGTTTGGATTATCTCTCGTTTCCCGAATATAATTGAACATAACTAAAACTATACAAAATAAGTCATGAGTATTTACAGTGGGGACACTCGAACCGTGAACACTTTGTATTTGTTTGTACATTTTTTTAGTGACCATAGAATCCATGCTCGTCCTTTTGACAAGAGTATTTATTGTTTTTACACTTTAAAAATGCTTAAAACAAACATTATAAGAAGAGCCTTTATCTTGTAGTGGTCAAACAAAAATGTAAAGAAAACAACAAGTGTTCACGGTTCGAGTGTCCTTACTGTAAAAGACCGTCGACATTTTAGATTTTGTGGAATGTTGCGATCAAAAATTGGTCATGAAATGATTTAAATAGCTGATGTATCAAGTTATATTTTAAGGTGCACAATAAAAATGAGTTACAACAAATTCAGTTGTAGTATTTATTACAATTTAGCAGTTTGTGTCAAGTTTGATAAACTAAAGTTCAGCGCAGTAACAGGCCTTAACGACCGGAAACTTATTCATTTTCTCCGTGTATTGTTTGCGTTCGCGTTAACCGCACAACGCCGTTGTTTCGTCAGTGTTTTTTAAGACAGATTAATTCGCTCTAAAGCATCCCGAAGAAAAAAAGGGAGCAAAGGCTGATGCCTGACTATGTTCAGTGAGAACGAGGTATGTGCATAACACTTTATCGAAAATTGCAGGAAGAAGTTCAGCAAAATATATAAGTAATGCCGTGCATTATGATTAGCGGCTGTCAGGTCAGTAGTCAGTTTAAATTGAAATTGCCTCCGAAGATGAAAGTTAGTCCTTAATTCGTAAGATTTTATCAGTTTTTATGAAGGTTTTGGGTCTCATGGCAGTTTGTCCTCTTTACACATGCGGACCGTGATCAAGGGCAAAGCACTTTTGGTTAGTGATCACGGCGTGATGACAGTCTTAGGCGTGATCACAGGTGTGATCACTCCCATCACGCCTTCTCATCGCCGTGATCACGGTCCAAGGAGTGATCACACCCGTGATCACGGGCGTGATTTGTGATCACACCGTGATCACAAAATATTTTTACTGGGGTTATCTTTTGCGGTTTCATCTCGTATTTGATTGGTCGCGAAACAATAAACATTCCAGAAATTTTCTCTGGTGTTCACCGTTTTACGGGAAAGACTGTAAGTTAATTCTTTTCTTTTCAGGTCTTGAGGGCCACCTGGATTACTTGAAAGATATGCCAGTCCAGTTTGACCAATCTGGAGCCATCTACATAATAAATCTAACAGCTGTTCTTCAACATGGAAATGACATGTCCATTAAAGACATAGGTTATGATGCCATGTTTGAAGGTGATCGTAGCTTTGCCAGATTTGGTTGGAGTTTGGCTTTCACAGACGTGAACCAGGATGGTGTTGACGATTTCCTTTTCGCAGCACCATTTAGAACTGAAGACATCACTGAAGAGTTGCAAGGAGGTTTGTATTTAAAAAAATCTCATTAAATTAGAGGTATGGTAGTGTCTGTCCTAGGATTTTCATTTTAATTGTCCAGCAGCATCAGTCCTTGTTGTGCCATGGGGTTTATTAGGCCTTTATTTTAAGCCAGCCAAACATTTTTTAGTTTTGTTCTTGGTGAACTAACCAATGAATAGAAAATACAATAGTTACCAAATCAGATAGGTATGCAATGCATCCAAAGAGTTGGGATTTTATTTTTGTGTCTGTACTTAATTAGATAGAATTTGTTTACACAAGGTAGATTCCACTGACTTATATACAAGCAAAAATATCTCCAAATGAAAATTAGAACAATGTAATCATTATAAAAGTGATTACAAAGAATCAATGGCTAAATCTATACAAACTGGACTACCGTAACTACCTGATTCAAAAGAAATCAATGAAAACAAAAGTACTGCTGCAGCTTTTTCAATTAGGCATGTAATGTTTGGGAGGGCTAGGTATCTGTAGATCATTTTTGTGTACTTTTATTTGACTTATAAGTAACACTGAAACGTGGCAGAAATATTCAGGCATATGTTAACAAAAATGAAGCTTACAATCAAACTTAGTAGATTTTCCTTACTTTGTTTCTTAGCTGAGGAAGGGGAGCTGTATTTGTTTTATGGAGGAAGTTCCTTTCCTTCTGGTAATGCCACAAGAGGGTGTCAGAAAATTGATCCATGTCCTGGGGAAAAGGTAATAAAAATAGTTCTAGTAAAGAAAC
>OFHQ01000112.1_pt1 | contig 11510 bp, 4 predicted proteins | sample 1521071 | NCBI WGS metagenome assembly OFHQ01 (sample SAMN04272335, study PRJEB24112) | coral metagenome | biome: Coral reef; feature: Shallow seawater; material: Coral tissue | host: Coral | place: China: South China Sea | collected 2014 | reverse complement strand
TTTAATCCAACTGTAACTGAAGACTACCAGTCTCTTTTATCACTGATTCATGTGGGTTTATTTATCAACCAAAATGCAGGTAAAATTTTATTGTTGTCGAGCTTGGAAGTTGCGGTTTAAACCAATAAGAAAGTGCTTTTGCTATATTGTCATTTATTACACTGTTTAAAACAGGAAGATCTAAACTCGCATCACACACTATCACTCAATTATTTATACAGGTTCGTTGTGTGAGTGACTATGTTCATAATGCATGCAATCATTGTGGTTTAACAAAAACGCTGGAATATTGAGAGAAGTGAAGTGCAGTAAGAGGAAAATATAGCTAAAACTGCAGATCATCGAATGAGATAAGCTTAAAGTAGGATTAAAGACAATGCGCTTTTTCCATATAGGAGCAGAAAGTCGAGTCATTTTTTAGAGGCTACGTCAGTTTCCTTGGCGTTCAAAACTTTCCGGTGACGAATTCGCCGCGAATTAAATATTAATGCTGCACGTACAGATAGACATGTTCTAGAACAACGCAAGTGTAAGTGTAGAGTAGAGGGAAAAAAGCGAAAAAATGTTCCTGTCTAGTTTAGCTTTGCTTTGTCCTCACTTACGGTGTCTTCGCTTTCACTTTCAAAATCGTTCCGCTGAAACACAAAAAATATTTTTTTTAATAAAAATTAAAAACAAAAAGAAGAGGAATTGGCGGGAGAGCTTTGTTGGGTTTCAGTTCGTTTATTACGATCCGCCAATCCTATTCAACTTCCCTTGTATTCATCAGCGCTAAACTTCCGTGAAGGCTAACATCTCTCAGTGAAACCCGTCGAGTACACAAGCGAATTACTGCTGTTTTCACCGGTGAAAAGTACTTTTTAGTGCACCGGATGTCGCTCTGCTTTCGAATTTCACAAGCTGTACGTTTTCCTTGAATAGATTCTTTTTGATTCCTAGGGGCTATCTAACATTCACGATAACTTACATAGCGCAAAATTAACTTCGCCCAATGATTTTCCTATCTATCTATGGTACACATTTTCCGTTGTTAAACCACTCTGCGGTCCGAGACGGATATGAAAACCCCAAGAAGCAAGTTACTTCCGGTGTATGACGAAAAAAGGTCAAGTTGGCCTCTTTTAAACCAATCGTTGACCACGCTCATGTAACTACTCTTAAAAAGCTTGATCACATAAGTACAACTATAATTTACATGATTTATGCGCATGCTATTCAGCTTGCTACAGGAAGTTGAACTGAAAAGGAATAATGGCATGATATATTTATACGAGCGCCGGCAACGCTTGAATGCTTCAAAACAGACCCGAGCACTAAACAGATGTACAACGAAGGAAATATATTTCCCTAAAAAGGAACGAGAACCATTTCGACGATAAGAAAACTGATAGCTGCAGTTTCACTTTCGGTCGGTCGTGCCAGACAGTGACTCGACCGCAAGGATAAAATTATATGTTTAGTCTGGAAGAAAAAACGATTATAGAACTTTAGCAGTTCCCAGTTCCTGTGTGACTTCATCGTCTTCCTACAACTAAATGACTATGGCAATCGGTTGGAGGTCCAAAGAGTGAGCTACATATAACGGACTGAAACGAGTCGGCGGGCCATGCTAGCTGGAACTTATAATGTATATATCGATTGTGTGTGCCGTGGTAATATCTCTTACAATCAATTTGTCAACTGGAGTATTCTTCTTCTTCGCTCCAGTGGTTACATTCCCTTTCTCCAAGTCAGAGAACCCAATCGCTAAACGACTGATCAAGTTTTGCAAAGAGAAACCAAGTCTCATCCGAAAACTGTAAGTACTACAACAGAACTTTTTCCAACTTGTTTTGAGCGATGCGCAAAGATTTTTATGATCTCTGTTTCCGTGAGTTGAGAGAAAAACAGAAGGTCTTTTAAGTGAGTTAATTAGTGCTTGTGAGTTGTACTCTTTTTCAGCGAAGCTCAGAATTTTTCCGAGAAAGTGATACCATTTCAGGACACAGAACAAGCGCAATTCCGTGCATTCTGTACGTAAGAGCGCAACTTACAGCGCGCGCGGTGCGATCAGATTTTGGAGTGCTTCCTGTTGTCCGCGAAAATTCGAAAAGGACAATTTTGTGATCTAGGTAGATAACAGCATTATATTTTTATGACAAAATCTACTGGATTATCTAAATTGCTGCGTGATAACATAAGCTAGATTTGGGAAACCAGATAGGTGGCTTTCGATTCAACAGCTGACCCGGTCGGCATTGTCACTTTCGTATGATTTTTCCGCCTAGCTCTTTCGCGTTCTGCAGGTTATTTTCGATGGCTATTTAAAGAAAGCATAATGACATGCATACTTTTATTCTCATTTTAAAACTGTTATACGTCTTGCTAATGATCGAGTCGTTTATAAGAAGTCGGTATCTTTGCCTAGTCACCGCTAATTTGCCGCTTTGCGTTTCAAAATAACTTTTCTAAGAATTCTGGCCAGTTTCCACGTATTTTCATTCGAGGAGCTGAATCACGAAGAGCGAAATAATCAAGAAATGCGACTCAACAAGCAAAGCTTAGCAACTAATTCATTATTAAAAATTTAGCCTCTATGTTATCAAAAAGGAATAACCATCTGATATGGCTGCTGTTTCTTCGGTATTTCGAGAAATATCGCTCTATAATAAGAAACAGGCCCAGGTTTAGCATTAATACTTCCTTATGTCTCGGAGTTGCAGTATTTTATTATTCTGTTATTGTTGTTGTTGTAGCATGGTACTTTCTGACAATGCAGACTAAAAAATGTCAGAAGGACGGAGGACAGAACACAGAAGTTCTCTCAGCAAGAGATCGATTTCTTGCTAAACTTACAAATTTAAGTATCCGGAATAGCTAACGCGTCTCCGCGCGCGTTTTAACCAAACACGTGGCTAGCTACAGTGCGTAGAAATAGATCCCATGTGTTCTTTTATTTTAGTTTTCAAAACACGTTTTCAGTTTCGGACTACTCGATTAACATAAAAAAAGGCACAAGTACAATTTTCAAGAAGAAAGTGATCTCCAGGACAAACAATTTTGAACTATTTCGGCGATTTGACGGGTGGTCCAATTTAATTACATTTGTTCACTTACTCGTTCACGGAAGTAGAATTCATGTTGCGCTTCTGGCTGCCAATAACGCCAATTTCAAGATACTTCGCGCAACATTTAAGTTTCCTTCGTAAAATTTAAGCCTATCTTTTGGTATTTAATCTGCATCCTTGTACGTGTTTACTTTGTCCGCTGCATTAATTAAATAAATGATTCATCGATGCTCAAACGGGGTCACACAAAGGTGGTTGCTACAGCCTGACGCGATGAGAATAATTGCCGCTTGCAATGGCGTATAGCACGGACCGTGGGAATTTTATCTCTTGGCCAAGAACAAAACACAAGAACTGGTTCAGTCTGAGCTTACATCTTGCTCAAAGAAAATTAAATTATGCTACAAAGTCGGAAACGAAGAGTGTCAAATAAAAAGAAAAATTTTGGAACCCGTTGACCTAACTTCCTCGTCCTCATAATGTTTACCAAGAGACCGTGATGGGCTCCTGTGTTTACTTGATGAAATAACCGCGCTCTGATTGGTCGTTTTTTGTAAGCTTTTCTCGTGTTATCCCAACATCCAGCGAGGGTCTATTGCGACGGTCAACTCATAGAAAAAATAGCGGTTTATTGCTTAATTACAACACGGATTAATATATTTAATCTTTCCAGTGAAATAACAAGAATGCATTTTGCTCTCCTTTTCTGTAGGTTTAGAGACCACGTTTTCTCCATTCTTCTCTTTTCCTGTGGATTGTACTGTATTTCTTTAAAAGACACCTTTGCCAAACCACTTCGAAACACACCCGCAACCTTCCTGGTAATTTTCTCTGTCTATGTCGGCAACTACGTGTACAAATTTTTCCAGGACTTCTTGCTGCGAAAGGAGCATCCACTGTACAAGATCAACCTTCTACATCATTTTGTAACGGCGACAGCTTACGGGGTGTTAATAGTGTACAGACAAAACTCCATCTCTGGAGTGATCGGGCTGCTCTTCGAAGGCAGTGTTCTCGTTTTTGAATTTAACTCTTTGCTTCGTTTGCTTGGTGTGAACAGAAACAGCTTGTTCTTCCTTTGTGTATCTACGCTACGACTTGCAGTAACCGTTCTACTGAGAGCGATCTGTCCAGTGGTGTTACTGGTGATAACTCTTTGGACTCACAGCCCGTTGTCATTAGAGTACGTTCCTCTCGGATTCTTCTTCATGAACATCGTCTTCTTCTCCATGATCAATGGGTGGCACGTGAAGATCTCTTTCGAGAGCTTGAAAAAGCGATTGCTAGCGAGGCGTCTCTCTTATTACTACAGCAGGCCCAGGGCAAACAGCGACAGTAATTTAAACAGTATGGAACTGAACAATATCAACTCTGTTGCCCAAATGCTGACTCGTACAGCCCTGCCTGTTATTATCCCGACCGACGCGAATTTCCGATTATCTTCGCCCGTGTCTAACGTCAACATGAACAGTGACGAAGTGTCCAATATCGCTGTCTCGCGACACGAACGAACTTTGCCTCAAATAAGTATTATTATCAACGATATGCCAGTATCGGACGAACCGATAAATCAAGTTTAAACTGTCGTCGAGGATTCTAACAAATATACCGATCCGTTATATATAAAAAAAGCGAGAAAACTGAATGAAAAATCTCGGAAGATTTACCTGTACATGGATAGGCATGAAAAATTCGACAAAGTTTATTATTTTAAACTCACGAAAAAATATGCGTTATTTGTTTTAAGATAAAATATTTATTTTAGCTCAAGCTTGCTTTACTGCTGATGCTGGCTACAATAGTTACGAAATTATGATAAAAAAAATTGCTTTCTCATAGAGAATTATTGTAAATAAAGAACAACAAAAAGAACAGTGGCTGATTCTTTAATTTAACTTCATTTTTCAGAAGCGACAGTCTGAAAAGTACTTAAATAATTAAGGAAAATTTCTAAAGAGCTTAAGTAAATGTTAGAGCGGGTGGCCATCTTCACGTTAGCGATCTAGGAACACTAGCCTTCGTTGCGTGCGAAACACCCACACCCAGTTGACACCCACTTTCACTTTCATCCCGAATGCTGACACATGCTACTGATGCCGTCACAATTCTAACGAAGCTCACGTACGTTTTGAGAGAGACAGTGCTTATTTTGTAGTGGGAAGAATCTATCAGTTTTTTCTTTCTGGCTCATTGCGCATATTGGAAGCGATTAAAAGCGAGATTAAGAGTACAGTTTTCGGGTATTTCTTATTTGTATTTTCACTGCTCGCAAAAAAGAGCGCTAATAGAATTCCTATTCAGCTGACAACATCCAGTTTCCTGTTGACAGAACTCGCTTTCCTCTTCCTTTTTGGTTTTCGCGTGGTCGAAAACGAAATATGAGCGTTGCCGTTACAGTGTTGCTTGAACATAAATAAATATTACCAAGCAACGCTTGAGGAAGACATGTACACCGCGCTGGTTTCGTTTCTCCGCAACAGCTGCTGATGAACAAGAGGAAGACTTTCCAAGTTCACGACAAATTAAACAGCATTTTGTTTATTTCTGTCAAGTCAGATGTGTAAGAGGAAGACCTCTAAGACAACGAGAAGTTAGAGGCACTGCGTACACCACGCAGGCGAAAATTGAAAACGCAAATTTACTCAGTTCTCCGCGAAAACAGAGCTTTTCGAAACCGCACTTCAGACCGAAAAAATTTTAAAGCGCCTGCTGTGCGTTTTTGTATGGAGAAAAAACATCAATTTTGAAAACGTTGCCTTTATTTTCTTCAAGTAGAAACCTAAAATGACAGGTAATTAATTGTTGCGTTTTAATTTTTCCGATGTTGTGCAGTGTGGATGGTGGGCACGTTTATAAAGCCTGCGAAAAATAACGGGTGACTTGTTTTGAACGCCTGTTTCACCTTGTTCAGTTTTAATTCAGGTTACTTCACCTGTTGATTTTCGGCGGAGGTTGCAAAGAAACGGCGTGCGAGAATTCACGATCAGTTTGCAACAGTGTGCGTGGGTTTCTCACTATAATTTCAAATGGGTAAACATTCTCCCACCTGAACGAACGACGCAGAGTTAATTAGAAAGGACATGTTGAGAGCAGGAGTTCTTTGTAGTTCTCAGAACTTGAGTTTCTGTGATAAATATTAAAAATATCGGATGACGGACTATGTTTTACGTGAAACGCCAGAAAACATATACATACTAAATAACTCAGCTCAAAGTATGTACAAGACATATCGTATTCTCTAAGGCTACCCACGATTCAATCTCCTTCCCACGTATCAAATAAGTCGTTACCACTAAGTGCTAATGACTAGCTTCGAAGGTAACTGACATTTAATGTTGCCTGTAGATCCAGTGAATATGTGTTTTCTTACACCTCACGACTGAAAAAGACAAGATAATTCCGCTTTGCAGAAATCCATGAGCATCATTACGGTCGACGCGACGCACCCACAAAATTTTCCGCAATGTCAAGGCACATGGCCCAGCCACGTTCAAGGTGTCTTCTGGTATGGTTGGCCAGGTCACGTGATATGTTCTTGCCCGAGCGAAAGAACCAGTTCAGTAATGGAGTAGTTTGCAAAGATGAACGTACGAGGCGCACGAATAAAAAGACATTATCTGTGCTTCAAATCACTGCAACGTGTTTCTTTTGAAGAAGTACTGCTTTTTTATACTATCACGTCTCTTCAAAGCTTACATCATACCAGCTCTTTTCATTTTTCTTTCCATTTTCTTCTGTTTCTTTGGGTCCACTTCTGTCTCGTCAGGTTGTGCGAAGATCCACGGGGCTAGAAGATACACCCATAACAGGTACAAAGCTCTACAGGGCGCCTAAAATTAATCCCAGAGGAAAAGAAATTAGTATCTTTTTTAAGTGACTTGCTAAAACTTAGTTGAACTAAAACAATCGCATGTTAATAGCCTACTTCCGAGTTCCCTCAAGCCTCTCCATCAAAGCGAGGACTGGTGCTCAACTCGTTTTCATACGAAAGGATGGGTACTAACTTGAAGGTGCCTCGCTTTGAGAAAGAGGCTCAAGGTAATACGTTTTTTTCGTAAAAAGTTCTGTAGTCAAAATCTAGTTTGACAGTTTTTCAGTAGACGTTTAGTCTGAGAGCTTCGTACTACGAAGGTCACGTACAAGACAAAACGTTGTTGAAACGGAAATTATCGCTACCGTGTTTTGCGTAAGCCAAAATACCTTTTAATATCTTTCCAAGAAACGTTTTGTTTCCGCCACAAATGTTTCCCTATTTGCTCCGAAGGAAACAGTTTCGGGGAATAATGATTACGCTGCAGAGTTTTCAACAATGCTTCCTCGTTTCAATGGGCCTTTTTAAAAAAAAAAACACTCAAATTAGACATTTTTTGCCGGAAATAATTGGGCAAATTAAAACAGCTCTTTAGATTTACGAAAGCAAACAAAACTTTCACAAAAGTTGCAGTGAAAGATAAAGAAACAGTACGGGTATTCATTTTAGACGTATATTATTATTCGTCTTACACGGTAAACACGGTCATCATTTTTCCCTAGCATCAGAAACTTCTGTCTCTCAAAACAAGAAAAGAAATTAAAGGGACACTGTCCGCTGGTGCACATGCGCATTGCATACCAGTACATAGCTAATATAATTTGCATATTAATTTGCATAACAGAGGCGCGATAAATACTGTTTTTAACCAGATATGATAAAAACTAGAAGTAATCATAGATTATGAGTGCGTTCGTGTAAAGGTGTTTTTTTCTATCCATCCCTCATGCCTACCAGTACTAAAGTCATGGTGACTTAAAAGCGTGACAGAAAATCGGCGTTACATCCGGCCTGTACCCCACTCGACTGTACGCTAGCCACCGAAATGACCGTCACCATCGGCGAAATGTATATTTGCTCAAAAATTGGGACCAAATCTTTCAAAGTAGGAAGTCAGGACATTTGTAATGATATAGAAAGTAATTTGCGACCAGCTACTGGCTTCTAAGGCTAAAATTCTCAAGAGGTAAGCTTTTTTTAACCTGTACGTGACGAAGGACACGTGGTGAACAAATTGAATAAATTATCGGCTTCGCACGGAGCCGCTTTGTTTTTATTTCGTTCTCTTTTGTAGCTCGCCGAGGTCATTTTCTCGTCTAAATCCCTTGAGAAAAGTTCGACAAAGATGTTCCCATTCAATTTTTTTTTCTCGGACCAAAAAGTTGCTTCTTGTTCAGGTTTTTCGCTTTCTAAGGGCGACAGCGGCTCCCTGTGTTTACTCAAGTACTTGAGCGAGGTATCAATTACAAATTCTAAACGAGGTTGAAGCACATGGTCAATGGCAATGACATCATTCGCCCCTGAGGAATTCTTCGGGGGGGCCAAATCCGTGTCGATGAACGCTCCAAAATTCTCGAAGTCCGACCGCACTATGAAGGCGTTCTCCTTTGTCGAACGCACTTATGCAAGCTTTCAAGTTCAACTTTTAGCTGTCAAACTGTCAACTTGTATGATGCAATTTATCATCAGTAAGAGGACTGACAAATAAAAAACTGACGTCAATTTGTTAAAAACACAATACAAATTACAAGTAATAATCATCCAAGGATTTCCTAAATAAAACTCTGGAATTAATGTTTCACTTAAAGGCAATAAATTAAAAATTGAGGCACTAGTGCACAAAATCCAGTCTGACCTTTTGGTAGTTTTGCTGTTTTCCCATTGTGTTTATGGCATTATGATGTACTCATTGAAAAGAGTCTTTAAATGGAACGTATGCAGTTCCATTAAGACAGTCAAAGACAAAGCAGCACACTCGTTATTATAAAAGGTTTTCAATTCCAAAAATCGAAGATCACTTTCTACAGACTGCATTTCAGGGAAATGATTTGAAAGCATCAGGTCTCAATGAAGCAGATCATGCATTTGCTGAACTCCAACAGTCCAAGACTAATATAGCCGCAATACGTAAATATTGGTGTTAAATCATAGATTGGTAAATTTGTTGGACACTATTAAGTATCAATGCTGGAACGGATGTGAGTAAGAGGTTCACTCTTCATGCTGCCTTTAAGTTGATAACTGAAGGTTGAACTGCATAATTTTGCTTGGCAGGGCTCCCAGTGTGAAGAAGAGGAACATTCACATTTTCAACATCCTGAGCGATAACAATGGTAAATTGTGGAAAATTCTTGAGGAAACACTTTTCATCACGCTTGGAACCAGAGAGTTTTGCTAATCATGAGGTCAGCAAACATTGACTGCATGACTACTACAGGACTCAGAGTTGAAGATTATTACCTTATCCTTGGAAAATATATCATTTTTTGGTTCTGGAATATCAGGCTCTTTGACTGAGGAAATGCTATTTGATGAATCCTTTCTCTTAATGTTTAAGGCACTGCTTTCCAGTGAGTGTCTGGGTACATCTGTAATGTGGTACAAAATATTCAACTTCAATGATCCATTTAGTGAATTAAACAGCAGCAGCATGCATCAAGCTCAGCTAAACAGCAAAGTCACAGTCATAAAGTGGCTAAAATAGTGGAAAAGCAATATTAAGGCATGTCTAAAACCTATTCAAGCTTTGAATCAAAGTCTTGGGAGTGCAGCAATAAAAAGGGATTTTAGAGGGGTTGGCCAAGAAAACATGGAAAAGATGGAACTATTAACAGACATTCAAGTTCAAGGCCATGGTACATTAATATAGATGACTCTAATACCACAATGAGTATTGGTCAATCATTAACAACCAATATTTCTAGTTCCTTGAAGGGAAAAGCTTGCATTCCAAGCATAACAGGCAAAACCACTAAACTTCACACATATACAGATTTGATGGACTATACATCTTACACAGTACAGTAGATACCATGAACTGCTCTTAACCAAAGGCTTAACTGTTTGCACTCTTACCAGGTGTATGAACTGTGCAACCATTCTCTTTAGTGGACTGGGAACTAGAGTGGGAACTAGAGCTGACCTCTGGACTTGTAGTCATATGTTTACCAGCAGAACATCCCATAATATTAGCCCACAAGGGGCGAGTCTCTCGCCAAGACCACCCAATGGTGAAAGAGACTTGAACCTTGTTGTGTTATTTGTCAACAAACTGTCAAGATCAAACAAAACAGACACAAGCAATAAGTTGAGAGTTCTTGCTTTTACAATCAAACCCCTATTAGTGGTCACCTATTAAAATAAACAGCCACACCTATTCTAAAGGTGACCAGTAATCAAAGTTGAATGAGGACCTTTCTTGTTTTTACCTCTATCAAATGGCCATCTCTCTTTATTCAGCCACTACTGGAATTCATTTCCATAAGGGTGGCTATTAAATAGGCGTTGAACTGTATTTACCCGTCATTGAAGCTACATCATAGAATGTCATTAGAAATATCATCACTCAGAGCAGATCTGTTTCAGTGGAGAGAGAAGTCTTAAAATACAGATTAACAGTGTATTACAAGCCAGCTTATTTTGCAGTGGAAGCCTCTCTTTCTATTAGTTGCCTGCTTGCTTGCCTCAGGTGCTTACTTGCTTGAACCTCAACTTTTTACGCACTGGACCACTGGTCAAAATAGCAATTCACAATACCCTTGGTAACCATAAGCAATGTCAAAGAATTTTGAATCATGACTAGTTTAGTTTAGTGTTTTGAGGAGGCCACACTTTTAACTCTCTTGTAATGTTTAGAGATGTTTATTCCTTTCTCTAAATGTTTATAAAGTCTATAACCTTCATCGCTTAAGAATAAACATGCAAGTGAAGAGCCAAAATGATTGACCAAGTGCTTAAGAGGAGACTACTAAACAAATTGGTGATGATTTTTCTTCCAAATCTGCGCTAATAATGCTTCTACAAAATTTTAGGAATTATTAGTCAGATTGACCAGCATTAAAGATTCAGGCAAAACAAAAAATATATATATAACATCTTCGTAGAAAGTACGGGGTAAGGGGCTGGTTACAGCCCCCCAGCACCCGGAGCCCCGCTATCCCTTTGTACCTCCCTCTATTCCTAGTTGTTTTTAAGAAATCGGGATTATATATTAGACGAAAAGCTTCATTCATTAAGTCATTATAGGGCACTATCATACAGAGTTTGAAAAAGCTTATCTCAAAATGAATTTTGACGTCTGAATTTCAGATTCAAACAAACGCTTAAAGTCACTTCTAGTACGCCGTGGTGACCCGTGTATAATTGTTCTGTGAACATGAATCCGGCCAGTTTGAAATCTTTCCTACTCCAATCGTTACTCAAATGGAGCCTACCTCAAACAGAAAGATTTAAGGTGGCCGAATACAGTTTTCGCGCGCGCTTTTGCTGATGCAATTCAACACGTGCACAAGGATTTCAAAAAACAAACAAGCCGTCAATAGAGCGATCATTTTATTTACTCAACACTCGCACTATCTGTGTTATTTTTCTCTATAATTGAAAGCAGTGTATTGATGGCTTTAGTCTTTCATTACAAAGATACGTTAGAAAAG
>OFHQ01000111.1_pt1 | contig 11522 bp, 3 predicted proteins | sample 1521071 | NCBI WGS metagenome assembly OFHQ01 (sample SAMN04272335, study PRJEB24112) | coral metagenome | biome: Coral reef; feature: Shallow seawater; material: Coral tissue | host: Coral | place: China: South China Sea | collected 2014 | reverse complement strand
AATGCTATTGCGTAAAGATATCCATAACGCATCTGTACATTCCTTTACGCATTGCACAAAGGTATCAATAATGAAATGAGTCATTTCGTGGAGTTTACACGGCGACACTTCAACTTAAATACGTTTTCTGACTGGGGGAGAACGTGCCACGTGTTATGTCAAACACAGTAACTCCCTAGAGAATCAACACTCTTGGGAGGTATAAAAAACCTTTAAAGAGGCCCCAAGAGGAAGAGTGAGTTTTTTTCCTTCGACATATGCAATGCTCCTCGAAGCGAAACCGAGGGGAACATTGAGGGTCTCGGGTATCGAAACTAAAGTTACCGTTCCCTTATAGGGAGCTGCTATCGATCGTTTCTGAAATGCTATAGCGTTGTCAAATAATTGCATGATGTAGTGTATAAGAACGAAAAATATATTAAGAAGCGTAGCTGGGCTGCTTAATATGGCTTGTTAGAACCATACGCCTTTTAACTAGCCAAGATCAAGTATCAGGACTGATTCTGTTTATCCTCCGTTGTCTTATCTACAAATATACGTTAACCAGTGCTAATATGCTTATGGCCGAAAGTATCATTTCATTTTCCTTGGGCCATTTCGAAACCTAATACTACAAAACCGAAGAAGCGACTCCATCTGCGCAAGGGCAGCTCGTGACCTTCAATTATATTGTTAGCAGAAAACAAAAGCCTCGCTAAATCCAACAGGCTGCCCATTTCTTGTGTTTATGCATAAAGTATTTTATGAATCTTCTAGTCATTTTTTATGTGAACTGATTTCAAAGAGAATAACCTCTAGGTCGTCTCGCATAGAAAACCAATTCAACATCAGCAGGTTTAAAACAGATATTGGAAGGAATTAACACCTTACAGTACAAAGGTTCCGTAACTTGGAACTTTTTAAATAGACTTGTTACAACACCAGCAGATTTAAAGGAAGCACGTCAGTCAAAGACATTTATAAGCAAGCTTGTTTAACCGACATGAAAAAAGATGAGTTTTATTTATTACTCTAATATTAATGTTTTAATACGTTTTTTAGACAAGGTCTGAGGGTTTTTTAATTTAAGCTAAGCTCAATTTACATTATTTACATTATTAGCTTTTTAGTTATTTTTGGGAGCTGGTAAAACTTAAACTTTTCCAATTCATCTTTTTAACTAATTGTATAAACTCCTAAACGGGTAATTAAGCGTTGTTGTTGTTGTTGTTGTCATACCATTTGTAATTTTCCTGTGGGCATTTTACTCTCTTACTTCTCCGGTCACATGGTACAAAATCACACATGTTGGGACGCATCGTGGCGCTGTAGGACTTCCAAAACAAAGCAACTAGTATCAGTCCACCTTGACCTGCCTTTGGTTTGGAAAGTCCCGATGTGCAACTTCCGCCGGGCGTCCCAGCATGAGTGATTTTGTACCATGTGACCAGATTGTGCAAAAGGCTTATTAATGGAACCTATTCTTTAAAAGGTGAGAGGCGCGGTGGCCTCATTGTTGGTACGATTTAGTCCGGAACGAGTGGTCCGGTTTCGGCTAGAGTTATCGTGTTGTGTTCTTGAGCAAGACACTCGCTCTCACAGTGCCTCTCTCTTCCAGAAAATTTATTGCTGGGGTAACCCTGCGCCGGACTAGCATCCAATTCAGGGGGGAGTAGAAATACTCCTAGTCGCTTCATGCTAGACCGGGAAAAGCTCCGGCCTGATAAGCCACTTGGCTCGTATGCAGACTTTACCTACCTTATTCTTCAGAGCGAACCACTTCATCGATCGTCTCCTTAAGCTCTGTCGAGTGAAGGGTACAACTAAACGAAAAGAGCCGGTTTCGAAAAATCTTTCATCAGCATACTTCAGTTTCGAAACGATATCATACTGTTTAATTAAGGCAAAATCAAGAAAGAAAACAGGATTTGTTTTTGAGATGATTCGGCATTGAACGTGACATGAAGCCAGTTTCATTTCGAACGGAAGTTGCGATTAGATAATTTAACTAGGAGGACGAAGTAGATCCATTGAGTTTGTCCCTTCATACGGCAACCCTTGCAAGCCCTCGAGCTAAGGTTAAGTGATTGAAGTGACTCTGATCTAGAAAGACGGTCATATTACTGGGAATTTTAGGCACTTAGTTGAACAAATGTCCGACGCTCAATTGATTCATTCGGTTTCAGAAAGTGACGCTGCATACTCGCTAAGGGATTTTCTCGACACGTTTACCCTTCCTCAACAAGTGAGGATACATGAGGGGTATTATGATGAAAATCAGCGCACAACTGTTGGTGTAGATGATGTTTGTACCTTGTTGACGATCGAAAGTGTGGAAACAGTGCTATACGAAAATGCCCAAGGCGAAGAAACTCGAATCCCGCTTGACTACCCGTGTACCGTTGAACGGGTAGCGGAAGAGAGATTTCAACAGAAGTTCAGGCTACAAGACCTGGCCCCTGATAGCTCGGCTGTAAAGATTGTGCGTGTGATTGAGACCGACCCAGACTACGAAGCTGTCGTCAAGAAAGAAGAAAAGCTTAAGATAGAAAAGAAAAAGTGCCGTGAAAACTTTGTGGCTTTCAAAAAAGTCAACGACAAGGGCAAAACTCTGTTGAAAGTCCCAGCGAGTTGTCAAGCTAAGTTTGTAGCGCTTTGGGACGGTGAAGAAATGCCACTTGCCAAGTTTGTAAAGAAGGCCAAACTGCCCGTCTATGTGAGGTTTATTGATACAAGTACAAAGGACGACAAAGCTGAACAAGAGGAACTACCTAGGCCTTCAGGACGGGACTCCATCACTGTGTTGCCAGAAGGTGTTGTGAAACTTAAGGGAATTCTGGTAGACACGTTCGTGACGGCTACAACGGAAGTCCAGGGCGTGACATCAAAGTTCTCATTTCCCAATACGCTACCGATTAGCGTTGTGCCTATGACAATGAAAGCTACCTCTTCGAAACTGTACCATGAAGCACATAACGATGACAAAGAACTGCTCGACGACGAAAATCAGTATGAAGACATGTCTGGTATGAAGTCGTTACTAGGTTCACCTCAGCAAACAAGACGAGAGACAAGGGGAGAGACAGGGAAAAGAAACAATGAAACCAGTAACAAGCGCAGGACAATCGCACGGTTGGGTGGGTTAGGAGCTCGCCAGAACACTTATTCACCAGCGCCTTCTAAAAAAGTGCTCAGAAGCCAAAGTGTAACACTGCCAGGAAAAGGAACTGTTTTATTACAGAGGACTACGAGCGCCTTACAATTAGACACGATGTTTACGGAGAGTAAAGAAAACTTTTACGACGAACTGAATTTTAGTGTAAAGACTGAAGAAGTGAAAAGCAATCCATCGCGAATCGAAAGAAGAAGAAGAAGCGACCCGAGCACTCGTCAGGTATCGAAACAGAATCTTGACAACTTGGTTCACGTGGAGGATCAGACCTCGAGTGATCCTGAGAGCTGTCAATTTACAGCTGAAATGGTTTCATTGCAGATTGTGAAAGCCTCACCGAGCTTAATGCCGCGCGTGAAAATGAAGACATTCGGAAGAAAGGAAAAAGTGGTAGAAAATGAAAGTGGGTCCAGTGACGTATACAGTGTTGTATTCAAAGATTGTGCTACCAAACCAGTGAATGTGCTGCCATCATTGTCGTCTTCGTCGACAAAGAGCTCGCCTTTTTATGGTTCTGAGGAAATAGAAACCTCAAGCCAAAAAGTCTTGCTTGCACCGAAGGTAACACGTTCAAGCGTAGATGCACTTCCGCCACTTCCTCCAAAACTGGAAAGTTGTTCAGGAGAACCTGGCCATCTTCCGGAGGGCGCTAAGGCAGAATCAAACGGAAGTGTTGACGTTATTGGCAACAAGGTTCTACCGACCGGTACTGTAAAAAAGAAAGCAATCCCTGAACCTTCTCAAAGAACTGAGAAAGACGCGAATGTCAAAACGCAACAGCAACCACTCCTTAATCCTATAGGTACAGCTGCGCCTGATGTATCAACGAATCCGACGGAGGACCCTCCACCACTTCCTTCACGTGTCAAGCAAACTGGCAAAGTTCTGTGTCCCGAGAATCCCAAGGTGACAGATTTATCGGGAGACAACATTCTAAGCTACAAAATCCGCCAACCCATTCCCTCCCCAAGGGTTAAGCACCATCCTTTCTCCAAAACGTCTCAAGAAGAAAACAATTTGCCTTCACCAAATAAAAGGGAACTTCAAACTGCTTCGGGCACTAAAACGCTCCCCACAGCGTGGCGACCTGGAACAGAACAAGGGCCAAAAACACCAGAAGAGTTCCAGGCAACGGTGAAAGAAACCTCGCAGTCCAGTTTTATCATTCCGCAGGACCTGAGCACACTGAGAGTCCCTGAGGTTCTTGAGTGTCTAAGAGGTTTGAACATGCAACAGTTTGACAAGATTTTCAGCGAGCATCAGGTTGATGGCAGCATGCTTGTGTGCTTGGACGAAGAAGCTCTGGAGTCATTTGGAATGGATCGTTTTCATCGTTTAAAACTTCTTAAAGTAATCGCTGGCTGGAGGCCACAGCTATAGAAGCTAGCAGTAACGCGCATCTCTAAAACTTTGATATAGATTCTGCAGACAACACGTGGTTACAGCGGGTTTTTCCACTAGCGTCATGCATCTTTGTTCCTATACTGATCGTGACGGGTTACACTGTAGTACACTTGACTTCCTTATACTATGTTAAGGAGAATTAAGTTGTCGGAACTGTTTATTTGAAATGTTTCCTTTTTTCAGTCTAAGTGGAACGCGCAGCGACCACCACGAACATTCAACACTTGAAATTTTTTTTAACGCCGTACCAGATGCGATTCAAAATAGAAGATGTTGTGTAAAAGTTTGTAAAAATAAGTTTATCGAAAGTTATGTATAAGGGAGCGTGCAAGTGTGATCAGAGAGCAAGAGTTGGAATCCGGTGGTCCCAGATTTTAGTGTTCCAATCCTCCATTTTGTTGTCGGTGGGTCCCACTGCTTTTAATTTGTAAAAACAAAATGGCACGCCTTGTGCTACTTGGAATATCTAATCATGAACATTGTTTCCAGTCTGATTATGTTCATTTGCAATATTTGTTACGGTTTGTTTACATCCTAAACTTTGACTAAAAATAAAACATTGTCAACATTGGTTTCCAATCTCTGGTCGCAGCCTTCGATTCTGTGCCACTTGCGCATGAAGAGGATCAAGTCTTATCAATATTGATCTCTAATTGACAAATATCACATAAACATTTATAAATGCTGTAGAACATTCCAAATCGTCCAGAAACAACATTTGCAACTCGAGACATATTCGACCTTATCTCGACGACTTTTATGAGATTCAGCTCCTGCTGATGAACCTTTCCAGCGTAAAAAGCACTCCTTTGTTTTAAATTCCATTCAATGGAGACACGGTCCAAAGATTCTTGCAAACCTTCAAAATTACAAGACAGAATTTTGCATCGTTTTGAAATTTTCTGAAAATTGAGAACTTGTACAGTTCCGAGAAAGAGGAAATACACCATGATATTACTCACTTAACGGATGTCAATTTTTAGATGCACTCGTAAACGTTTTAAGTTTTCGCCGACTGTATTGTAAAAATAGACAAAGGCGGTGTCGGTTCTTCCTTGTTTCGGTTTAGTTTGTTACGTCAGTGATCAGAAAACAATCGCCTTATTGTGGTTATCATACGGTGTCTAAAAGTAATTAACGTGCTGAAAAACCGTCGGATCTCCGCAGGATACATAAAGAGATTTATCAAACACATAGAACCTTCGTTTCTTTGTCCGGGGTCATATCAACGGTTGTAACATTTCGCTCACAAGATGGGACACTCGAAGTTACACGACGGGAGTGAAATGGGAAGTCCACACGAAAATGTGCGCGATGAACCTCCCTAGAATAAAGAGGGTGTTATAGCCCCGCTTCCTAAGTTTGAAAGTTACGAGAACACATCCTATTTGACCCGGTATTTCCGTTTCCAGTGAAGAAGGGCCGGAATTGTATTTATCACGCATGCAGGCCTAGGCTTAAAACAACGACAAATTCAACGACAACTTCATGATCAAAAGTGCAGGAGGTTTCATGAATCATTTTTGTCTTAGTAAGAAGGCTTATCTGCTGGGATATTTCCTTTTTTCAAGTTTGGTTTATTTTTAGAAAGGAGAAATGGAGTATTATTTGATGAACAGAAATTGTGTTGGAAAATATAGAGCCCCATGGATTTTCACGCTATAAAATATTTACACACCACCTCAATTGAATATTGTCACTGTGCCCAAATCATTTCAGCTCGACACTTTCCATTTACACACCCCAAAAGAGAAGGTTTTTCTTCTGCTGCGCTCGATTCCAACTTTTTCATCGGTGTTTCCCCCGGGAAGTGCTTTGGCAGTATCGATATTGTTTATTGCGCGAGTTTCACTGCAAAATGCGAAATACTGTCGAGACAAAAAGAATCGCTGACGATACATGTACGAAACGGATCGAAATCTTTAATAAATTGGCGAATATCGGAGAAAAAACATACACAAAACATGGCTATTTGCAGCTAGAGCGCACGTGATTTGTCACGTGTTACACAGTTACTCTTGGATCAGGTCATAATCACAGTACAGTGGCTTGGATCGGGAAAGAGCATGCGCGCAAACCTTCCTAATTCGGGATGCCGTGCCTCAATATTTCGCGTGCTGTTTAGAGCCTTTTGCCGTGAAAATGTGGTTTAAAGAAGTTCTTCTAAAGAGCTTGAAACAATGCCAGAGTGAAACATTCCCACGGTCTCCAAGTTTCTGACCTGTATTTCTTCGAGTTTGGGACGAATGTAGAATTAATAAGTTTTGCGAAAGGGAGCCGCTATATTTTGTTGTTGTTGTAGTCGTGACAGACCACTTTACCATTCACGAAATATTTCCGGCACGAACTTTTGGATACGAAGGTTTACATTGGTAGCAAAAACAACGCATCCGATTACTTGGTCCCGAGAAGTGTTTTAGAACAGGCCTAAACGGGTTAAATGGAACTGGGATTCGCAATTTTTCACTGGATCTGTGAGACCGGAAATCACTAAAATGGAATATACCGAGAAATTGGGATCTGGGCAAAATGTGCACTGAAAAACGGCATTTAAGCCTTTCGCTTCTGGACCTTCTTTTAGCGTGAATAGAATTCGAGAAATTCACCAGAAGAGCGACAACAACCCAATATAGCTTGGCACCTTTTTGTAAGGTTATATAAATAGACTGAAATGTCGTTCCTTGACAAGTCTAAAATTGAAATCTTTTTCAAGTGGTTTTCAAGATCAAGGGTGCGTTCGATGCTCTGCAAGCTCTGGCTTCAATGTCACGCGATAGCTATAATAAGATAATCCTCCAGCTTGTTTTCTCTCCTTCACCAACATGATTTTTCATGATTTTTCATGATTATGCACCGAGAGGACCCGCAAGCTACCCAACTTAAGTCAAAAATGAAACTTGGCGGTCTTGGGAAACCGTTATCGCTCTGATACAGGATGCTATATGAGCCAGTTGAAGATCAAGATACCCATACCTTCAGCTTCGTGACCCCATATCCCACTTATCAAAACAAGACAAAAGGAATTTTTTGTGGTCTGTGTCACAGCGCCCCTCACAGGCTAAAGTTTTTGGGCGTTTTGTCAAGTATCTATTATAAATAGACAGTAGCGTCAACTTGCAATTGTTTCGCCACTGTGATGTGGGGCTAAACTGATCAGTCTAAAGATGTAGACATGGAGCCGACTTCTGGATATTACAATTGTTGACCAAATTTCCGCCGGTTAGAACGGCTTTATTCGCGCTCAAGATGTTTTTCAACTGTTATCGAGTTTCGGGATATGACGCACAAGGGAAAAAATTACGGATACATGCAGACTAGACTAAACACCCACTCTACTCGATGGCGTTAATATCACCCTGCTACCTGCTCAAGATAATTAAATCGTCGTCCGTAAGTAGCGGTAACATCTAGCTGGCAATGAAAGCAAAGCTGTAACCAACCACTCTTGTTGAATTAACAGTTCACAAGTAGCTCAACCGGCGCAATCATTTCTGTTCTCTGTATCTAATTTATGCTATTTCCTATTTCCAAGGGTGACCTTTGAGTTCATAAGACTTCCGTTTTTGCTTTAGACAATTCTGTTGGTCTTATTATGATCAGATGATCACTGGAGCCTGAAACGCCCGGCAACGACTTGTCAGAGCTCACAAACAATTTACTAGATATTATAGTATGGACTCCAAAAGGGACGCCAGCGCTCCGGTGGATCTTCAGACATTTCTCCAGGGCCATGGCTCAAGACTCCCATGCACAGTGAAGGTCGTGGAAGGCTTTTGTGGAACCAACGCTGAGGATACGTTGGAAGGAGACCAAATACTCGTCATCTACAAAGTTGAGAAGCAGAACACGATAATTGCACTTGATCAGCTCAATCAAGAGATCTGCGTGCCACGGAATACGAAAAATAAAGTTCAACTGCTTCCGTTTAAACACCACAGAGAACACAAAAGAGTACGCGATTTGTTTAATGCACATCAGACACAGTATTTTCGCGTTCTCGAAGACCTTGTATCCTTTCAAATACCTTCAGAGACCACACTTCAGCTGCTGAGCAACCAACCTTCTCCGAACTTCGCGAAATGTAAAGTAGTTGACTTGTATGACTCTAGAGAGGTTTTCTTGCCATTGGAACTAGAAGGAAGATTTCAGCCGCTTTTGGATGCGAGGGAATACTACTTAGAAGAAGTTCTAGCGCAGTATCAACTCCCAGTAAATGTTCGATTTATTCCAGTAGCGTCTCGTGCCAATGATGGTGCACGCCTTTCGAATGCCCTGTCAAGTTTGGAAAACATCCATCTAGAGCACGAAACCGAAGTGAAAATGATCTTCGCAGCTTCAATTGATCACCCGTTATCACTTAACCTGTTCCCGAGAACACTGGACATAAACGTTAGCTTTGGATTTAAAGTCACGGCGGATACAGGAGAGAAGATCAAAGAATGCAGACAGACTCTCGCGGCGAGTGAAAGAACTTTAAAACGACTCGACATAATAGCAAGTAATTCTTTCTATTTTAAAGTATGTCCTGTCAGGCGTTTTAATTTCGAGTCACTTCAGCCTCCTTCAATTTCGTTTTCACAGAGAACTAAAGAGTGCAAAGCGGAGTTATTGTCTAAAGCAAAACAAAACAAAACAGCGGATCAGACAGCTCCAGATAAAGAATCGTTAACAATCCCTCGCCATGCACAATGTCTACAATCAGCGTCCAAACCTCGCTGGTCTACTGAAGAACAAGCAGCAGACTATGAAAATTTTGAGACTGATGAGAGTTTTAATAATTCCGTAGCACCCGAGGCTCGAAAAGCAGTGGAGCAAGGCACCGAGGCAGTACCTGCAGTACCAGTTCTTCCACCTAAGTTACTCAGTAAAACATCAGGGTCGACAACACCCAAGGACACCACGCGAGCAAACGAGCAGAGTCGACCAGTGCCCAAGCCAAGAAAGCGACTTAATCCAGCAATAAAAAGAAACCAAGGAAACGTCAACAGCGCCGGTGTGTCGCAAGCACAATCACAAGACACAAGTCTTCCTGAATGGACTGTCCCGCCCTCTGGAGATGACGCCGAGGACATCTGCCCTGAATTACCACCTAAACCGGAGTTTCTAAAAGTAAGAAATATCGAAGATAAAGAAGATGACGAATCAAAGGGAGAACCCCCACCACCACTACCTCCGAGGTGTCCAGGACCTAAGCAATTTGGTTTTCCGGCGTATCTAGTAGTTGATGTGACTGACTGGAGAGCAGTTGATGAGAAAGCCTTCAGACCAAACACTATTACAGACGAAGGTCTGTACAGCGATGCGAAGGACGATGGACACGTGTTTAAACAAGATAGCTTTAGACATGTTGACTTATCACTGATGTATCCACCAGATGAGAGGAAACCCTACATTGACATGGAACGCCCAGGAGTGAATAGAAGATCTTATGTAGACATGGAACGCGATGAAAAAATGGAAATGCATGGAAGGCGCAGTGGCCAAGAGAATTCCCTTAGAAAGGATTTTCTTCAGCCTGATGAGACAGGGACTTCTGAAGAACTGGAGAATTCACAACTTCGAGAGGCCGGTAGAGAAAATGGAGACAAAGCAACTAAGCATGTTGAAGAGGAAAGTAGCGACGAAGACTACCCTTATGAAGAGATCGAAGAAAAACATGAATCATCGCAGAGAGAGAATCAAAGTAAGGGAAATGCAGCGACTCAGGAAAAAGCAAAAGTCGAACGCCCCTCGAAGAATCCTGCAGGGAGCAAAGCCACCCAAGGTTCCTTTGATGCAAGACCGAGATGGGCGGCTATGGCGACTTGTCCGATAAATCAAAGGGGCATTATAATCTCTGGCCACCGAGATGAGGACTGGATGGATTTTAAAGACATTGCGCGTTTTCTTGAACTCAGGGACCAGCTAAATGAAGCTCTTGCGAAAAAAGCCGATTTAGAAAAACAGGTGGCCGTGACAGGACAACGTCTTACAGCTGAAAGCCAGACAAAGCAACCACCGACATCTGATCACTCCAGGAATGCAGCACCACATATAAACAAAGCCGAGTCCTTGGACGAGAACCATAATCGCCTCGATTCATCTGGAGAGTTCCGTAATCATTCCCAAAGAGGCACCCAGGCTGCAACTAGATCTGAGAGTATCTCGTTGAATAGAAAAACCGAAATGCAGAAAAGCTCCAGTCTATCTTTACTCGAAGCAGACGATTTTGAAAACAAAGAGTGCTCTCTCACCAGTGTCAAAGAACTCCACGATTCAGAAGACGACGATGACTACGTAGAGTGCCACGACAGAGAATACGTTAACCACCAAACAGGAGTCAGTAGTTCATTTGAAGATGAGTGCAGTGAAAATGAGTTCCATGACCATTACGTGAATGTGGAAAAGGAGCAACAAACTGGTAATGACATGAAAGATGCAGACGATGGACTCGACTCGATTTACTACAACACGGTGGAGTTGGAGACAAACAGAGACGGACGACCGCTGACATCACTATATCTGCAGCTTGATAACCCGAACGATGAAGAAGAAAATGTATACGAGGATGTCGACACGCCGGAGAGCGATAAAGGGCTTGAAATGATTAAGGCAAAAGGAAATCAACCAGCCACATTTAAGGCAATCGCTGCCGAAATAGACACTTTTATTATGAAAAAAGCTGCCTGTGAGGGTCCTCCAAACGCTGTCGGTGTTATCGAGGAACCTCCACCCCTCCCACCTAAACTACGGGCTTCTTCGTTGCGTGACGAAAAATGAGAGGAAAACAGACATGCGAATCTTATGTTTTCATATGTGATCATTAAAGCGTAAGTGGTGTGTCACGGACCGTTCTGTGTTCTCATATGCATATTGTATACATTTTTTAAACTTCAATATCTCCGGAACTAATGCAGATATTTAAAAACGGTAATCGGCATTTTTGTTCTTTCATCGAATTCTGTGATACACCTAAAAAAATCAAAGG
>OFHQ01000110.1_pt1 | contig 11545 bp, 4 predicted proteins | sample 1521071 | NCBI WGS metagenome assembly OFHQ01 (sample SAMN04272335, study PRJEB24112) | coral metagenome | biome: Coral reef; feature: Shallow seawater; material: Coral tissue | host: Coral | place: China: South China Sea | collected 2014 | reverse complement strand
CTCGAAGACCTCGTGGTTGCAAAATGACATCTACCCGACAGCACCTTGCGCACTTACTGAAATATTACCCGGAGAGCTGGGCATGAGCCGTTGGAAGTAGACGTACATTTGAAAGCTCCGCAACTCGGCTTTGAGAAATCAACACAACACAGTGAATATTGCCGTTCCTGTACGTTTTTTTTCATCGTACTAACAGCTACCAACATGGGAAACACTGATTTAGATAAAAAACGACCGAGGATAAGCAGTCCCGGCACCGACAAGGAATCCATCGAAGCAGCCCAAGATGGCGCCTACATCAAAATGACGCTAACTGAATATCAAAGTTTCTTATTAAGACTTACAACTATCGAAGACAACACTAAAGTCCGCGAAGAGAGAATTCTTAATCTGGAGGCTAGACTTGACGAAGCCCAAGTTGAAATACAAGCCTTAAAGAAACAACTCCGTGAAGTCGATAAGACAGTGAACAACACTAAAGATTCCCTTGAGTTCACCCAAGGTGAGCATGACGACCTTGTGGAACGCGTCGTCAACTGCGAAAACGAGCAGTCAACTTGTTGGGATGAGCTGACTCATCTAAACATCTATAGTCGCCGATGGAATCTAATTTTCTACAGAGTCAATGAGTCCAAAGATGAGGATTGCTTCTCGCTGGTACGTGACATCTTAACCCGAAATTTAAACCTACCACAAGACGAAGTCTCGAATATGAAGCTTTGCGGGGCACACCGTCTTGGCAAGCCAAACAGAAACAGAGCTCGACCTCTCATTGCTCGCTTCACGTGTCGTGCTGACAGAGAGCGTGCCTGGAAAGCTCGCTACAGGCTGAAAAACTCGCGTATTTCAATGGGTGAAGACCTACCGAAGCACATACAAGAAATCAGGAAAAACGTCCTTATCCCTGCGATGAAGAGGATAAAACAAGAAACGCCTAGCCACAAAGCTTCCGTCATAGGAGATAAGTTAGTTGTTAATGGAAAAGTTTATTTTCATTACGACGTGCCGAAGAAATGGCTTCCTGTCAACTCTTCAGTGAATACCCATGAGGATTATGGCAATGGTACAGCCGAACATCAAGAACCACTGCAAAATCAAGAAGAATCCTCTGATGTTATGGTCCACTGAGAATCCCAAGAACTGCTTAGTCAAAGCGAATAGGTAACGCTCTTTCTGTAAGTCTAATACTTTCTACAAAACTTTAAAATTAACTCCTAGTTGAAAAGCTGACTTATTTTTACTCCGTTGCTTCTCGCCTTTAAAATTTTGCTCTAGGATCTCGCTATTTTCATGCTTCCCTTACGCTAACCAAATTTTCACTTGCACATTTTAAAATGTCAAATACGTTTGTTTATTTTACATTCAGAGCCAAAGTCGTTGTTATTGCGGATGCTTTCTTCGTCCCTTGTTATGCTACCCTATCAAATACGCCAAACCACTTTCGTGTGGTGCGTTCGAAGGCCTTTTTCAGCGCCTTTTTTATTTTTTTGTTTATGTTTCTTAAATAATGTTTGTCCAAGTCCTTTGATAATTTATTTTATTTCTACTAGTAGTTTGAAAACTTTAATCACCAAAACATCGCATTCACATTCACACTTCGGCCAAAAGACAGCTGTCAAAGTCCGCCGTTGCCACCGCAATTTTCTGACTTTTTCCTTTTGTCCCGTAGATGCTTTTAAAACCTAGTTTTGATATTAAATTCCAGTCCTTAAACGTAAGAGGATTGAATAAGTCAATCAAACGTCGATCAATCTTCCGTTGGTTACATAATCAAAAATTCCATTTCACATTCTTACAAGAAACCTACAGCTCTAAAGAATGTGCCCAAATCTGGGAAGCTGAATGGGGTGGGAAGGTTTATTTTAGTCACGGCAGTTCACACAGCAAAGGTGTTATGACTCTCGTTAATCCGAACTTAGATGTCAAGGTCGAAAAATGCATCCAAGACACGAATGGCAGGTACCTTATACTTGACCTATTAATTGATGAGTTGCATCTAACTCTAGTGAACATTTATGCCCCGAATGACGCGAATCAGCAAGTCACGTTTTTTAAAGATCTCGAAAATCAGCTTGAAGATTTTGCCCAAGAGAATATTATCATCGCAGGTGACTTCAACTGCGCTCTTTCTGAACATGACAAAAAAGGCGGAAATCCAGTTTGGAAAAAATCCATAGTAATTAAAGAAGTTCAGCATCTGGCGAACCTCTATAATTTAACAGACATTTGGCGCGATCGCAATCCGAACGACAACCGCTTCACTTGGAGAAACAAATCGCTAAAAATCCAATGCCGACTAGACTTCTTTTTAATTTCAAAAGAACTCAGCAGTGACACACATGCTTGCAATATAATTAACGCCCCCGAAACTGATCACTCGGCTGTCACTTTACATCTTAGGACAGAAGATTTATTGCAACCTAAAGCTCCTGGTTTTTGGAAATTTAATAATTCTCTATTAGACGACGAAGACTTCACTTCCGCAATCCGTGAAAGTCTACCGGATTTCAAAGATAAATATGCTGACCTAGATGACTTGGGTTTAAAATGGGACTTAATTAAAATGGAAATTCGCGGATTCACAATCAAGTATTCAAAAATCAAAGCTAAGAACAAGAGGAATGAAGAGGCTGCCCTTCAAAATAAAGTTAATGAACTTATGCAAAAGTGTGAACAAAACCCTAGCGACAAAAGATTATTAAACGAGCTTTACGCGACAAAATTGCGCCTTCAAACGATCATGCGACAGAAAACAAAAGGCGCCATTCTTAGGAGCAAAGCTCGGTGGCATGAGTTTGGTGAGCGAAATTCCCGATACTTTTTCAACCTAGAAAAACGAAATCATTTAAAAAAAACAGTCACAAGGCTCAAACTTCGTAACAATCAGGTAACTTGTGATCAGTTTGAGATACTACAAGAACAAAAAACTTTTTTTGAAACTCTTTACAAGTCGCAAAATTCCCAGGATAATCTGCCTGAATCTGATTTTTTCAATTTAGAGAATATTGATCCGCTAGATGAAAACGAACAAATACTGTGTGAAGGCATGATTTCAAAAGAAGAATGCTTAAATGCCTTAAAAGAGTTTAAAAACAACAAAACGCCAGGAACTGATGGTTTTTCTTCAGAATTCTATAAATTCTTCTGGAGTGACCTTGGCACTGAGATGACTGCCAGTTTTAATTATGCTTTCCGAAAAGGTTCACTATCTATCAGCCAAAAGCGCGGAATTATTTCACTCATCCCCAAAAAGAACAAAGACAAAACTTTACTTGAAAACCTGCGACCCATATCTCTACTAAACGTTGATTACAAAATTCTGACAAAATCTATTGCAAAAAGACTAGAAAAAGTCCTTCCTAAAATCATAAACTCTGACCAAACTGGTTATATTAAAGGACGCTTTATCGGTGAAAACGTTAGACTAATTCAAGATGTAATGTCCCACACTAAACAGGAGGAAAAACCCGGTATTGCCATATTTCTTGACTTTCGAAAAGCGTTTGATACAATAGAATGGAACTACTTAAGAACCGCATTACAAACATTTAATTTTGGCCCAGACATACTCAACTGGTTTCAAGTTATTTACAACCAAGCATCGAGCTGTGTACTGCACAATGGTCATGCATCAGACTTCTTCCTTCTCGAGCGAGGTGTGCGACAAGGTTGCCCACTGTCTGGCCTCCTTTTCGTCGTTGGAATCGAACTCTTAGCTAGAGTACTTAAAAAAGACCATACTATTAAAGGCATCCAAGTCGGTCAGGAGGAAATTAAGATGACTCAATACGCAGACGATACCACCGTTTTGGTACGAGATCTTGATTCTGTCACACAATTACTAAAACATTTAGACAAATTCAAGCAAATCAGTGGTCTCGAAATTAACACAAACAAGACCGAAGCATTGTGGTTAGGATGTTGGAGGTCGCGCAAAGACAAGCCGTTTGGTTTTAAATGGCCCCAAAAACCAGTTTATGCCCTTGGTATACACTTTTCCTATGACTTAAAGCAAGCCAACACCCTTAACTTTGAAGAAAAGGTTTGTTCTTTAGAAAAAACACTCAACAACTGGAAAAAAAGAAAGCTTACTTTAATTGGCAAAATCAATATTGTCAAGACATTAGGTTTGTCGAAGCTCATATATTGCAGTTCGTTACTGACCGTATCTAAATCCTTTATAGACAGAATTAATAAGATTATTTTCAGCTTCATTTGGGAGGGTAAGCCTCCCAGAATTAAGAAAAAGACTATCATTGGTGAAAAACACTGTGGAGGCCTAAAAATGATTGACTTTGAAATCATGGAGCGATCGCTAAAGATTGCTTGGATAAAGCGTATCGCTGAATCAAGTAATGCATCTTGGAAAAAAATCCCAAATCAAGCTCTTAACCAATACGGAGGTCTTGAGTTCCTCATCGAATGCGATTACGACCCTAAGCTACTCAACGTAGAGAACCTTCCGGAGTTTTACCACACCATTTTAAATTACTGGCATGACTTCAGAGCACTAACCTGTGACAAGCAAATTCCCATAAAAAAACAAATAATTTGGAACAACCGTAACATATGTATTGATGGAAAACCGATTTATATTAAATCGTGGTGTACAAGTGGAATTCGTTGCATCGAAGACCTCCTAAATGTTAACTTTAAATTTCTTACCTTATCAGAAATGAAAGAGAAATATAACTTTGAATTTCCTTTTACCACTTATTACGGCCTCTTAAGAGCTATACCAACTGAATGGAAGAGTGCACTACGAGACAAAGCAGACGCGGTTGATGAATCTGAAAACTGCGAAACATCCTTGAAGCTTTTTTCCACAAAAGAAGCCTATTCCTCCATACTTGATAAAAGCTTCTCAGCACCCACAGCTGAAGGCAGAATTCTTTATCATGGGTTCACCAAAGAGGAAATTCCGTACATCTACATGCTCCCTTTCAAAATCTTGAAAGAACCAAAACTGATCATGTTCCAAGTCAAAATTATTCACAATATTTTACCTACCCAATCTAGCCTCTTCCGCGCGCGCATAGCTGATACTGATGTTTGTCCTTTATGCAACCTTGAAAGTCAATCTCTAAAACATATGTTAATTACCTGTAGTGTATCCTCCTCGTTTTGGACTTGTTTTTCTAACTGGTGGCACGAAAAATTTAATCACAAACCGCCTTTATCTGAAAGCACTATTCTATATGGTTGGCACAAAGAGTCAAATAACTGGGAAGTGCTTAATTACTGTTTGATTGTCGCCAAATACAATGTTTTTGCTACGAGCATACGCAACGGCATCCTGGACTTTGACAGTTTTCTACTGCGTCTCAACAACAAAATAGATATTCTTCGCACCATAGCTTTTAGATCTAACAGCTTATCGCAATTCAAAAAAACATGGAACAAACTTCTTTAGATACGTGAATGCTAGTGTCATTTCCTTCAAGCTACACTTTACTGCTATTTTGTATATATTATTTTTCATAGTTAAAATAACAATTATTTGTAATTATTTTTTTTTTTTGATGCTAATAAAAAGAAAAAAGAAAGAACCAGCTGGTCAACTGATATCCATATACTCTAATACTCACTAAGATGGTGATCTTGCAACAGTCATTGCAATATGTTTCAACAAGGCAGACAAACTTGTGCAACATACTGTGCGCAACAAAGTTCTACAACAATTTCTTTTTGAAAGTTAAAATAAATCAAGCTTTGCTAAAAAAAAAAGCTAGAGAAAAATTATTTGGGCAAAGTGTTCTCGAAGGCCTGGGGCGAACTTCGATGCTTCTCCGCTGGCAAGTGCGCATGTGCTAAGCATGATGGTGAAAGAACATGGCGGAGGATGAAGATGACCCGGTTGTTGCGGAGGTTTGTTTTATCACGATTGTGAACAAACTTCCACTATTGACTAACAGAGCAGTTTTATTAGGCATAGATCTTTCTAATTCTTCCATAGGTGGACGTTTATTTGGCCCAGACTTTGGCCAACAAGCTCTACTTGTTTCAGGTATTTCTGTATGCACGTAGACGTATGGTAAACGTATAAATCAATACAGATTTTCCTTGAAACTTTCTGCATGGAATTTATTTTTAAGAATTAGCTCGTGTTAAGTTATTATAAAGGACAATTCTGAACTTTGCCAAAGATATTTCCTTCGAAATTTGACTCTGCTCCTGACGGAGATAAAAGGTTGCCATATGTTTGCTGAGAATCTCTGCTTGAGAGAGTTGAGAGCTGTTTTCCGCCTTCTGAGCTCAGTTGTAGCCATAGGCTTAGGTGGGAACAAAAGGTTTTAATACTCTCTGAGGAGGATAGTGTAATTTTTACACACACTGGCTGAATGGCGGGGCTTAAATTCTTCCAGCAAGTTTTTTCATGTAGATACTCTTGATTCTTCAATATTTTAACTGCCCCATGTGCCAGGATAATGCAAAAATCGAAGCACTGAGCTCTGTCCTCATGTACCAGTCTACAATAACAACTATACACTAAAGAACAAATAGTACACTAAAGAAAGTGACCCCAGTGCTTGTTACTTACCCACTATAGGCAGAGCTGAATTCTGTCAAATAAATGGTGTTTGTGCTTGAGGTATGCAAGAGGATTTCACACAAAAATAGCCAGGCCAGATCAAAGACTTTTTAAAGAATCTGCTATAAACCATTAATGGGCTCATGTTTGGTGTAAAACGAACAATAACATCCTATTGTTTTACCTTTTTGTCCAAGATGCAAATGACTCCTTTGTTCCTTGTTTTGCTTTTGTCCTATGCATTATGACGTCAGCTGTGCCGTTTTACATGGATCATAAACCCCTCTTTTGCCTGATGAGCATATTAACTTTAGTGTGTCTTTAGTTTTGGATTTTAATGAAATGATGACGTCGCGTGTAACCCGAGAAAAGCAAATGGCAAATGTAATGTAATGTAAATAAAATGTTTGCTACTTGTAACCAATTGTACAGTCTGAGTCAAGAATTAAAAGCACATAATCCTGCAAGTAATCTTTAGTCCCGGATTTTTTGTACTCTTTCTACAAAATTAAATGATATATTTTCAGCACAAAATGACAACGTTAAAAGGCACTGAAAGCGTTTATGCTATCATACAAGAAATAAGGACGAATGATAAAGCGAACACGCTAGGTAAGTAAGTGCTTTTTACATCCTGGGCTACCGCGCCTAGCCGACCTTGTCTTGGTACCAGTCCGCGTCGCTGGCAAACTCTGCTTGGTACCAGTCCTACATTGTTATCAACAGTTTTCCATATAAATCTTCGTATCTCAGCAATAATTACAGTTCTCTGAGAGGGCTATTCAATTCCACACTGAAAGTTCTCTATCGGCTCGTGCGCTTTAGAGATTTATATTCTACACAATCAATCGCTAGAACAGTTTTCGAATGATATTTCTGATGTAAAAAAACAACAAAGCATGACAGTATGTAATATGCCCCCTAAAAAGATTTCCTCTTCTCAGCCAATCACAAACACGAATTCCATATTTTCCCGCGTTCGCCTCGGGTTTGTGAGTTATCCCGCCATTACGTGCTACCAGTCCTTCGTTTTCCCACGCATGTGACATTTTCCCATGCTTGCCATCGGTTACAAGTGGGGATCAGTTTGTCTCTTTGCTTGTGGCTGCAGGTACTGATCAGTTTGTGACACTGACGCTGCTATAAACGAGAGCCTAAATAACGGCGCATATATCTCGCAGTTAGTCGCCTATCCGCGTATGGAAAAAAACACAGCATAGCTAATCGATCAGTTATAAGACAATTCTTGTAAGACCAAATGAATTTTCCTTTTCGAGTATGAATTTTCAGTACAAATCTTTGTGCAGTTTGTGCCATTTTTCAATGTGTCTGCTCGGTGATTCAATCATTGACTTCCACTGCTCTTGCCCAGAATCAAACGAATCAAATCCAAGAATAACCGTTCCCAATCCCCCACCGCCAACGTTGATCTCGGAATGATTGACAATCTTCAGAACTATGGTAGTAAGAGATATCTGGTCAGCGGAAACATTGAAGTTGAACTTTTCGTTGAACACGGGATTGAGGCTGCGTCTTTTGACACGTGTGTTTGCTTTGGACAAGCGGACGCCATCACAGTACAGAGCGAGCTTAACGTAAGGGTCTGCAGAAGAAAATATCGTGAAAAGTCAAGTTGGCTCTCACTTATTGAAACAACCATACCAACTCTTCCAATGAACATTGTAAGATAAGGAAAGTGTACAATTCGTTATCGTTATGTAACTTCGTTAGGTGACTACGAGTAGTCCCTCTTTCACTTAGTCCCATCGCGCGTGACGCGAATGAAAACTGCGAGAAAAATATGACGCGCGGAATCCTGGAGGCGGGGAGCGTGCGAAAGGAGGGACTACTGCCTAAGCCAGGGAGTTTGACCTTTCACACGCAGACAAGGATTTCGCGTAGCCATTTTTTTGTTGCGGTTTTCTTTCGCGTCACGCACAACGGACTAAGCGAAAGAGGTACTCCTCGTAGTCTATATGTGACTTGTATTGTTCACCATTTATTGATCAGGGAGTTATAAGTGGTCTTCTTCTACATACAGTTTTACTTTTACTGTAATCCTATTTTTGCTTTTTGAAATCAATGCCTTCGTAGGTGCCTGCAGCAACTTACCTGTGCGATCAGCCGTTGCCTTTGGTAAGCCGCGAATCTTTGTGACTGTTACAATGAGTCGGCCGCTGATTGGTCGAAAACATAAAGACACACAAAGTTCGCCCAGGTCGTCTGCCTCCATCTTAAAATTTAAGAGAATCGAAAACGAGAAGCAAAACCAGACAATTAGAGAGAAATCTACCCCGGTCAACTGGATGAAACACATGGAAACTACCTGGTTCCCAATTTTTTCTCGTCTGTTTTTCTTTGCGAACTTCACTGACAAATAAATCTCTCATTGAACAAGACTTAAATTGTAACGGACGAAGATAGGTTTTCACAGTAATTTGACAAACAAAGCGTAATTGAAATGGCTGCAAGACAGTTTCTTCCCCATAGTTTGGATACCCAATTGGAGAAAGAAACATATTGAGAGGAAAGATTCTACCCGAACAAGATAACAGAAACAACTTAACCTCGTTCCCAGGGTCTCGCATCTTCCCGCCCCTTGAATTTAAAACAGAGAGGAGAGAACTCTCAAAAAAGATGTTAGGAATAACCTTCCCTAGCATTATCAGACGTCTCTCACAGTGTGATCTAATCAACTTACTCCATAAGGATGCGGAGGTGCAAGATACATCCACTTAGTGATTGAGAACGAGGCTCTGTTTTCCATCAACTTCAATTCTGACAAAGGGAAAAGGATTTCTCCTATGACGTCATCACCATAACGGTCTTTCAATTTGTCGTGAAAATTCACCACCCTGAACTTAAGCTCGTATTCTTTGATTCTGTCTTTTGAGAAACCGGAGATGACAAATGTCTCGTTAAAAACAGGGTCTGGCGTTCCTTCAATAATCTTAGTGCGTTGCCAACAGAATTGCTGCGGGAGCAGGGATATCTTTACCAAAGGATTTATACCTTCCTTATTGTCAGTTATGAGAAGACCGACTGCTTTTATGATATTCACTTGAAGTTCTGTCTTTGCGACATTGTAGTGAAGTGCGAACCGAATCTTCCCAAGTTTGCCATCTGTATTATCAGGCGAAGGTGTTCTGTCTTCACCTATGAAGCCAACTTCGTTCAAGTTTATCTCCCTCGAGTTGCTATCTGGCAAATCCAATCTCTTCTTTTCCGGTGTCGCTGGAATATTAGTGCCATAATTTGCCTTCTTTCTTTTCGCAGGGCTGTTTTCGTCCCCAGAAACGCCAGAATCCTTGTCTTGTGTAAAACTTTTCTCTTCTCTGTCGACCTCTTCTTCAGTCTTATCCAAGTTATCCTCAAGTGACGCATGCGTACTAGAATTAGAGTCTTCAACATCCGGGGCACTCACTGGAGATTTCTCACGTGACCTGCCCTCTGTCTCTTCCCCGGATAGGGAACTTTCGTCATTGTAAGTCTTTGCATCACCATTCACGACCTCGTTAGAATAATTACATAAACGATGATAGTAATATTTTGTCGGAGGTGGACAACAAAAACTACGATTCTTCGTCTCTTGAACGTTTAAAGAAACGGTTTTAGGGAAGGACGAATCGACAACCTTGTCTCCCATAACAACTTGAATCTTTTCCGATGCTTCCTTTACCGCCTTTTCTCGTGAATGTTTACCCGTTAAATTCTTGTACGCGCTGACTCCCAGAATTATAAACAGGTAGCCAAGAGCGAGGCCAATGAGGATTGGCAAAACCAGGATGCCAAAGAGACATAACAAACCCGTGTTGTTGGACGCAAAACGCGTCATAAAATTACCTGATTGTGGCTTACTGCGAGGATCAAAGTCTAAGAAAAAAAAGGGAACAGAAAAGATTGTGCGTTAAATATACAATGGATATTGAGATTTCAAGATCAACAATATTTAAATGTCAGTAGCCAATATTATATTTCATATGTACAGAGTGCTAAGAGGTTTTCAGGTTTAGAGACTTTTTTTAAGTTCTTGCAAGCTGCTATATATACCTGATCGATTAAACAGAAAATAAATGATGTAATCCAGCACAATAATATGGCTATTTTATACTTTCTTAGATTCTAACTTAAAATTAATTATTTTATACCCATATTTACAAACCGATGCAACCGAATTTGCAATTCCCGGACCAATTATTTTAAGAGCGGCTCGTGAACAAAAAAATCAAAGCGACTGACAAAAATACAAAAGAAGTAAAATGACCGATTAAAATATGACATCGAAGCAGTTAACTTGTAATTTAGGGATGAAATATCTTACCGCGTGTTTTTCTGTTATTGTTCTCTGTCCTGGACGATTTATAATATCGCTGTGAGCTCGGTAGAAGAGGTGCCATGATATTTTATCGAATACACACAATACCAGTCGAGATCACCTCGCAATTTATCCTCGCACATTGCCAGAATATCGCATATGATTTCAGCCTTTGCGTAAATTCCCTTCTCTCTTATAAATTCATGATCGAATGTCACTCACATTTTCATGAGATCAATTTTTAGCAGGATGCTTCAAAGTTTTACAGAATTTACGTTGTCACATTTTGAATAATCATTTCACATTTGCATATGAAAAGATCAACGTGTCTGTTTTTGTTATTTTTTCGACCAAGGCAATTGTTTTCCAGTTTACACAGGTGGAATGCAGTCGCTCATGGCTACATAAAACCATAGACAATACAAAGCACTTAGGACACTGTATAAACATGTTCACATCAGACCAGGACATACATGACAAATGAAACTTTTCTTCCCTTTTCATTGGAAAATATTCGAAAAAGTAAATTGTTAAAATGCTTTGAGCATGCATGTTGGAGGGTTCAATTGTAGTTGTCAAGTCAACAACAAACTTAAGCATCCGCCGGAAGCTATCAGAAATAAAAAAAAAAAAAAAAAAAAAGGCCCATGCTTGTACAAATTTCAGTCTTAACTTTTAATTTTACCTTCTGGGAAGAC
>OFHQ01000109.1_pt1 | contig 11566 bp, 6 predicted proteins | sample 1521071 | NCBI WGS metagenome assembly OFHQ01 (sample SAMN04272335, study PRJEB24112) | coral metagenome | biome: Coral reef; feature: Shallow seawater; material: Coral tissue | host: Coral | place: China: South China Sea | collected 2014 | reverse complement strand
TGGTTATTCTATCACTTCATATCCAACGCGGGCTCATGGAATAATTGTTATGTATACCACGAGAGAGAGTTGAATAACTCTTTTATTACTGCGACAGACACGTGAAGCATGACGGGAAGGTTGGATGTAATACTGAACGAAAATACTGCTAATCAGCCAAACTTGAAAAGTAAATCAATGCTTATGATAAGTCAAAGACTCGCTGAAAAGCTACTGACACAGCTTAGTACATTTAAAACTGTGCCGAACATTTCAGCTGGCCAGACTAGCCTTCTTTTAATATTCGACTGTGTAATCAGTCGAATGCTAGAGCTGGGCTATTTTCACTTTGTACTGCAATCTGTTTGGAAATACAGCAAAAACTGGTGAACCCAGAAGCTACCGAGTTGCACGAGGAGAAATTATTCCGCAGTTTTGCCTGTTACAAGAAATTTCTGTGAAGTAAGGAGCAGTTTTATGACGGTCTCGTTCTCCGATCTCCCGACTGACTACATTGTACAGTATGTTTCAAGTGGGGGTTTCCTTTATTTCTGTCTGACGGAACTCCAAACCAGACTTAATGTTTCTGTTTTGAAACTATGGCAAGATGAATTGTAGGATGAATTAAATGGTGGAGCCATTTAATTAATAATAGAATAAGTTTCTTTTTAACTTCGTTCAAACATATCAAAGGTTTCATCTTAAAATTGAACTTTCATCACTGCTCTTGATTGCCACTGAAACGTGTCTTGTTATTTTTTTTCTTTCTTGTTTCATAAGTGTGCGTATATACATTAATTCTTTCTGAGTTCCTACTTCGGAAATCAGCCGTTCCTTCCTGCGCAGGTTAAACAAGAAGACAGGAAGGAAACCATTAACCGTAGATGATTTTGCCCATCATATTATGCATTTGAACCTCACTAATCTAGACTGTAATCGTTCTTTTCCTTCTGTGTGTATTCCTAGCGTTTTCGATCCTGCTCCATTCTCTTCTCGTTTCTTCCTCTAATTTGCACAATCTCGATTTCAACCTCGTTCACAGGGTCTCTCATCTTACCGCCCCCGGTCCAGGTAAGATGAGAGATCCTGGAAACGAGGTTGTCGCGATCGTCGTCTGACTCCTCTCTATTTCGATCTCAGGTCGAAATCAAATCATTTCCTTGGATACTGTTTTTTCAGTCATTTCCAATGAACTCGAGGTACCTTGAACGTCTCCATCAAGACCATCGACAATCTATGACACATTTTACACAAAGCTAGCCAAGATTGATTTAGACTACGACCAGCCTGCTTGAATTGAAAAGGAATGCAAAATGTTAAACGTTTAAGCCCATTAATTGTAGGCGTGTCTGTCTCTGTTCAGCCCAGACCAATAAACTTGCGCGCCATGTTTGAGTCTTTCATGCAGCCCCTCTGTGCATGGGTGGGGTGATTTTACGCGTCAGAAATCCAACAGGGGGTCATGTCACTGCCCCTGAAGCAAAGAATAAACCGAGACTTTGTGATCGACATCCGGCATTTTCAAGAGCATCACAGCAAGTCTACCAATGCTATTTTTACGATCCCTGGATGAAATTTGACAAACATTGCATTGCACTGAGTTATAGTCACCTCATTTTCACCAGTGAAATCTTTGCTTCCCATACCCTCTCAACCGGGCGTTTTTTTTTGTACTTGTGAAAAACAAAAACTCGAGTTCACCTGCTAAAACTTCGTCCATAGAATTGCTGTACCCTACGTCAGAGCAAAGCCGAAAATCCCCGTTAGAATTCCAAAAGTTTAAATCCTGCTTGGCTAGACCAAACCCATGCAGAAGTATTTCGTATTTGTACACCCCTAGCTGTCACAGACATGATCAGCTGGAGGTAGAAGAGTACTTTCGTAAGTCGAATTATCCCTCACCCTTACTCGGTGCTGAGTTATTATCCGTTTGATTCTCTAATACCTACGGATTCGATTTCAAATGCGATATGATTATTCTCGAAGTTGTAGATAGTTGTATAAGAGGTTTACAGTTGGTATAATACAAGATTAAAGAGAATAAACTACCTCCCAGGGCGCTTATTTTTGATGCGTGAATTCCGCTCTCCATTTATAGTTTCCGTTGTGGTTTTGCACTGTATTTTAAAAATATTAAACTATTCTGTGTCAATCTGTGGTTGCCTGCGAGCGGCTCTCACGCGTTCTGCACAGACAAAAGCGAAGTCCCGAGAGACGAGTCTTTGAGAGACCTTGTACTTGAAATAACGCGCAACTTTTCAGAACTTTCTCAGTGCACAAATACATGTAACTTTTAAAATACAAGCGTTGAAGGTGTGCTCTCTTTCCAAGAAGACAATTCTAGCTAGGTCAGAGGAAAAAACTGCAGAGCACGTAAAAGATACAAATGACCAAAGTAACTTTAGTTATATATACATCATCGGTGAAAGTCGTGACGGAACGTCTCTCTTTTTTGGGTAGATTTATTTTCTTTTTATCGCCAGAAAGAAATAAACAAAGGTGTAGGTTCCGTTTGTCTGGAACTGAGTTGTCAGTTCCGGGGGGAGTGTAGTGCGCTTCAGATGTTTGATGAAACACGCCTATCAGCCCTAGCTACTTGAAAAAATAACAAACAAAAATATTCAAAAGAACAAGCTAGAAAGGTCACTCGCAACCATTTGTTAACATTTCGAAATGATTTCTTTTTGAGGATCAAAGTTGTTACGTTAAAAAGGGCCCGAATGTGGTAGAACGTGACTAGAACGGGTTAATATATGCGAACGAAAAACTCAAAAAGTAAAAATTGTTACGGGGAAACTTTTCGTTTAGTTCTTCTTGCTTCAGCCGCGATCTGCATGGGATCCAGTCTTTGCCCTAGCGAGAACCCTGCATATAAAGTCTTGTTTTGTCTTAGTCAAAATATTGAGTTGTCGAATGCAAAGCCGGTATATTTTTCATGATACAATTGGTATCTGCCTCAGTTCTGGAGAGTGGAGTAAATTAATTGAGCATAGTCCGACAAGCGCGTTTTGGCAAATATTTGGGTAATGTTAGACACTGAAACACTATGTAAACAGGCATCAAAATTGAAGGACGAATATTTTATCTTGATGGAATTGAATATTTTAGAACGTCTGGGTGTCGCATGATGATTTACAGTCTGATGAGTCGTTTTCGATCCAGAAGTACTGAAAACCGCGGTGGAAGAACAGGAAAAGCCAAACATAAGTCTCGAGTGGTTTTTTGAGATGAAATCTCGAGTGCCGGCCCTACCAGCTGGTCGAAAGTTGAGCTATCTCAATTCCTAAGCCTAATTGAAGCCTTTGTCATTCATATTGATACTTTCAACCCATTGCAAAAGATATTCTTATTTTGATTACTCAAGCTTTAAATTGATCTCGACAGAATTAAGGGCGGAGAATTAAAAAACAAAAAATATCGTTCAACTGGAGAAAGCGGGTCCTCGCTCAACAATGCTGGTTTGCGCGCGCGAATCGTCATCCTAGATCACTTTAATCTATTTGTCGGTCAAGATTACAAGATCGCTTTTTCCCAGAGATTACGAGAAAACTGCAAGACGCATTTGCAAAATAATCAGTCCCTCAGGATAAAGCCATACGCGGAAAGTATTTCCGGTCCGAAACCGCAAGGTATTGTCATTGGTCGCCATTGTCACGCGCCGGAAATGAGTAATTTCTAGAGATAACATTGTGATTAATCGAGTTTAACATACCTGCCGTATTTACAAAGTTTATAGAAAGAGCGAACATTCGCTCCACTTCTGTCATCTTGAAACAGAATTGTTTGCCACTTTGAAAGCGCCTTTTGTGTTCTTTGTCAACAGAACCTGAAACCACGCCGCAATGTCGAGTGATCTTCTTTGTCTTCATTTCCGGCCGCCAATAACAGATAACGTCACCGTTGCGTTTCCGGTTAGTTTCCGCAAGCTTTCGGCGATACGCCGTCACGTGCAGGCATTTTTGATCAACGAACGGGTCTTGGAAAAGTCAGGCTGAGCGATTGCAACGCTTTTGAACCTAGACGAGACGCTTATGCCGTTGATTTCATTTCCCATCCCGAAACGAGCTTGCGGCGTCGACTTTTCAGTCTCACCGAGGTGACAATTTGGACAATTTACCCGCCGCGTAATTTCCGGTTTACAGTGAAGAGGTCACTGTGTGATTTGTGCACTCTACAATAGTCGTGCTAACTCCTGTGTTGTTTCATTTGTTTCTTGTGGTTTCAGCTTTTCGTGGGCGTAGAGCGGAAATATCAAGAGGCAGAAGGCGTACAAAGCCGGTAGCATGTATTCTACGTTAGAACATCAGCCGAGTTTAAACTGCACAGAGAAACGGCCTCGACTTGACGGCCTACCACTCACTCACGAACCCCGTGTTTGGCCTTACAGCCCAAGACCAGAAATGTACCCGTATCAAATCGATGCAAGCGATCACAGCAAGCCGAACTCAAGGTAAGGGTCTTTTGCTAGTAAAATCTGCCACCACTTCGTGATTTGGAGGGTTTTTTCGTAAACTACATTTCCAATAATAAACGTGCGCTTGGTTTTGAAATCACCTGAAACCATTTAAAAAAAAATAATTGTCGTCATGTCGCCTTTCCAGCCAAATTTAACCCACATGTCAGACCGGTGCTTCCGCTCTGATGCTCTTTTTTGCGCTTTCGATAACTGCTGCTAACTAATCTTTGTCGTTTCCTCTGGTAAAGTCTTATTAGACTAGGAAGGAAGGCCTAGTGCTAGAACGCGCTTCAGAAACAACACGATCTCTTCATTTACCTGCGCACGATTTAAATTCTCGTTGCCTCTTGGCAAAGCGAAGAAAACTATTCAGACAATTTTGAAATATTTATCACTGACATCGACGCTTACATTTGATTTCACGGTTGACTTCGGTGAATATTCCGTGAGTAAACCAAAACAAGGTAAGCAAAGTTTTTACGAGTAACAAACTTCAGTCAATTTTAATACATGTATCTCATTCACTCCTCATTTTCTTCAGCTGTTCATTTTGTTTTTTATTTAATTACTTATTTTACTTGCGAGTACTTAGCTCGGCAATCGGCTTTCACAAACAAGGTGAAACCAATAGAAATGATATCTTCTTAAAATTGTAAAGCTGGCGTTGTGAATAATCTGGTAAACACTCATTGCTCTGAGTTTATTTGGGTTTGTATTGATGCGATATAAGATGATTGGAATTATCTGGAGACGCCTTCGGCAGTTGTAATTACCGCTCTTTTGTTCAGTGGTGTTGTCAGTGGAATACTGATCTTGTTTGTTCTCCTTCCATTTTAAGAATCGATCCAATATAAGACAACAGAGAAATAACTATTTGTATGACCTTAAATGTCCCTCTGTTGTTTTCGTAATGCAGAATCTCCGAGGATAAAATAGAAATTTACACGGCGTTTGAATGAAATCGCAGCGTTCACTTTGGTACAGTAATTCAATTGTGCCTTTGGGTGCCTCTTTAAATGTAAAAAGAAGATGCAATACAGCCAAAGGAAAACTTGCAGAAATTCTTTTCACTTCGCCGAGTAAGGCGGAAGCTCTTTGAATTTCCTGTTTAGAAATGCGTAAAAGTCCCTTCAATTGAAATGTTGGGTTTTTTTCTGGTTTTAGTTTTTCGGATTTTAGCGAAGACCCTCAAAGGGGAAGCCTTACCTCTTTTAACGTGCATGAATAATTATGAATGTTATTCCTTTGTGATCAAGCCTTCGAAAAATGCTTGCTCTGAGTGATGGCAGTATAAGAAAATTCATTTCTGTTTTATTTTATCCTTGTAAAGAACCCTAATTATTGATTCAAACTGGTGAGTTAACGCGAAAGTGAAGGGTTGTACAAGGAATGTGCGGAATGCACAATGTAGACATGGGCTTGGTCATGTCTGGTCTTCGAAAATCGAAAACAACATGTTATCTATCAACTCTTTATAGTTGTCTTGACAGAAATTAGCAATATGACTTCGAAGTGGGGCAAGCCCAATTATAAAGATGAAACTGTCACAGTTTTAAGCTGAGACACCGGAAAACACTCGAGGCCACTTATGGTATCTCAGAAATTCTTTCATATAAAAATTAAGACTTTGAATGTGTGGAAAATCGATTCAAACGTCGCTGCTTTGTCTTGGTACTCTTTCTTTCACCACATTAAAACTTTTTTTCGCTTTATTACTCGCTTCAGAAGAGAATAAAAAGTATTCAGAAATTCAAAACTGCCGTTACAGTTCTGCGTCAACGAGAAATGTGGAGCAAAAAAAAATTGCTTTAAATTTTCACGTGTATTTTGTTCTTGTTTTTATATACGTAACGTAAAATTTCTTTTTCCCTTAGTCTTGGGAAAATACCTGGGACATTTGCAACGCCTACATTTTTTTCCATTAATTGGCACAGCGGTTTACGTAATAATTCTTTTGTCTTTCTTTTCGCTTCCAACACGCAAATTCTTTCGGAAGACTCCCGAATCACTGAATTCTGAGGTCGGGCCAAATTTGGAAGCGTATCTCATTTGTGCTTTCATTGCAAGCTTGCGGTCCCTAAGCACGTATTTTTTATAGTTTCGATCCAGCTTTACGTAACTCTAACCACAAAAGGAAGGAGCTTTTGTTTTCGCTAATTTATTATAACCTTAATCTTCCTGTTCGGCCTCCACATTTCATCACGTCTTCAAGATTTTAGGCATGATTAGACTCGAGCTTATTGTTTGTTCAAAGCGCGAAATTTGTAAAAGAGAGCCTAATTACGGATTGAAAAACCCTCCTAGGAAATTTGCCAAGTCACGATTTTTGGAAAGTTGGCCACGCTGCCCAGAAGCTGGTTGAGCGAATTCTCGCTTTTTAGAAACGACTAATGTCATTTGACGCTGAATATTCTCCCTGTCGCCGTATTTTGTTTTGGTCCGTTTCCTAGAAATGCTAATATGAATTATTTCCTCGAGAGTGGATTTTCAATAACCCTCTTCTCTTTATAAGGGGTTTTTACGTCAGAGAAGTATTAAATACGTGACGTATATCTGTTGAAACGAGCTTTAAAGACACCTTTTTTTCATAACTCGGAAAACCAACCGTGGGTTGCCAAACTTGAATCAGTCATAGTGGAATACTTCTGCTTGGAGCAGACGTCGCTCAGTTAACCTCTGCTCAGAATGTTTTCTTCAACTAGGTAATCCAGGTAGCGTTATTTATCAAATTTCTAAGCTAAGCCTAGAAATATGAACGGATAGTTCCGTCCGTTTATGGTTCTACCGGAATTCCGAGATCGTTGATGATCAAACCTAGCTATTTATAAATAATATCGTTTCCCGCTTTCGAGCTTTAATTCCAGAAATTTCATCCTATGTTTTAGTGTGGGCGTTTATAACACTATGTGTTTAACTTAGAAAAACCAAACGTGCGTGCACTGCCTCAGTCAATCATCTGCTTTGACCGAAACATAGAGATGGTTTAAAATGGTTGTTAACCTCTTTTCGGAAGCCGCCTTTTTGTCCGCTATTTCATGGTTGAACTCCAAGCGAAGCCGTGACTTCCGAAATATTTGTAGGCACGAATCGTGCGGAGAATACAAACAACACTGCACAGGAAATTAATCATTGAACATTTCCGGTTACATCAAATAGTTTATAAGCCCTGCATCACGCTATCCGCTCAGATACGTGGTCAGTCAGGCAGCTTAAGTTTATTTTCAGTTAGGAATTCGATCTGTTGTGAACGCATTGATGGCTTGTGTTTTTCCCAGGTTGGACCCAGCACTTGCCTATCCTGTCCCTCTGAGACCGAGCGTCTTTCAACACGCTCGCTTCATCGACAAAATGCAGCCAAGTGTGGCCAGAGTGAAACAAGAAAAGTTCGACGTTGGATATCAAGAGGAACCTCTGAGTGAAGGTATGTCGATTATTCGACAGTTCAGTCCTGCATCGCTAGGATGTTCTCGCTGAATGAAAGTTTCAAGTATCAAAATGCGATTCTAGAATGAGACTACTGATTATAAAATTACTCACTGATACAGATCACCAGCTTTACTTGAAAATTAGCAAGTTTAGTGAACTCCGAATGATCGAGCGTACTGACATTAATTCTGTTCTCTTAGTTTTACCAGAACTAGTAAAGAACAGCCTTGTTGAGAGATAAATGTTCTAAAACATAAAAGAAAACCTTAGAGGAAAGGCTTAACATTTCGAGTAAGCTGATTTTACCGTATTGGCATGTTAAAGCCTTCTGAAGAATATTCTTGTTTTTTATAGTTTACAAAGTTCATTAATGAAACGTGAGCGAAACGAAAACAGACTTTGAACTCCGAAGTTTCACGAATTTCTCATTGTATCCATTTCTTGTCAAAATAGATATGTGTTTCAAGGTAAACTAAATAGGTTCATTGAGATCATTGTCCGCCCTGAATTGACGTAGTTTCTAAATTTAGAAGGACTTTAGTAAACAAAGTTCTAGGAATGTTAAAAAGGAAAATAACATGCGATAAACAATTCATTCTTCGTTGAAAAAAAAAAAACAACAAAATAAAACCAGGTTAACTGTTTGCTGATTTTTGCTGGTCTGTTTGAAGTTAAAATCACGGTAATGATTGCAGGGGAACTAAAAGATATCTAAGAATAAAAGAGCTCACAGCGTACTAAAATTAAAAAAAAAACAAATAAAATAAAATAGCTAGACCGAGCCAGTTTTCTATCTCAACAAGAATAACCTTAAAATATGAGGACAGTGAGCTTGTTAAAAGAAGTTAAGCTAGTCATCTTTTATTTTACCGCATGCCACGACGCAAAATTTATTTCGATCATGAAAATTAGTCAAATAACCTTTTCATCCCTATTTTCCATATATGTGTGGGCAACATTACATCTGCTGTGTGAATATTTTTCTATTTTGATTATTTCCTTTTAACTGAGCAGCTGTTGACGCATTTCAAGGTTTTAGAATTAGAATTTGTATGTATTTATGTATTAAGAAGGTTCATCTCTTCAATACGCAGCTGATCCAAGGCGATGGAGTCGAGAGGATGTTTCTCGGTGGCTCCAATGGACGTCAGAGGTCTTCAATCTGGGGAGTGTCCGACCAGACAGATTCCAAATGAACGGCAAAGCTCTCTGCCTCATGACGATGGACATGTTCCTCTACAGAGTCCCCGAAGGCGGTAACATCTTGTATCAGGACTTCCAGAGAAGACTAAGAAACGCGGTGGCCATGCAGTCCTAGCTCATACGTTCTGACTCTAAAAGTGAGTTCAACTGGCTTTGGTGTCCGCTGCATGAACTGGGCTACACGCATGGGGTTGAAAGATAGAAGCCTTGAAAGACTGATATCATGGAGATGAGTCGTTGCTAGGGAGTTTTGCCAAGGAGGCCGTTAAGATGGAAAAACTGCATGCAAGACAGTTTTTGCTTCTCCACAAGTTCGGAATCCGTTTTCCTGTGCATCACAAGTTTGGAACTTTCGGTTGTATGTGGAGAATGTTATAGATAATTATTTTGTATTTTTTAACGAGGTGAAAAGCTCTTTTCTTTGGAGATAAAAACCGACTAGTGAGGAATTTCTGAAGTTCTACGAAATGTGCTTAGAATCAGCTTAGAACAAGAGATTTTTATGGAAGCCCTTGGCAACTTGAATTAACACTGTAGCCGCTTGTAATATTTGTGTAAAAAGACGATTAAGTGAGAAAAGATTATTTTAAATGGTAGAAACCTTTGATTTCTTTCATGTAAATAGTTCATAGAGATGCTATAAAAACACAAAAGCTATGCAATCCGAACATATCAAGTTTATATTTTTCAAACAATGACAAGCATACGCCAAAAATATCAGTTATTTTAATTTATGGTATTTTCTTGGGAGTATTCAATATATGAAGCAATATAGTTTACATTAAAACAAAAGGTTTATTATTGTTTTGATTTCGTGATTTCTAAATCCCAAACATAGACAAAAACACCTCAAATATTCCCCTTGTAATGATTGGAACTGATGTTTCGGCTTTTTTGTGTTAAGCCATATAATTGATAATTAAGTGTAAAAATGCCGCGCATTATTCATACCTAATCTCTCGCTTTCTTTCTTAGTAAGCCGCCGCACGCTATGTTACGGCGCTTTCTTCGCTTTCGTCCACACCACGATGGAGCAATTTGAAAACGGATGTTTTGCTCTAAAAACGCATCACATGTTTTCCGTCCCGGCACTACGCTGGAGGAATTTGAAAACGTAACAACCACGGGTTATTTTGAAAAACTCGGTCAGTGAAATGACATGATAATCTGTTATCATGACGTTTTTTTCAAACGCTCCGTTTTCACGAACTGTTTTAGCGCACGAAATCGAAAACCCGGCGTTTTCAAATTCCTCGGGTTGGAGGAGCGCGTTTTCGAAAAGCATTGTGTTCGTGACGGTCAGTATGAACGATAGCTGCTTTTTCAAATTTCTCCGGCATAAAATGCGCGCCGCCTTATGCCCTTAAATTCCCAGGTGTAATCAAAATGTTATTTCTCGTTATAATGACAATCCATCTTTAAGAAAAGAAGAATATCAACAAGAAATGATTTTGTCTTGATGTACCGCCAAATTATCAAAAGGTTTTGAATTTGGAGCTGAAAAGCAAAAGAAATAAACAAGGGTGTCAATGAATTTCAGGTCTGGAGAGAGCTTTTCCGTATTTGAGAATTGAAATACTCCTTGCTGACGTTTGCTGTTCATAATTCCCTTTCAGTTCTCTCAGTAAAACGGCTTTTCAGCTGGGATAATCCTGAACCTTTTCGTTCAGTTACAGTTCAGTTATTGTAAATACGTGTAATCATAACCATTAAGTGTATGGAGGAATCCCCATGGACCAGTGTGTGACCATTCGACTGAATGAAAACCATTAAACCGTTCTTTAAGTTGTACTAGCTGTTTGCTAAGTGATTCCCCCGGTGATTCCGCACAAGGCGAGTCGCGGTTTGCTCATGCATATGAACTCCGCTAGTTTGACTGTTCAAATAATAACAGAAAAGATACTCGGGTCTCATGACCAGCAAGGTAGATGCAATGTGTATTAATGATATTCCGGGCAAGCTTGAGGTGCTTCTGACGTTTTAGTCTTTACTTAAAATGACAGGGATAACTCATTGAAATGAAGTGCATTAATGGTCATTAACGAAGTAGTATTGCACTTTTATCAAACGGTTTATTTCGCAACTAAAAGCCCTTTGGAAATAAGCTCTCGAGGTAAATTCTTCTTTCTAGCCTCTCGAGAAATAAGCATAAAGAAGGTAGGATTAAAGCAAAATGCTGGGGAAATAAATAAGTGCCTCTCAGTCCAGCACTAGCCAATCAGCTACTAAAAAGACTGCACAATTGGCTAACTCGGCAGGAGGTGGGAGGGGGAAGGCAAACTAAGTGTTCGGCTCTTCAAGCTGCAGTGGTCAGACTTTCCCTTTTCCTGACATTTACCAAGGAACAGTTTGGTGTGTCTCTAAAACGAAACTGAATACCCGATAAAGTAAGATTTTCGATTTTTTAGAAATTTTAAACCAAAATAATATTTGATTCTTGTATCTTTGTTTAGAAAACAGTCCTAAGAAAGCACGCGCGCTGATTGGTTAAAAATCGTGTTT
>OFHQ01000108.1_pt1 | contig 11598 bp, 6 predicted proteins | sample 1521071 | NCBI WGS metagenome assembly OFHQ01 (sample SAMN04272335, study PRJEB24112) | coral metagenome | biome: Coral reef; feature: Shallow seawater; material: Coral tissue | host: Coral | place: China: South China Sea | collected 2014 | reverse complement strand
CCCGAATATGATGCGGAAATCATCTTTCCCGCGCGTGATTCAACCTTATTTCTATTTAGTGTAAGTATAACATGACGCATCTACTGGAGACTGTGTCAATATAAATAGCGGTTACATAAGAATCACGCATGAACGACAATGACGCCATGCTAATAGCTTCCTACGTACGTCATACCACGTCATTTATGCTTGCACGAAATCAGGACTCGTGCACGTCAATTCTGAGTGCCGTCAGAGCATTTTAATTACGTTCTTTTCTCTATCGTAAGCAAACGATAGGCAATTTTAATTAAGTATAATCTGGCGAAAGTGACAATTTAATTTCTTTGAAACAAACAGACAGTGACAACGTTTGTTCTATTTTGGATCTGAACCTGATTTATTAGTATTCCTGTTATTTTCAAGTCTACGGTTAGGCTTGTTCTTAAAATTTTGGTCCCTGATAAAATGAATGCACAAGAGATTTCAGTCAAACGATCGAAGAAATTCACTTATGAAGTAATTTTGTATTCTCATAAACACCGAGCTCTGTGTTTCTAGCATTATAGCGCTGCTGGAAAGACATGGAAGTACTATTATAATTTCTAAACTAGGCGCTGAAACCGCTGCTGCCTTTCTGTACTTCTTTAGCTCATCTTTTTCTTTTTTTGCTACCACTGCTGTATAATGGTAATGGGTAAATGAATAAAAATATACTTAAATTGTATATCAACATTTGTATTTATTTTTTACAGTATTGTCTTAAAACTAGTAGCTGAGGTGTATATTTATCTTATTGACCGGTCCGATCGAGTGACACAACAGGTGAATAACAAGACTATAAGGTCTTAACAGATTAAACCCAGCGCAGCAAGGACAAAATAGAAAAGGCCAGATGATGGCCGATAGTCTCCTACTACGGTGCAGGGCAAGCTTGGTTAGGGAAATTTTATTACACGAATAGTTATGATGGAAAAAAGGGCGGTGGAGCCTTCAACCATCCAATAAGCAAATGTGTCTAATATCAACTGCGCCTAGACATCCTCAGATGGTTTAGGCGGTGAAGATGGGACGTACAAAATTCATAACGGTTAGACAAGCTTAGCGGCTGAGTTGTATATTACGTCTTCTAGACTATTTAACTATTCAATTCGTCTAACGTTGATGCGTCTTATTTTTGTATCTATCTAGACGAGTATTGTTCAGCTGAGAGGCATTATTCGTCTACTTGGGCAACGCAACCAGTTGCTACCAAGACGTTTTCTGGAAATGAACTGAGAGGAACATGGGAACAAGAACACGATGACGAGTTTTGCTGTATTGTTGTTGCTGTGTTAGGTTGTGGTGTTACTAGAAGATGCGAGACCAGATCTGTGCTCCAAAATGGGAGACGGGATGAAATCTACTAACCGGAAGGAAGGTAGAAACGTAAAAACGGGGAAGGAGAAGAGGAAGAAAAACGTGTAGAAGAAGTCCCCCTCCCTCCACCCCTGCTCCACGGTTTACGTCTGCTACCGCGGGCTAAAGCAAAGATGGGTATTTTCTTGCTTAAAAGGATTGAGAAGGGGTGGGAGAGGTGTCAAGATAGACCTTGTATCGATCAAGAAAGGAGCTAAACGTTTGATTTTGGCCATTTGGGGATTTTAAAGTACACTTCAAAGCAAAAGGACGGGAAAGTTTGGCACGAAGGGGGAATTGGGTTCCTGATCCACATCTGCTACTGGCATTCTTTGCCGTCTTTTGAATCAGTGGTGATGATGGAAAGAAATGTTATATAGCTGTATTTACACTTGATATAATTACGTGCCGGACATAGAAAAAGGTTGAACGTGAGCAAGCAATCCTCTGGTAATCCAGATCTGAACCCTGCTGATCACAACCCTTCTTGACATATCCTCGTTCATTGTGTTGTTACAGACGTTATTTCCACTTTATTTAATATCTTTTCAAAGTAAAGAGTACTTTTCTAGGATATCGATCACGTTTCCTGGCTATTTTGTTGCAAGAAAATGAGCTATATGAGGCTAAGGCACTAATGCATTTCCTTTTAAAGGAAATTAAAAGCAAATAGAAGAAAAAATAATTTAACAAATGACTTTAAACAAGGGAATTATTTCACTTAGTAATCATTTTCCCGCTCATGTAGATAAATAAAAGCCAAAATTTAATTATTTAAGCGGTATAAAGTCAATTTTAAAAGTCAAGCTCAAACTTGGCATTGGGTGAGACCTATAACTTCTGATACAATACTTGTCAGCATTTCAAAGCGAGAATCTTTTAGTCTATTCGTGGGAGTTTGAGAGAACCAGAAACGCACCCCAAAAATTAAAATCTTACATGAGTAAATACAATCTATAATGGCGCCAAAGCAAATTGTGAGCTGCCAACATCTAAAGCTGCTCTTCGAATTAAGGCTATACACGTGATGTTATTGAAATGTTAAATATATTGAAAATATTGGATTAAATTAAAGTTGGGCTAGGATGGTTTAGATGTGCACTTAGCCAAGCAACGAATGAAAATATCTTCATTTTCAATTTTGCAATAAAGAAATTGTGAACGTCTCTAAAAATTTGTCTCATATCGAATTTTAATGTACCCTCCAGCAGATTAGTTATATCAGAAGCATATCACCTAGTACGTCTAGCTGATATGCTTCTGCTTACATGCATAAACATGCAATTTATAAAAAGCCTATTGAATTCTATGTGTGGCCATTGGCTGTTGAATCACTAATTCAATGCGTTGTTTTCGTTATTCTTTTAGTGACCTAGCAACTAGAATATTGATAAGGTTGCCGGGTAAACTTCACGAGTCAGGTGAATTGGATAATGCAATGGTTTTACTGAAAGGGCTCTTAAACTTTCCCTATATTATGTCAACACGCCGACATAAGATACTGATCTAATTCTGCAGTGGACCTTATTTCTAAGTTTGGCGGTTTACTTCAGATGTCTGTAGCTTGGGAAGCCGTACACATTGGTTTAAAGCCATTACTAGCGAGAATCCAAAACTGAGGCATGGAATCACTTACTCAAAACGTGACAAACATTACCGCCACAGAAGAGAACGGGATAGACAGAGACGTCCTTTCTTGCTATCATTTCAACATCGTTCACTTCAGTCTTGTAGACATTTCGCCCGGTTGGTACATCTTCAGTTGCGTGTTGAACGTCATTTTTTCAGTCACAGCTACGGTTGCCAATTTTCTGGTTCTCGCCGCCATTCGAAGGACTCCCACACTACATTCTCCGTCCATTATTCTTTTGTTGAGTTTAGCGCTGTCTGATCTTGGTGTTGGTTTTATTGTCCACCCTTTGTTTTTCACCCAAATGCTTGGCAAGGTTACACGGAACAAAGCCGTTTTCTGCGAGGCTGGGATCACGGTGGAAATAACCGCAAACGCTTTGTGTGTTATTTCCCTTCTTACTGTAACGGCAGTTAGCCTGGACAGGTATTTAGCTCTACAACTTCACCTTAGATACAAAGAACTCGTCACGATAAAGCGAGTGGTAATTGTGATTGGAATCATCTGGGTTATTGGCGCGTTTATTGGGTCTCTGTGGCTCTACAAGCCTGAAATGGTCAAAATCAAGGTGATGACAACAATTGTGACATGCCTTTTTACTGCTACCTTCTGTTATTTTCGAATTTATCGTGTTGTTTCACGCCATTATCATACCGACGTTATTCTTAAATGTGCTCTGGAACAGGTGAACAATAGCAAAGAAGCAGCGAACATGGCGCGTTTCAAGTCTCACGCGCTCAGTACTTTCTGGGTTTATTGTTTGATTGTCGTATGTTATTTGCCATATTTTTGTGTGGTAGTCGCCATAACACTGACAGGCCTTTCAGTCGCAAAGCGGTTTCTTTATGAAATAACTGCCATCTTGGTTTTCATAAACTCTTCTCTCAACCCTTTGGTGTATTGTTGGCGCTTAAGAGAAATTCGCATCGCGGTGAGAAAAACTGTAAAGTTGTGCTAGAATTCAGTCTTGACCTGAAAGACAACGTTGGGTGAGAGGAAAATGCTCAGAGCGTTGGAGAAAAGAATTACATGCTAAGAATAGAATATGTAAGGGCACTTTGTGATACAGTCGATAGTTCCGCAAACTCACAGAGTTTCTTCCAGTTCTTCCACAAGTGGTGCATTTTCTGTTTCCTGGTTGGGTAGTACTCAGTCCTCTTGGAACAAACTAAGTCACTGCTCTATGAAACAATATGTAAAGATGTAAAATGTAAAGATGTAAAGATGTAAATAAAGTTGAATTATTATTATTAAAAAGGCCCAAACAAATGGCATTTCTCAACATTTAATATATTGCTTTATCTGGCTTTCTTTATTCTTGGTGAGATCTACAAAACTTTTCACAGTTACATAAAATCCATTGAGATAAAAAATTCAAACATGGGAAAAGTAAGCTTTCTACTACAACTATTTTCGTTTTTGCAAATTCATTTCTTTTCCTGCTGCAGAAAAACTGATCATATGGATTTTCCTGGAAAATGAGCTCTACTTAAAGTTAAATATTTATTACCAGTCTACCAAATTTCATGGAAATTCATTGAAGGAAATGCCAAAAAAAATCACTGTCAGTTTGCTTTTTGTGGTCAAATGCCATAAAATATTGAAAAAAACAGACATTTTCCTTTGAGCTTGCTCAGATCACTAATAAAAGCTTTGGTCCTCAATGTGCAAGCAGTTGCATAACTATATGGGCAGCCATCTTATTGATCATTCCTTTCTACATGGTCGTTAGAAAGCATGCAGTAGTAAAAAGACACATGAAAACTTAATTACCTGTTTCTGTCTTCAAAATCAAGTAATTGATATGTGATTTCCCCAAATGAGCCTGCATCCTTGTCTGTTGCCGTGATTTTTAAGATTGAATTTCTCACTGGAAAGTTACTGCTCACAGAAGTCCAGTAGTCAGTTTGTGAAAACGTTGGGTCATGATTGTTCTTGTCTACTATCTCGATCTCCACCTCAGCCGAGGCGTACATGTTTCGATAATTCACATCTGTAGCTCGTACTTCAAATGTAAACTTGGGCGTGTCAAAGTGATCAAATGAAGACTGAGTGACAAGTTTACATTCACCAATGTTATTGCTGGAATCTAATTCTACCTTGAATTGATTTACAACATCTAAAGATTGAATGTTTTCAATAGTACAGTCAAATTGTGTCTTTGGTGTGTCTGCATCATTAATGACCAATCCACCTGATGAACCATCTGAATTGGTCTTAGTCACTGTAGTGCCAGGTGCTATATCTTCGTTTATCTGGAATATGTATTTGCTTCGGCTGAACCTTGGCGGATCCCTTGTATCCGTGACTTTAATGGTGACTTTTTCAGTAGCCACTTGTAATGGACCACTTGATGCTTTGACTTGATACACACCTCCTGTATAAGACTCGTAGTCCAATGAGCCAGTGGCAGTGAAGCGCCCTAAACAGTAAGAAATACACTGCACATATAAAAGATGATGACAAAGGAGACAAACCGGCTACAAAAGAGTTACAAATAACTAAAACCACAAAGGTAAATAACGTGAAAGGTCTCCGATGAACGATCACTTAAAATCATGGGGAAAATTTGCGGAACACTGAATGCAAAATGCTGAATGCGAAATGCACGGTTTGCTTGCAGTTTAAGAGTCACTTATATTTGTGTCCAGTTAGCTTTTTTTTTTGTTGGACAAGACCATAAGCAATACAATTATAATGTTGTCCTTAACAAAAAAACTTACCAAAAGCAAACACAAGTGAACCCACTAAACTGCAAGCAAACAGTGCATTTGGCATTCCGCATTCGGCTAGTGGCATTCCGCAAAATATCCCCGCCAACTCAAAAACATACAATGTATCTTTCACTATACTGTATATGAAAAGAAACTTTAGAAAACCTTGAAGTTAATGACTTTTCACTGACTTTTAACAGCAATTTAGATGTACAGCTGTAGAAGCTCCTGAACTTTACCCTGACAGGTCTCAAAAAAGTATTATTTTCCCTGACTTTTCCCTGAATGTAGCACCCCGGAAGATTTCTATGTGTAATGTAGGCTATACAAAATATTTTTCTTTACACAATGAAAGGTTTGGATGCAATATAGTACACGTTTTTTTTTTCTCATAACAATTCAACACTTAATTGAAAACAAAACAACAAAAGTTAGGACACTCGAACACTTATCTGGTTATGGTAATATACAAGAGCGAGCAAAAGAACACAGTGCCAAGTGCTGGCATCACAGTACTCAGACAATCTTTTCAAGAGTGAAGTCTGTTCTTACCAGATTCTTCATCCACAGAAAACTTGCCATCAGTATTACTAACAAGTCCATACGTCACAGTTTTCCCTTGACTGTCTTTGGCAGCTAAACACAACAAGCTCTCAATTCTTCCCAGGTTCTCAGGCACAGTTGCAGAATAAGGGAGGTTCACAAATGTTGGAGGAGAGTTCTCTTCACTAATCACAGTAACAATGACTTGAGCCTGTGATTCTTTGGCTCTTGAATTGGCCCGAACAGAAAGTGCAAAACTTCTCTCCTCATTGGCAGGATCTAGCTCTCTACGTGTTGAAATAACTCCAGAATCTGACTGGATAACAAAAGCATTACCAGGGTTTTCAATGGAATACGAGACTGTGTCTCCATCTTTGTCAGTAGCATGGATTTGCGTCACAAAGGTGTTTGCAGGAGCTTTTCCAGGCACATTGGCGTAGTATACAGGCTGAGAGAAGTCTGGGTTGTTGTCATCCTCACCTGTAACTGTAATCATCATGTACAAGTGGGAATAGAGAGGATATAGTGCTTTATCCCGAGCCTCAATCAGCAGATTATACTGAGCTTGCTTTTCAGTATCAAGCATAGTAACAGTGCGTAAATCGCCACTGTTCTTGTCAATTTTAAAATACGGCAAGCCTGATCCGGAGGCAATGGAGAAAACCACCTGGCCTTCTGGACTTTGACTACCATCAGCATCAGTTGCACTGATAGGATTACCAACCCTTGTATTAGCAAGTCTGTTCTCTCCGACTGAAGCTGCCAGTTGTTGCTTATTTGCTGATGCAGACTGAAACACGGGAGCATGGCGATTTTTGTCCACTTCCTGCACTAAAATGGTCAAAGTAGCTGTAGCACTTTGTGGACTTGATCCTCCATCGGTAGCAACGACATTAAGGTCATACTTGTTTTTAGTTGCAAAGTTCAATTGGTTCCTCAGGGTAACCACACCACTAGTGGCACCAATCGCGAAAGCGTTGTCTCCACTTAAACTGTATCGTAAACGCCGGTTGCGTCCAGGGGGATCACGATCAACCGCATGGATGATAAGAAGAGCAGCATTAACGGGAAAATCTTCGCGTACATTTGCGGAGTACCTCTCTTCTGGGAAAATCGGCGGAGTGTTGACTCCTGGGTTGGGAGAATCAGGTAGTGGGTAATTAGCGATAAGTTCTATGTTTATGTTCACCTTGACGTCGTTTTGCTTACTTGGAGTACCCCTGTCTCTAGCCCTGACATCCAACGAGACCAGTGCTTGATTGGGTAGCTGACCAACCACTTTGACGACTCCAGTGATGGCATCAACGGAAAACCACGGTGACGGTGCTGTAAGGTAGTAATAAACCCCGCCATTGGTACCTTCATCTTTGTCAGTCGCGCGAACTCGTAGTACAGATGTAAGAAGAGGAGTGTCCTCGCCGATAGTGGCCGTGTAGCTCGACTCGTCAAAGTCTGGACTGTTGTTGTTGGCGTCCAGAATTTCCACGGTGACTCTTGTTGTTCCATAACGAAGACCATCGTTAGCGCGCACGGTCAGGTTGACTTCGGGCGTGACATCCCTTTCGAGATTGCTGAAGGTACTGGTAGTCTTCAAAACAAGAAAAACACGGTTGCCTGCCGCTGCCTGCTCCGCCTTAAAGTACCCATTCTCGTTTCCACCACTTATGGAGTAAGTTATGCTATCTACAGTATCCCTGTCTTCAGCGAAGCAGTTTTCCAAACCCATAACAATAGTGTTTGCTGGAGAATCTTCCGTCACTCTTCCATGATAGGAGTTTGCTGGGAAAGTCGGACTAAAGTTGTTCGAGTCTGTTATGGTGATTCGAATACTTAATGGGGTACCTCCTTCTTTGTCGCCACGATTACGCCGAATGGCGACTAAGTCGTAGTAGTTTTTTTCGCCAGTCTCGAAGTCGATCGGTTTTGTGGTTGTAACGACCCCTTGTTCGGAAATTTGAAACAGGGTTAGAGCAGCTTTCGAATCGGCATCTTGCGCCGGAAAAAACGTGTACATCTGATTACTTGCTGGCGTAGGGAATGAATGAACCTGATGCCCAGCGTCCTTGCCTTCTGCCAGATTAACTCTAACATCAAAGGACTGTCCAATAGCTGTGTGCAATAAACAGAAGCTACATAGGTATAAACTAACGACATTAATGCCTCGCATGTTTACTGCACTCGGCGTTCCGTTGTTGCGGGCTTGAGTTACGAAAGCCTTGATTTCTTGATCCTTTCAAATGTTGAATTATTGTCACCGGTCACAAAACATTGGCAAACCCAGATTTTCCGAAAACACTGTAAAAATAGGGTTTCACTTCTTCGCTACAAACGAAGAAGAATTTGCCAACCGAACGCAAAATAGCAGTTTTTCCTTCCCGACGCGAGAGAATAATGCGATGTTCAATCAAATAGCCAATCATGTGCGGCTTGATGAAAGAGCCGTCAATCATCATACCGAAATTAACACTGCAGTCACGGAGTAGGAATGCTAGCGGGGTATTTGAAATGCACTTCAAAGTTTTTTATTGAGGCTTGAATTCAAGCTGATTTTAATATTTTTTATTCTGATCTATCATTGCATGGGTCCATTGGTCATAAACAAGGCAAAGGGTCATTATATTTGTGTAGAGTAGTCAACAGATTCAAGTCTTGTAAAGAAGTTTCTTTTTTGTCAACCACTTGAACTGTTCGTTGTTTTCCGACCCTTCCCACTTCCGACGTATGTCCACCAATCGCTACCTGCTTTCGGCGCCTTTTGGGAATTCATTAGCGCGTTCATTTATTAGCATTCACTGTCTTTTTGAATTCCATATTACATTCCGAACTCGACCAAACCCATTCTTCTTCGCTGTTTTCAAAGTGGAATAACTTACTGACATGACTGGGCGATAAATGCGAGAGAAATTGCTGTTGAACAACAAATGACATTCGAAGAATTTTTCCCACGCCCAAAACTAAAGAAAGAGATTTATCCGTCATAAACAAAACGAAAAATAATTGTTATGATGCAGTTGTAAACAAAAGACTGATGTCACTGAAAATTCCAGATACAGTACAATGCGTCTGAGGACAAGCTTGAATGAATCACAGCAAGTTCGGCTCGCAGAGATTAAGCGCCGTAACGGTACAGAACTTTGGGCCTTTGATGTGCCGCTAAGAACAGAAGAGTAACGACTGGAGTTACGAGGAATATTGGAGAAATAAGCTTTTACCCTAGAAATCTGTAAGACTAAGGAATGAACATTGAACAAAACATCATAACTTGGGTTGATGAATTGATGAATTTGAAGATAGTGAAATTTTTCTGAAGTAAACTTTGTTTTCCTTTCGTATTATTATTATTTTTTTATTGTTTCTATCAAAGACGTTGTCTGCTATAGCTTTAAGTTGATTTCTCTCGTATGACTGTATTCTTTCAAGCAGTTTATAGCTTTTTATCTTTATCCGTCAAGTATCTTGCTTTTTTGCACCCGCGGTTTTCTTATCGACTTCCTCCTTGTTGATGGATTGCCAGCATTGCCACCAAACACAAATATTGGCCTCAATTTATTTCTTTTCCACGATTTATCGCTTTTTGTGGCATCACGCCAAATTGCTGTTTCAGAAATGATGGATATCGAGCACAGTGCCAGCTACACTGAAACTCAATTAGCAAACACAAATTAATTTTTAATCATTTGCAAATAACAGTCAGTCTTAATTTTCGAAAACAAATTGGAGCGAGGTGAAAAACAAACTTAAAACAGGAACCCCTGCTTAAAACTACTGGAATTGGTACCGAATTAAAAGGTGAATATTCCATGCAGTGGTAAAACGGACTGAAATGTAACCACGACGAAGTTTTATTGCCAAAATTATTTTTGACTTTATAATTCACAGCGGGCCGTAAAACGAGGCCAGCCTGATTGTAATTAATGTGTACATTTGTCTTATCTAAACTGAATATATTATGAACGTGCGTTTGGAACATTTTGATCCCACTTCACAGGGGTGGGGTGGGTACAGTTGCTATGGGTCGTTGGCTTTATTCGTCGACGGCTGTCACTCAATTCGTCACTGAAGAGTCATATTCCGGAAGAATGACCGTGCTAAAGTACTTCAAAATGCAAATATCGTGAAAACTGACAATATAACAGTATCATTCGAGCTATTGGGGAGTGTAGGGCTCGTTGGAAACGTCAGCATGCCGGGAGGAAAGAAAAGAAAATTATTAATGAAATTAAACATTATGAGCGAACATCTCTAGAAAGTAATAGCATTTTAGTGGAAAACGCATCCTTCGAATCACTGATCAATTATGCATAGTGGTTTCTAAAAATACAGCACTGCTTTATTACGTCTATAATTTTACATTTTTTCACGTACTGTATGTAATTGGGCGGTTAAGCTATTATTCATACCTTTCAAATGATGTCAAATTGAAGATTCGCGAACTTAAAAAAAAAACCTGTTGACATTTTTAGGTCAAAACAGATGAAAATGTATTATGCGGCACAATATTTTGCAGTTTTTTTATAAACATCGTCGGATAAGAGGTACCCGCTAAGACAAGGTCCAGAGTGAAGAGAGGACGGTAGAGGTTTGGCCAGTGTATATGTAGCACGAATTCGTGCCCCAGATATGATGTCTTTTGCACTGATTAAATACCACATTTGTCGACTTGGCCCGAGTTGTTCGAATCCGCCGGACAAATCACTATCCAGCGTATAGATTGATTTGTTTTGTTAACACTCAGTCTTCCGTACAAGTATACACCAAATACGAGAAACTCATTGCCGACTTATTAAAGGTGCGCGTCGACTGACACGCCAAAAATATCATGACAGTTCTATTAATACTGTTCCGTGACATTCCATTCCTTACCCTACCCTATGATCTCTTCGTCGATAAATGACGGAGGAGAGAATTGTGGTCGTGTGAAGTGTTAAAAAATAACCGTTACGCGAGACTAAACATTTTCAGAAAGAAGTGAAGTCTTGGTGTCTATCAACTAGTTTCGAGTCAAGATAAACTTCCCCGCCTCAAACAGACTTGGGAGTTCCTTGATTATACCTTTTATCAACCATACACAATCTCGTCAAAAATGAGCGAGAAGCCAGTAAATAAGATACCCGTGTTTAAGCAAAGAACTCTTGGCATCATCAAGGGCCAAACATTGCGAGTCGTTAGAAGGAAATGTATAGCGAAAAGTTGTTTCGAAAGAGGTACAAAAAACGATTTTGGAGAGAGATCAACAGTTTCTCGAGGGTCCAACATAGGTTTGGCGGGATGCGGGATGAGACTTAAAATCGAGGCGGGATGCGGGATACAAAGGAAATTAGAAGCGGGATGCGG
>OFHQ01000107.1_pt1 | contig 11607 bp, 7 predicted proteins | sample 1521071 | NCBI WGS metagenome assembly OFHQ01 (sample SAMN04272335, study PRJEB24112) | coral metagenome | biome: Coral reef; feature: Shallow seawater; material: Coral tissue | host: Coral | place: China: South China Sea | collected 2014 | reverse complement strand
TCGCTAGTTCTGCAGAATTCCAAAGCAAAGAAGCTCCCGTGCGTAAAGTTGAGGTTAGAACTCTTTTTTCTTTGCAAAAAAAGCTGTTTGGTAATCAGTGAGGGTCTTCAAGTTGTTACATAATATACATGTAGCTTGCCCCTTGCTGTTTTAATGACAAGTTGTATAGAAGACCATCATCGAACGGATGTAGCTGACCACTTGACTGCTTGAAAATCTTATAACACCCACACACTCAGTAACCAATCAATGACTAGAGAGAACTGAAGGGATTTTCTCATCTGGCTCATTATCCTATTAGGAGCAGTTCACATCAACTTGCAGCATGTTTCTTTTTAGAATCTTATCTCAATCCCTGTATTTATCAATGAGTCCTAACTTTGATTCTACTCACAAGACCTCTACGGAAATGCTCTATTAGTTTATTAATGGATGTTATTGCAAGTAGAACATGCACATGTTTTTTAGTTGCTAAAATGAAGTTGACAGTTTCAATTTGTACTTGCAGCCTGTTGTGAAGAAAGACAAAGAGAGAGAATTAAAGAAGAAAAATGCAGAGTTACAATCAAAGGTGGAAAACTTGGAGAAAAAGTGTGCAGTATTAGAGGTTAGTAAAAAGTGGTACTCTTTTCATATGAATTCTTGGTATTTTCAAACAAAAGAAGAACAAAAGAGAGGAAAAAGTCATTGTTTGGAACACCATTATTGTTACTAGTCTTGATATCAAGGTGTTTAGTTTGCTGTATTTTCTTGTAATCTTTTCTGAAGATGTGATGCATTACTCTTGAAATGTTCCTGCTGCTGTAGTGGTTTGATTTGGAGTTTAGGAGATTTGCTTTCCAAATAATGAGATTGTGTCTGCAGATCCATTTGGCTCGTGGAACCCCAGATACTTTGACAATGTTATGACAAAATTCATGATCAATAACAGGACAGATGCATGAAAAACTGATGTCAATTTGTTAATTGTACTTTGCTCAAATCTGAGACGTCTCCTTTAATAAGCCGAGAGGATGAAATAATATTGCCAGCTATAATTTGTTGTTTATGACATACAGTACAGTAGATCGTTAAAGCGAAAAAAGTATATTTCAAACTGGCAACTCACAACAAAATTATTATGATTGCCCAATTTATATACTGCAGCCACTGTATTACTCCAGAGATACATGGATTTGTCCCCCATCTCCCCTTCCCTCAGACCCTGTGGAGGTTCAGTCACTTCATGGTCATGGAGCGGTCTGTATCTGAACCCTGGACCAGGACATTTCGAACTTCCAGTGCATATGCTTTATCTATTATTTTGACTCTTCTTTCATGGGGTGAATGTGGACATTTTTCTGGGAACTCAGTTTGTCACTATAAGTTGACCAGCACTAATTAGGGTACGTCATCAAGTTATAATGCATGCAAGAAGTTTGGAGAGCAAGAAGTGTAAGAGTTGTTCAAAGTGTAGTACCATAGTCTCTGAACAGGCTCTCCAGTCAAGGATGGAGCAAAGAGAAAGAAAGAAAGAAAATAGAAAAGAGAGGAGGTCCAATGCCTGAACCTCCACCTCACTGCAATCACTTCACTCTGATCAGCCATTTCCTTCTTGTACCTTCCAGCCACAGTCAGGCACTTTCACCTGAAGCCTTTTCACAGGCTAGACGTGCAGCTGAAAGCAAATTCGACTAGCTTCTTGAATGCTCTTCAAGCTGCATGTTAGTTCATAACTTGACGATGTATGGTACTGTTAATAAATCAGTAATTTTGGAATTAAATTTCTCTTGGGAATTGTAGTGAACTTTACTCATGGTATGAGACTTATATCATTTGATTATGATGTATATATATCCTGGGCTGGATAGCATGGCTTGTTAGCTATGTTATTTTATTGGTGCTATTCGTAATAGATTTGAGATGCCATACAATATTTGGTGTGGAGGATGTGGAAATCATATTGGAATGGGTATGTCTATAATAGAAAAGCCTTGAAAGTAAGAAAGATTATTCTCTTTTGGGTTATTTCTTAGTATTATATGGCTTGTGTTCATAGACGTTGTAGCACACACTCCGATTGGCGAACTCTAGCCAACTCATTATTCTCCCGTAATGCCAATGAGCCAATCATGAGCCTGTAAAGACAAAGCAAAAAGTTATATAACAGGGCTTCTTATAGGTTGCAGAAAAAAGTCATATTTCGTGGGATTTTCAGAGACAAATTTGAGGACAAATTCAGTGGATTTTGTAAGAGTGAGTGCCCCGCCTGGTTGGATGCTGTTTACTCGTTGCAATGACGATGTTTCACAATAAATTTGAGAGTTTACTGCAAGTTAACAGCCTCTACAGCCAATATAAGTTTCAAGTATATTGTACCAACACACAATTTCATGTTCAACATCACAGTATTTTGTGGGATTTCATGGATTTACTTGAAATTTGCAGCTCATGAAATATCAGAAGTCCGACATAATAAACAACTTATTAATCTTGAACCCTCAGTCTTTACGGGAAATTCTCACACCTTGGCCTTGCCATGTTTTATTGCTTTGATTTTTACGGTTATGTAAATACCTCACTCTCGGTTAACAAGTATTTGTACAAGTTGCATTGCACTGCACATCCTGACTACCGGTATGCATTTATGACATAAATTTACGTGTAATTAATACTCAAACCTTAAGCAAACAGTGGCTTTTCTTTATTACTTAGCGAAAGAAAAATCATTAAATGTTACTGTTACTAACATCAAATGACAGAACCAAATTGTGTGGAAGCCTATCGTGTTTTTTTTTCTTAATCTCTCTTTCATTCGTTATTGCTTTTAATTTTTGAGTCATGAAAACAATAATAATATGTGGCAGCAGAAACATGAATTACTCATTCAAAAGATAAATTTTACATTGTGTACATTTTTTTCATAGGTGTACGCTACAATGCAGAAAAGAAGAAAGTTGGTAATTACTACACAACGCCTATTTATAGATTTCGGATGAAGTGTCATCTCTGTGACAATCACTTTGAGATTGAAACTGACCCTAAGGTAAGTAAATGATATATGTATTGTAAAGTCACTGTGATGAAGGAGCTATGGTCTAAGAAAAATCATGAGGAACCCAAAGGTTCTTAACCATGGAATCCTGGTTGCTCAACATTTGAGCTTAAATGTTTACAGTTCCCCAAGGCAAAAGTTACAGTAGTTGCTTGTGACCCCCACACGTGCATCTAGAGTACAGCCCTGTAATACAGTGTTTGGCAAAAAAGCATGTGTAAGAACTGTATATTTACAAATAATACGAACTGAATGTAACAAATTATATATTCATTGACTATAGTTATAAAATAGATTATACACCACCTGAAGATGGAACAAAGTTTTGGACTTCTAGTAAAAATAGAAATTAATGTTACCGGTGACAGTAATAGTTAACTTAGGCCATATTTTTTTTATAATAAGAACTTCTGCATGTATGTAAATTAAAAAAAAGATTGTTATACCTCCCAACTTAAATATGTTTTCCGATTGGAGGAGAACACATCACATGTCATGGGTCAAAACTCACTAACTCCCTAGGGCGAGCAAAACTCACAAAGGAAACAACAACATGAACTTTTGACTCGCACATGATCAGATTGTGCTCCTGGAAACTGCGACAAATTTGTGTGCCAGCTGGCGTAAAGCTAACGATTTCTTCTCAGTTGAGAGGTATGACAAAACACTTAATGACTGGTCCTGCGCAAAACAGTGAATGTTTTCCCCTCGACCTCAATGTTTCCCTTTGGGCCAATCATTAAGTGCTTACTGTACTATTCTTATAACTTGTTAGAACACTTTTTCCTTTTGATTGGGTGAGGCAATCTGGCTGGACAGTTTTCTGCCTTAAAGATCCATAGGGAATATAAATCTTGTATACCATGCCTTTGTTGTTTTTGTGTCAGAATTGTGATTATGTCATTGTAAATGGTGCAAGAAGAAAGGAAGAGAGATGGGAACAGTCAGCAACAGAAGCTATTGCTTTAACAGGTATCTTATGGCTAACAAAATTATTTAATAAGTACATGAGTGTAGATATGTTAACTTCAAATCATTCAAATCCAGGAGAACTCTTTTGTTAAGAAGATATGTTTGGAACAAGCCTCAACTTTGTCTTTCATAGACTGAGATTTATACCTCAGAAGATTTGTACCCCAGACAAAAAGGGACATGGTGGTTGCTTTGGCTTGTTGTAATCTTATCAAAGTTTTCTCTTACTGCCCAGTCACCAACATCACCTGGAGCTGTTAGTACATGTAGTACACTGTAATTCTCTGGGTTCAAGATCTCCTTGTCCCATAGGCTTCAGGTGAAATGAACAGTCAAAGTGTTTTGATTTTGGAATCCATTGGGTAACAAAATATGACAAACTTTTTTTTATTTACAAGGAATGTCCTGCTATCATAAAAGCCTGCTTGGGTTTACTATCATAATGCCTCATGCTGTTTTTTTTCTTTATAATTATTCTACTCTGTCAGACAAGGAAGATGTCAAGAAGATGGCTGTTGATGCAATGTTCAAATTGGAACATGGGGTTGAAGACAAGCAGAAATCAAAGGAGGCCTTACCCACTCTAGAACAGCTAAAGGTATATTTACTAGGATTTTTCTGGTGATACAATTTATAAGTTGGTATGTTAACTATTGCCTGAAAGTCAAGGGCTTGGAAAGACTTGATTCTCATACACATACCAGTGTTTGAAATAACGTTTCTCTCTGGTGGTTGCCGCATAAGTTCATTCTCTGCTGCTCCCTTGTATCCAGTCTCATTCCTCACTCAAGTTAGGTGGGTGACAACCTTGTTCCCAGGGTCTCTAATCTTACTGCCCCCCTTCCCCCCCCTGGGGCATAAGATGAGAGACCCTGGGAACCAGGTTGGGTAGGCGAGGGGTGTACAATGTAGGCTCCTGTCCCAAACAGCGGCTGAGAAACGAGCCTAGTTGTTACATTGCGATCTATAGCTCTATAGCCCAGTGTACATCTTGCAAGGCTATTATTCGGCTATAGCTACCCACTACTTGAATTTTTTTTAGGAAGTTCAATCTATATGGAGTGATGATTATGCAGCCAATCAGCTGCTCAGGAAGAGATTTCGAGAGGAAAAACATGAGCTGAAAGTTCAAGAAGCAAAGGATGACGAGTTGAAAGAAAGAGGGGCATTAGGTGTCGCTCTTGTACCAGAACAACAAGAAGACATTGAACTGGCCAAGAAAATCAGATATCATGGACAAGGTGGGTGTGAGTCTTAAACGCGTAAAAACCCTAGAGTGACCAACCACTAAATTCTCTCTATGATTTCCATACATTATCAAGCAAGCAAGTGATGAGATTTAACAGTATCATCACCTAAGAGATATTGTCTTGATTTATCACCACATTCTCAAAACTGAAATTTAAAAGAAGATGCGTGACGTTAGGAAAGAAGAATAGAAGAAAGTTCCTTCCCTGCCTGTCATTCTGTTCCATCAGTATCTTGTTTGGAGAGCATACCATCAACTCAGTGTAAGACACCTTTTCACCCACAGTCGGGGAACTGAACAAACAACGGTTTTCGCAGGAAATTTTGTTACCAAGGATGAAATGAGTCCACCGTTCTGGTGTCAAAAGGCGCTGCTAAGCACCCTGACACAGTCTTATGGCGTCACGATATCACGTCACGCTTTTCACGGCACGCATAAATACTCAGCCTCTTTTCCAGGCTCTCTCTCCTCTGCCTTGTCTATAAAGGCAGAGTATAGAGAGCCTGGAAACGAAGTTGGTGAATGCTTGCGATAGTGTTTCTTTGTTTGAGAGAATAAAACTCAAAATATCTTTGGCTATTGATAGGCACGTCACGTAATCTACGAGACATGCCGAAGGAACGGCTTCCTAGTTGAGTTGAGCTTTTTTTTTTCTTTTTTGTTTCAGGTTTTGATGCACATCGTCGGAAACGTCGCTCTGAAGTAAACAGGAGGCCCCTGTTTGATTCAAAAGGAAAATCCGATGAAAAAAGACAGAAAGTTAAAGAACTTCTTGGAAAGAGAAAACAGATGCAGTTCAGCCATTTCACATCGCCTCCTAAAACGAACAGTGAGCTCTCTAAGCTCGGTATCAAAGTTCTTAGGAATAGGTCCAGAGAAAACGAGGACTCGGGCGAGAGCCCAGATAAAGGGCCTTCAGATGAAAGGCCCCCCATAACAGGTGGTGTGAACTTGAGTCAAGCAAGGCTGGACTCGCATAGTGGACTGGATAGGAGTGGTGGTTCTGTCCAAGAAAATTGTGTAGGGACTGGCCTGAAAGTGACGTCACAAACTGAAACACGTGACAAAACCGAGGATCGCCTTTCAAATGAACTAGAACCTATCTCAAGTATTATTTCAATTTCACAAGCGAAGGAAAATCACAAATCTGGTATATCCATCAGTTCTTTGGTATGCTGTGATTACACCGACTCCAGTGATGCTTCAGACGATCTTACATGAAGCAGACAACACAAAGAAGGCTTTGACAAATAAACCAGTGGCGTGTTTTTGCGCATGTCTGAACCACTTGCTCGCATAGTCTTATCTGTATACTAAGGAAAAAATCAAGTGAGCATTGCTTGCCAATAATCTTTGTTTGCCTGTTGATTAATTCCTCCGCTCAAATTCTTGGGAGTAGTCCCTCTTTCGCTTCGTCCGTTTAGTGAGACCGTAAATAAACCGCGGCGAAAAAATGGTAGCGTGAATTTCTGGGGGTGAGACGTACGTGCCTCTCTCCACCAGGAGCTTGTGCGGCATTTTGTCTCGCGGTTTTCTTTTGCGGGAGGCACGACAGACTAAGCGAAAGAGGGACTACTCGATGTTTAAAGTCATCAGATCGTTCTCACTGTCACGCAATACAAAAAAATAAATCGAAAACCATCCAGTGAAAAAAGCTAAGAAATTGTGATGTTATAGAAGATAAATAAAACACTTCCCCAAGTTTTAGGCCTGTGCGTTTCCCCAAACTTCAGATATTTGTCGAAATGTTTCGCAAAAATTTACAGGGCCCAGTGTGAAAACGCAACGTGGTACACCAATATGGCGGCCGGAAAATAGTGTAGACATCTGGAAATTACTTTGGCTATCTAGGTGACTGATTATCAGTACTGAGAAAACAAGCGTTTACATAAGCACTTTTGCTAATGCTCTAACTTTTAAAAGGGCTCAAAATCATGAGATAAGTATTATATTTTTCAACAAACTCAAACGTAGCCTTATGTCACGAGCCTTCATCACCCGAAAATTCAAAATGCCCTGGTTTCCAAACGAAGCACGCTATTGAGCTGTAAAATTGTAAACAAATATAAAATGCCGCCTCTTAACCTGATGAGGATAAAAACTTTGGCGAATCTTTATTTTTAGATTTTAGAAAGTGATGACGCCACGTGAAAACGATCTATTAGTTATCTAAATGTGACAAGAGTGTACAATGAAAGAAAAGGATATTGGGTGATGGAGATAAAATTCTAAATTTACTCTTAAGCCCGTGAAGAAGGGTCTGATTTGCATTTCCGCACAAAAGATTTAGTTTAGCTCTAGGCAGCTATAGGATGCAAGTTGAGAAAGAAGACAAAATTAATCTTTCATCCCGGGTTCTTGATCTTAATGGTAGATGTTGCAAAATTTCCATTAAAGAAGCCGCTGCCTACCTCCTGGGAAACCCTTTTAAATCATATTAGGTTTTGAAATGGTATACTTACTTCTAAAATTGGATCCAGTTTATTTTTGGCTTCTTTTTTATTTGTATTTATTATCTTTTTATTTTTCTGTGAGAATTGTCTTGAAACTATGTTCTTCAAGTTAACCTCTCCATCACCCAGAACCTTAATTAAAACGTCTGAATCGAATTCGGATGTGAAAATGATTGTTTATTTAAATTACATAGCTTTAATTTTATCGTGAAAGAAATATATTCAGCAACTACGAGCAAAGAAAACTTCTTTTCAGTCCTTGTCGTTTCTAGCTTCCTTCACAACGGAACATTCTTTTCACCCCATTTCGAAACAACCGACTCTGAAGCGAATATAGAATTGGATTCACGCTAGCGCTGGCTAAGACCAAAATAAACATGACTACAAAAGTGTTGTCGCTGATTTCTTGAATTGCGCCGATTAACAGTGAGCCTTGAAGAATTGCCCAGGGCAACCAGAAAACGTTGAAGGCAATAATCACGCTTAAAACAATTCTTGTGATGCGTTTGCGAGATTTCAACAACATTTGACTTGTTTCCTTCGACTGTCGTTGGGAACAATGGCACCAAAGATGTCTGATGATTGCCAAAGAAGTTCGTAAAATTATCCCCATTGGTATAATGTAAGAAGCAATTAGATCTACAAAAGCAACGACTTTGAACCCGTGGTCGTTTATGAGAAATGCTAGACAAAGTGACACCGAAGTTCCTTGGAATGTATTCGGTGTTTTTGCCATAAGTAACATCATTGGCAAAGACGCAATCAAAGCCACCATCCAGATTGCTGCAAGAAGAATGCGAATATTTCGCTTAATCTTCGCTCTTCTGTGCCGCCAGGGATGAACAATGGCATAAAACCTGTCAACTGAAATTGCTGCTAAAGTCAGAACGCAGTTCTTGGTGGTTAAATCTATAATTACTGTTGTTACTTTGCAGATGACTCCCTCAACTTTTGGCCGCATGAGATCGCCATCCCTGAGATAATGATTTCTGATTTGGCCAGCGAAGAACAAAGTTCCCATGACGGAGCAACACAAGTCGGAGACAGCTAAATTGAGGAGAAGATAATTAAATGGGGTTCTTAGTTTCTTGTTTGAGATAATAAGAGAGCAAACGATAAAGTTTCCTGTTATTCCGGCGAGTAGAATAAAAGGCGTTACTACTTCGAAGGAAATTACGGCTTTTGTTGACATCTCTCCAGTCCTAGGTACTTTCTGCTGAGTACAGTTTGTTACGCGGGAGTCACTTGATAATTATGTCGATCTTGAGAAAGTTGTCTCACAGTCAGTTAAATTGCACTTTCCTTTAATTTTGTCTTCATAACACAGTATCAGGAAAAAATCCCTTTTACCATATTGTACGCTTAGGAAATTACATTTACGTGGGCGACCAATTGAAAACCTGGAGATTTAATGATTCATGTCATTTGCGTGATAGTGAAAAGTACTTTTTAGTGTCATCGAGGTGATTGACTTACATTGTCCACAATGAAACTGAAGCTGATAGAAAACTCACAATTCGCAACTTTCACTTTTTGAATGAGACTGTTTTCAGGTGTTTAAATAGGAAACTAGACTTGATTTCAACTGAAATATACTGAAAGATTTTTTTATATATAGCTGCCACCTTTGTTTATTTTTTGTTTTAGTATTGGCGGATCTAGGGAAACTTAAAGTGATTAATTTATCCTTTTTCTCAAAATAAAATTGTTCGACGAATGATATTGTGAATATTGAATGATAGCGGGCTTGTCTATGTGTTTATAAAAACACTGAATATTGTAAATGGCATTTATTTTTCTCTCCAAATAAAGAATATATTAATTGGTTCATGCTTAGTGTTCGAATAGCGAGTTAATGGACGCACGCAGGACGGTTTGGAGACTTTGGAGGGCGCGACAGAAGCATAAATCACGCTTAAAATAATTCTTGTGATGCGCTTGCGAGATTTCAACAACATTGGACATGAGTCAACGTCGTCAAAGTCTCACGTGCGCGCTTTGTTATATTACTATAATTTCAGAGCTGAACAGAGTTTCCAGCAATCTGATTGGTTGAGAGATTCCTTATATATGACGTTTATTAGTTGTTCAATACAAAATCGTACCCGTAAAGACGTTTGAGCGAAAATTTTCCAGTCGATAGATTTCTGTTAACATTTTTTACTGCAGTCAAATAATGAGTTACCTGTGTCAGAAATCGTAAAAAAATGGAGGGTCGCCGACTTTGTTTCAGAAATAGATCGTGTGGAAAACTGCTCTGATTTTGAAAAATTTACGCACGTAATTCAGCATGACCTCCAGGGTTTACATGAAAAAATATCGAAGGTGAGTCAACGGAGGCAAACGACCTTAGTCATATTTTGTAGAAGTGGGTTTGTTGCGTAAATAATCTCAAATGGAACGTTTTCGCAAAACTTAATCATTCAAGACGCATTTTTGAAACCATCACACAGATAAACGAAGAATTAAAAAGAACGGAATTCGATGTTGCATTTTGCGAAAAATTTAAACTTCTAATCGATAGATTTTCTTCATTTTTTCGCTAAACGTGGAAAACCGGTTGAAAAAATGATCCATCAAAAGAAAAATAGGTGTCACTCAACGTCCAATATCGTTTAATTCAGCAAAACATAACAATGGTCACACGGGTCCGAGTGTCGCTCGTCCATTTCATTTCAATTTGGAACGAAGATAAAATTTTGCTTTTCATTTTTTTTTATTTATAAATTCGTCTCGGTTTTTTGAAACAAAAATTACTATATATTGTAGAATAACACTGATCAGTTAAAATACTAAATTTAAAATATTGCTTTATTTAACACTACTTTTCCATTTTCAAGGTGGCTCAAAACAGTTTCCAGCACCTTGATTTTGATGGGTCGTTATAGCCCCTCTGCAAAGCAGTTTTACATTTTACATTTAAAAAAAATGGTTCATTAAGATTTTTATTTGGTTTACTGATTTTTTGAACAGCTATATATTTTAGTTTTTTCCTCCATATTTTATAATTTGAAAGTTTCAAAATCGACGATATGCTAAACTTATGCACGGATTCTAGTATAGTTTTGCCAAAGTGATTGTTTGTCAATTTTCCCCATGAAGACTCTGAGCCTGAGACGTAGTAAATCTTTTCTTCGCGTAAGGAAAAGATCAGAATAATAACGAACATCTATATCGCTTGAATATGGTCACATCAGGCTTTACTCTATCACAGGGCGCGGGCCGGTTTTTCTTGGTACCCAGTGCTCCGCCCCCGAATAGCAAATGATGGAGACTAGGAACTAGGTAACGCAGAAAAGTTTGTGTTATAGATTAAAGCAGTTTTCGTTAGTTCTTTAGTTCAAGACTTAAGTTTAATTTACTGAGCATCAAGTTCTATGAGAAATTCAAATTTCCAGCCTCTGGCAGCTGAAATAAAAATGCACGAGTTATCAGACTTTCGAACCATGGGTTACACTTTCGATTTCCACTGGCCACGGAGTGTTTTTTATATTCATCTACATACAGAACATGCAATAAATTAAGGAGATGGAACAAGTGGTTATTTAACATTTTTATCCCGCTGGCAGTGAATCTGCATTTGCAATTCCCTTAAGCCTATCCAGGCCTATCAAGTTTTTTGTGGCATTTGACAGAGTCTTACATCTGTCATTGCTTCACAATAGGCAAGTTTCCTTTCTTTCTTCGTGTTTCAGTTTCATTCCAATTACGCAGTTTAGTTACATGTTAGTTTAACTTAATAATACTGTACATACAAGCAAGCATGACTCAATTTGTAAACCTTCAATAACTTCATTTTGTCTGTGTTGCTGGAAACTAATGGTTAATTATAAATGGAAGGAAGTGAAGAATGATAATCGCAGTAAATTTTCCAATTTCAACAATTGGAGAGAAGAAGC
>OFHQ01000106.1_pt1 | contig 11625 bp, 4 predicted proteins | sample 1521071 | NCBI WGS metagenome assembly OFHQ01 (sample SAMN04272335, study PRJEB24112) | coral metagenome | biome: Coral reef; feature: Shallow seawater; material: Coral tissue | host: Coral | place: China: South China Sea | collected 2014 | reverse complement strand
TTTACCTTACAGAACTAACAACCGACGAATCATTATTGCTGTTGTGATAGTCATTGTAATTTTGCTGGCAATCGTCATTGCACTCGCCATTGTCTTCACGAGAAAAACGCAGTCCGAACCAGGCAAACCTGTTACCAAGCCCCACCCGAGCGTGACACCAACCCCGAAACCTATACTACCACCACCGACCGGACCCCCGGGGTCGGATGGCCCCTACAAACATGCCGTAGTAGCATCAGATGCCGGTCTCTGCTCAGAGATTGGTGGGGACATTTTAAAGAAGGGAGGTTCTGCCATGGATTCTGCTGTTGCCGCCTTATTCTGCATTGGTGTCTACAACATGCATTCCGCTGGGGTGGGTGGTGGAGGGTTTATGGTGGTCTACAACAAGAGTACGAGGTTCGTAGAGGTGATCGACTTTCGCGAGGAAGCTCCAGGGAAAGCTAGTAGAACCATGTATGTTGGAGGAAAAATGAACTCGAGAGTAGGTATGCAAATGCAGAAATGCTTGATTAAACGCCAGGATGATTTGTTTGAGATTGCACTTTGTCAGAAGCCCATCACTGGAAGCCTACAAGGCTACCCCATATTCCTGTCACGGCGTTTTCACAGACCGATCTATTTTCAGTTTGAATTTACCCCGAATTTAAATCCTCATAGGAACCTCAGTAACCAATTGCAATCACAAGCACGGACTATTGTCGACATGATGTCGACATGTTCACGTTGGGCTGCATTGTTTTATCCTTACCAAAGCGTTCTCGTGTAGACTGGAACTGGCCTGTTTCACGGGAAAACGATATCTAAAGATAGATTGGTCTGTAAAAATGCCGTTGCATTTGGCTTGTTATGTTAGTGGCAGGCTTCTAGTAATGGGCTCCTGGCGGGGTCCATAAATAAAGATAATCCAAGTCGCGATACAAGGAAGCCATGATTCAATATACGTTTAATACGTCTTAAGTAAATATTACCTCTGTACAAAAAGACCCGGAAGGTTTTAAATATTAATAAACAAACCAATTTGTGAATGAATGAATAAATACATGATCAATTAATTTCGAGAAAGGAAGCCAGTATTTTAATCACTTATAGATTTCCTTGAAATGATTTTATCCCAGTCTGGGTAATATAGTTCCTTCATTCTCCGAGCGTGACTTTCAAGATTTTTTGCTTTAGACTTTAAGAGTACATCAAATGGACTTTCTGGACAAGCCCAGGCGGACGCAGCAATGAAAGCAAACAGTCCCGCGTCTGCTAGACAAGGTTTTTCTCCAAACAGGAATTTCTTTTCCCCCAAAATGTCTGAGACCGCAAGCAAATCTATCTCCGCTATCCCATACAGATCTTGCTCTGAGTGACGCCCAATGCCTTGAGACCAGAGATCTTTTCTGATTTTGCTCTTTACGCGATACACCAGCAGATGTTTCAGTGGAAAGAAAAGATGACCAAACGACTTTGCGAACAATTTCTTCCGTATGCTCGCTCCATAGCCAGATAACCAGCGGCAGTGAACAAGGGCCCTGTGAATGAACATAAAATACACACTGGTAAACAACAATGCACGGGTCCATGCGACCATTGACATGTGACTATACAAGTGATAACAGATTTCAGCACTGTGCACCGGACAGGGCAAACGAATTTTTGTAACTTTTTCATTTGTTTGACTTTTTTCTGTCATGGCTGACATGCCTCATTTCCTAACACAAACAGCTCAAAAGCTGCTCTTCGATAGCTTTAAAAAGAAGGCCAACGAACATACAGGAAATTATGTCGTTTCCATTCTTTGGCTATCCTAATAATACTTGCAAAGTTATCAGCGTGAAAATAACGAAATTGACATAATGAGTTCCTCGCCATTTTTAGTCGATAAACTCATATAAAACTCGGGAGAAGGCGAAAGCATACAATGATGCATGAACTATATTATTCACAGTTAGGTTGCTATACAGAATCATAGTCTCCAGTGACAGAAAGCCTGGAACTGGCTAGGGCTAGGGGCAGGCTTCTATTTCCAGGGGCACCCAACGAGCAAATTAAGCAAAAAATCCTTTGAGGGATATTTCTAGGCTCCTTGTAATGTTTGAAGACTGTTTAAAGAGTTGTTTTGATCAGCTAGAAAAATTTGATCTGTTCGGATTTCTTAGCTGAAAATTGAAGTGCCCGAAAATGTTAGGAAATTAAATCTTCATTTCAGAAATTGCTAGCTGAACGTTACCTTCGAAAAACTTCTCAGCGAACTATTTGCTTATCCGAAAATGCTAGGCGACCTTATTAAGAGCCAAAAATTGCAAAAATATCCCTTCCGAAAATCTAAGGGACTATTTTCCCGTGGATTTATCCTGGTTACGAATCTTTTAGATGATGTTTTAGTTAAGAAATCAGTAGCTCTTTGTCAATGCATTATCCGAAAGTCTTAGAACGAGTGGACTCTCCCGAACAGATATTTCATCGAAGTTTCTCGTTGGGTGCCCCTGTATTTCCGGCAACCGTCTGGCGTTTTACTACAATAACTACACCCCGGCCTTAAAACGAGAAAGTGCGACATTCACCTACCAATAAGTGTTTTCCTCCAACATTGTTCGAACACTGTGAGCGATGGCTTTTTCTGTGTTTGTCAAATGAGAATCGATATCCACTTCAAACTCCCTCATCAGAAATCGGATACAGAAATTAGAATCAGCAACTTCTTGCCCGTTGAACTCGATCCATGGCATTTTTCCCTTCTTAGAAAACTTCAAGGCATAATCATTTTCGTACGGGATCTTTGCCATGCGAAGAAACGTTTCCAACTTTAAGCATGGCGGAGAACCATTAACCGATAAATCGGTTGGAGCGAACTGATGTAGAACGACTGTACCAGCCTTAATGGACTTCTTGGTCTTTTTTGAAATCTGCATAATTTTTTGTAGCAGTAGTCGCTTTTTGCTTGTCACTGACGAGATGTGTTGTGAAAGGTATACTCCTGGTGCGCAACGCCAGAGTAGTGTAGCAACGAATTTTATAGCTGCGATCGAAGTCTATATATGGCACATCCGCTACTTGACCGATAAATTTGCAAAACTACGTGATGATAAGACCATCTGTCAAATTTCATTGACATGACCACAATTGGGTGTTAGGAGATAAACGGAACACGAATCGAACGGTGACCCGCTGGGTTCACGAAGCACACCAGTAACACCTTATAACAACAGACATCTCTAGCTTGCTTATAAACACTCTGCAAAAAGAAAAAAATATATAAATATCTCATAAAAAAGTAACACTGAACTCCAATAACATAGCTAGAGAAGTTAATTGATCTCAATTTAATACTGACAGAAGTTCCGTGTCCGGAGGTTAAAGGAAGTAGGAAAAAGAGAACAAAAGAAGCGTGACAAAACTGAAGGGTGACTGAGTGAGATCGAAAGAATTCACAGGGTTAACGAAAAGGGTCTTGATTTTTGTATCTTGCTGGCTTAAAATGGAACATAATGACTTAAAAAAATGAACTTCTTAACTCAATAGCTTTTTACCCTAACAACAAATTGCCCACTTTACAATCAATTAGTAGTAAAACTGCTGATCGCCTTTGTAATCCAGGAAGGGTAAGACACTTGTTAAGCCAAGGCGTGACCGGAAATGATGTAAGTGGTGTGTTGAAAGTTCTGACAGCGATCAATTACGTACACCAAATGACGCATCTTGATACTACACAAGGCACGCTAGGTCTGAAATGAAATGCACCTTGCCCTTGCACTTGCCAGATAAAAGCCACAGAAGTCTTTTTACTAGTATATATTAATTTTAAGCTGCCAATTTTCACCTTGGCCCCCTACAGCCACGTTTTCGTGTGACAATTTTATTGTTCGTGGCGTGATATGTTAGTTCCGTTACGCTACTAAATATTCGCTTAAACGCACTTTAAAGAACTTCCTTTTCAGACTTTATCCTTGTCTCGCATGTACAATTACGGCTGGGAAAGTCATTCTCAAAACAAACAGCCACAATTAAAAATGTCCGTCCTTTTTCAGTAATGCCAAAATACGATTCTACGTTTGTACTCAGTAAATGTCATAATAAATGTTGATAAATGTTTACATATGGCGATCAGGTTGTGTTCAGTGTGATTACATCCGATTATGTGTCTGGGGGCTAAGCATGCAATGTTATAACATTATCTCCGTTTTGCTGCAGCTTGCCTGTTTCTGTCGGCGAGAAACTGCTTTATTGGAGGGACATTGGATCTCAGACAAGACAAGATGATTTATTTAACTCAGCTCGATTTTACAAGACATGTAGGTTAGATTTACAAAGCAACTAAACAAAGTGCAGCCAAGGGATAAAAGAAAAACAAATGTAACAATAAAATAGGGAGCGAGTTGGCATCATCCAAATAGCAAAGGCTAACCCGAATCTAGTGGATGACCCCTATTATAAAATACAATTACAGGGAGAATTAAGAATATACTTTTTATATATAAAAGGTATTTCTTTATGCGCTAAGGCAGCTAATTACTTTATTTGCTTTTTATTGTATCTTTAAACTAACTCACGTATTTCCGATCACTCGTAGAGCTTATAGCTGCGCCTCTGTTTAACGAGGTAAGTACAACGTGTCCGGACCGGCTTATTGTTTAATACAAGCTGCTACATAAGCGGGGGTCAAGAGTTTCTTACCGTCTGTACACCTATAAGCTAATTAGTTTAAAGTCATGAAAAAAAGCGTTTCTGTCTTTATTATAAAGAATTTGTACACGTATTGCAAGGCGTAAGATTTATTTGGCCGAAATAGGCGGGAAATTCTCGTCATAAACCAAAAAAAAAAATAAAATAAATAAATAACACTGGTTTACTAAGTTGAAAAGTCAAGCCGCTGGGATTTAACCCATATATATTTACTGGAGACCCGACCAATGACATCACCACTTGGCAAAAGATAAAATAGAAAACATGTAAAACTAACTAAGTGAATCAGTAAAGAATTTGCGAAACATAAAAAGTGGTGACTTCAAGGGAAGTCTCGATCTTGGGTTAAACCCCAACTGATTGACTTTCCTTTTCAGAACGATTCGACTTCCCGGTTCTGGGAATGTTCCTACAGAGAATTTTTTCGTCAATTGCGGTCTAATAAATTCCCCTTAATTTTGACTTGTTCTAAATATGTTTACGACGGGATTTTCCCGTCAGGTCACGACCAGCGAAACCTATCTAGATATTCGTGCTTTCTTTCAAAATGACTTAATCGCGCATCCTTCTGGAGACAGCATCGGCTAAACTGCAGAATACCCGGCCCAGCCATTTACATGTGTCGGTGTGCTTTGAAGAACGAGGTATATAACAATAGCTGCTATTCTTATTCAACGAGATGCAAATGACTAGGCCGGGTATTCTGCATTTTAGCCATGCTAAATATGAAACTCATCATATACCTTCCTAAACTTCCGAAGTTAAGTTCAAACTCCTTCTACATAATGATGTAAGTGCCGGTCATTCCGGTTGTTCAACTTCAATGTTACAGATTTAAACCATTTGTTAAGACACAAGCTAGGTATTCGGAAGATTGAGGCAGTATACACTCTGAGCCGGCGAAATTTGAAAACGTAGCCGAGTAATTTCCACGGTTAGGCGTACCGCCCACACTAATCCATCACGAAAACGCAGCTTTTCGAAAACGAAGGCGTCATGATGATGAAATGATTTCCCTGACTAAATTTTCCGCAAACACACACCAGAGTGACTGTTGCGTTATGAAATTCCTCTGAGGTAATGTCAATGTGGACAAAAGCATTTGATGTGTTTTGAGAATGAAATCCCTGCTTTGAAATTCCCCCGCATTTGCTATCGAAGTAAGTGCAAAGGAATAAAACCTATTAATTGCGAGGCCGCTGAATAGGAAACCCAAAATGCAAGCTATTTCCTAATAACAATGAAACGCTTGCCATGTTTTGTAATGCCTGAATTTTTTATCATGTAGGCTTTATTTTATACAATGCTCCCTGTGATAGCAGTCTATGACTGATGGGGCTACCCTGCCTAAATAAAGATGACATGACTTGCCTGAATGAACAAATCTAGGAGCCATAATTGGGAAAGGAGACAGTAAGCGCGCGCCATTTCTTCCTATGATATGAGACAAAGCCTATGAGACAATACTTTTCTATTTTTAAAACAAATTGCGCCATCGCGTGCAACACACTTTCGTACATGGTACGAGGATTTTTGCGGAAGTCGCGCGCGGGAAATGGCGTCCGAAGTTCCCCGATTTTTTTTATCCTTTTGACAAAACTCAAAACGTTTGTCTTTTGAATTTTTGCTAAAGTAATTTCGTCGTAAGCTGCTCAAATTTGAGTGAAGTAGCACAGAGGCGAATCCAGACTTAAAGTTTACTCGCTGCATAGTTATGCAAATGAGCTACTTGTAAACGCCAGACTTTCCTTTCAAAAACTTTTGCAAAATCGCGAAATAAGCAGAAACAGCAAGAAACTCTAGAAAACATATTTTGGTTGTGATTGACTACTGTTAAGAGAAAATCACAAATTAACTCGATTCCAGAGTAGACAGTCTTCCTATACATAAGCTTAATTCGTAAGTCAGGAAAAAAAGCAAAAGGTTACGAGTACAACCAGGGCGAGCGGATATTTAGCAATTATTGAATTCGGCTTTCGTCACGGATATGATGAATTCTGCAGATCAAGGAGAGTGTTATCCACAGACTCGGAGGCCTTTGGCCTCTCTGGATAACACCCTGCGGGATCTGCAGAATTCTTCCTATCCTCCGAAGCCGAATTCATTATTCATTCAAAATATTTCTCCTTCTTGAACGAGTTTCGCCATTTGGCTCTTTGTTTTTCTGCTCACCAAAAATAACACAATATCGTAACCAAGTTTTCTAGGTAAACGGTTTAATAATCTGCAGTGGGCTGCGCTTTTGACGTCATTTTGACGTCGTCGTTCATTAATCTGCAGCGGACTGCACTTTTCGTGTCATCTGTTCAATATGACAAAGCTTTTTTTTCAGATTTAGTCAACAAACAGCCGGTTATGGTGAATTATGCGTGTGATTTTAACCAGTCAGAAACGGGAAAATATTTTGAACGAATAATAATAATATTCATTTCCAGCGCGGAGTCTTTCTTTCCACCTTGAGACGTCAACTTGTTCATTAGCTCAGAACAAAAAAATTAACAAAAAAGGTTGCTTTTTCGTATTGATTGAGAACCGTTTGTTCATGCAACATGACGCAACATCCACTCGAGAAACCACGACATATGCGCAAACGCGCATTTATGTCGTCAGGATGACTCAATCTGTTTTAAAAATAACAAAATTGACTTATATCACAGGTGCGCGCGGATCCCGAGACTTATGGTTTCCATTCCCGATTTTGGCTCCTGATGAATCATGCGAGGCAAGGAACACAATAAATCAAGTGTCGCAAGGATTACAAGAAAGCATGTATATACCATAGTCCTTAACTCAGTCAGATTTATGTTTCTTCGAAATGATTTCATCCCAGTCCAAATAGTACATCTCCTTCATCCGCTGAGCGTGCTCCTCAAGATTCTTCATTTTAGACTTGGTGAGTTCAGCAAAAGGACTTTTAGGACAATCTAACTCTGAGGAGGTGATGAACGCGAATAAGGCAGCATCAGTTAGGCAAGGTTTTTCACCAAACAGAAATTTCTTCTGGCCTAAAATTGTTGACACAGCAAGCAAATCCCTCTCAGCTATTCCAAACAGATCTTGTTCCGAGTGACGACCAATGCCGTGAGACCACAGATCACCTCTGACTCTTCTGTTTATCATGTAGCATGCGAGATATCTGAGCGGCAGGACAAGATGACCAAAGAAGACCTTTTGCATGTGCTTAGCGTAGTCAGTGCACCAGCGGTAGTACACAAGGGTCCTAAAGAGGATCAGTGAGGCAGAAATAAAACTCTTCCATTTGTCTTATAAGTGATTCTTATGGTTAGTATCGAGCAGTCTAAGTTATACGCGTCAAAGTCATTATATATGTTCCCGGCCGGGAATGTTGTGTTATACTTTCACAGCGCCTCTTTCTATAAAAGAATTGAAGTGAATAGCGGTCTGTTAACATTGCGATGCTCCATTAATTAATCCTATTCATCGCTCAGAATGCTGAGAGACCAGGACAAACATGCGAGCCTGATGGACTCTTGGCTCAGTCCTATGCAGATTTTAGATTACGTTATATGTTCGACATAATTCAGCATTATTTTTATTGATTCATTACTTTGTATATATGTCAGTTACTCTTAGAAACTGAGAAATGAATACAGCTTCTTTTCTTTCATAAAGACATATAAATATTCACGCTTAAACAGTTAAATGGGATTCGAATCCATGACCTCAGCGATCCCGCTAGATGCATGAAAAACTGAGGCCCTATTTGGGATTTTCGGGATACGGGATAATCTGGTAAAAAAAAGTAAAAAGCTTCAGCATATCTGGAGAAAAATTAATACCGTATATGGGATATTAAGATCAGATAAACATGATGTCGACTAGAATAATAATAATAATAATAATCATCATCATCATCATCGTCGTCGTCGTCGTCATCATCATCGTCATCAAATGCAAATCTAATGAACGATACACGGAATATTTAGGTCACAAATTTCCGGGATATATGGAGTACTCAAATAGGGCCCCAGAACTGATAGCTGTGACAACAACTCAGCCATAGCACACATGAACAGCTCAAGCAGCTGAAGCACCAATGTAAGACAGCCGTGATGGATTAAAACCGGAAAGGTAAAGAAATTGCAACGTGGCAAGAGTGAAAAAAAGAGTTATACTCGAACTTGACTTCGAGGTTGACTCCGAGTGGACTCTTGACCGGGTTAAATGACGGTGATTTGGATTTGATATTGCTAGTATATTGGTTTTAAAATCTCAGTGTTATAATTAAACGGTCACGAGTATAGAATGTTACATGGGACCTACACTAACATAGTAAATACCTTAAAACACTAAAAAGCACCCCCTTCATCAGTTAATAAGACTGTGCAACTCACCAAAAAGTGTTCTCTTCCAACATGGTGCGAATACTGTGAGCAATGGCTTTTTCTGTGTCGCTCAAATGAGAATCAACATCTACTTTGAACTCTCTCCTCAGAAACTGAATACAGAAATTAGAATCGGCAATCTCTTGCCCGTTAAACTCGATCCAAGGCATCTTCCCCTTCTTAGAAAACTTGAAACCATATTCATTTTCGTACGGAATCTTTGTCATGCGAAGGAAGGTTTCCAATTTACAGCATGGAGAGCTGCCACTCGCCACTAATTTGGTTGGAGGGAACTGATGTAAAATAACCGTACCAGGCCTCGGCTTCTTGCTCTTTTGCTCTTTTTTAAACATCTTCATTAGGAGATAAATGACAACAAATGCTGCGGAAGTGATGCCAGCGTAGAGAACAGACACCATGGTTTGAACAAGTCTCAACTGTAAAGAGCGAATTTTCGTGCGTCTTATGCAACTTCTTTGTCACGCAACAAATCAAATCTTTATCAAATTTGCATTTATCACTGAAGCTTTCGTAAATTAAGCAACCGTGACCACATTTTATGGAATGAAGTGAAATTCTATGCATACAGGCCAAGAGGGAATAGGGGGTATCATTTCTAAAACTACAGTTTGTTGCATAAGTTCAATTCATTCGAAATTCAGCGGTCAATTTCGGTTTTAGATTTATTGCCATGATCATTGCGACCTTCTAGATGATGTAACCGTCACATTGTATTACGAGTGAATGTGCCTCATCATCACTGACCTAGCAGCTGATTAGTTATGCAAAGAACAGAAAGTCATTTAGGCAAGTGTTACGTTCAACAGAGTTTTCATAGCGAGAGCTTTTAAACGGAGAATGTTAGAGACATTAAGGCAAGATTTTTGACCGCAGGCCAATATCAGGACAGCTAGACACGCGGCTCGTCGATCTGTAGAAGCCGGTCTGTACTTGCGAACAAACATTGAGCTGACATGGCGTAACAAAGGCATGATACAAGCCCCAGACCTGAGGTTTTGTAAGGTTCATGGGATGTTTATATTATGCAAGACTTGTGCAAAGTTTCCTTTTCGGGCTGGATCCGTTAGGTCTCTTAGTGCTAAAACTGGGCTATAATTCAGTTCTATTGAAATTTAGTAATATCTACAAAAACTCCCACAACAAGAATGTGTTAGACCTTCTTTGGCAAATAACCACAATTGAACGGGCGTTGTTAAAACACCCGCTGAAACCTCCGGGTTCCGAAAGTACAGAAGTAAGGATTACAATTTCTAAATGAAATAAAAAAAAAAAGAAAAAAAAATTAAGTCGTCTTCTGATCTCTATTCCCTCTTTTTATCGGGGTCTTCAAGAGAGTAAAGTAAAAACGAGAGGAAATCTCCAATGGAAACGTGCTCTTGGATGGGTGGATCTCGGAAGGTAGACTGTAGGACTTGGCTAACTGCCCTCAGAATTTCCACCCTTCACCTGATCTTGTTAAAGGAATTAGCGCAACTGATCATCATCAGTGTTGGCTGTTAATTAATCCGGGATTTTACTTGATAAGCTAAGGCGTAACCGGAACTGATCCTCGGGAAGATTCTCATGTATTTTTGTCACGTACTGGCGCCATACAAGCAATCTTTGGTTTTCAAATCCTTTGACGTGAGCTGGTTCAAAACTAACCTGCGATCAACAAAAAATAAATAATTAAAAAACGCTTGATCGCAGGTTAGTTCAAAACGGATTTTATCAACAATGCCCTCGCGTGGTATGTAGACCTCTACCACCGCCTCACTTCACTGTTACAACTGCTATATTGTATATTCTATTAGCTTTTATTATTCTCATCTAGTTTTTTTTTTTATTCTACACGATTGTTGTCTTTTTATCTCGTAGTAATTTCTAGCCTGTGGTAGTTTTCATTTATCCTGTAGTAGTCGTTAATTACGCAGGGCCCCTATTGATACCAGCCTAGTGCTGACAGGGCCATCCTGCTTAAATGAAGATGACTTGACTTGATTTCCTAGGTCTCATGTACACAATACCCGAAGTAACTCCCCGAACGAACTGTTCGGTAATCGATCTATATAATCAAACTCAACCGAACACATCGAATGCCTTGATCATCGAGCTAGCGCCAGACCAAAAAATGTCATGGTGTGAGAGCTCAATTGCGAACTACATCGAAAAGTCTCTCTTGGTAGTCTTAGCTAGCAATTAAGAACATCAAAGAACCTTTTTGAAATCAACAATAGAATCAAGGTAAAGAGAAGAGCAATGCAAAGAACTGAAATGAGGCTGATTCAATAGTATAAATGTTTATAACTGTAGCAAATGTCGTCACGGGGGGGACTCCCATAGAAAACTTTAAAAAAAATTGAGCCACAGATAGGTATCAACTGATCCTGTTTCGTGGAGGTGGCTCAGAAAATTTATTTTTCCCTAAAAGGTACAAGGTAAAAATTCTTTCAAAACACACGATCTCCTGTCAATTTTTTTATTCAGCTCAACGCATTAAAATGTACTGCAAAAGCCCTCGCTCTGGACCTGAGTGAGGCTGAACACCTTCAGAGATACCAAAATCGGTTTTTTTAACCCCTAAAAAGGTAGGACGACGACCGGGGTC
>OFHQ01000105.1_pt1 | contig 11653 bp, 5 predicted proteins | sample 1521071 | NCBI WGS metagenome assembly OFHQ01 (sample SAMN04272335, study PRJEB24112) | coral metagenome | biome: Coral reef; feature: Shallow seawater; material: Coral tissue | host: Coral | place: China: South China Sea | collected 2014 | reverse complement strand
CCGCCAATTCCTGTAACTTAATATGGCCAGATTTTTGTGGCCTGTTCGTGCCCAGATTAACAGGGTTCCACTGTATTTTTATTATGTTTAGTGTGATGTGCTGAACTGTGAAACCCTCCCTTTAAGTAATAACAATTTGGAGATTGTTCTTTGCCCTAAGTTTTTTTAATAATAGCTACACTGTAAAGTATCAATTGCAGTACATGTATGTACTGTCCACTCTGAGTTTACTACATTGTCCCTACCATTTTGTCCTTCGTAAGCATCAAGTTGTCTCCTTAGGTCCTGGACTTCCTGTTTCAGCCTCTTGCAAGAAGAACATCCATCTGATTCTTCTTGAAGTTCATTACTGAGCTGCCTCCTCCGTGGACATTTTCCTCCAAATTTTGGCCGTGCTTCATCCTGAAAATGTGGGGTTGCAAGTGGCTTTGGTTGTCTAGAGTTTAGTGGCATTTCATGGGGGCTGACAGTGATGCTTTGAAGTGGTTGGCGTTGCACAGATTGTAGTGGGGTAATTGTATATACTGGTTGTGAAGAATGTGGCGTGCTTTGCAGGTGCTGCCTTTGCTGTTGGTTTTGAATTGGTGTGTTGATGCTTGTAGGTGGTTGCCTTGGGGTGCTGTTGGGATTTGTAGTAGATGAAGCACCACTTGGGTGAGACTGTAAAATTTCTACACAGTCTTGCACAAGGTCGTCATCAAAATTTTCATCAACTTCTGAGTTTTCAACATCCACCATCCTTGACAGAAGCAATGTGTTTTGTTCAGCGAGAACATTTCGATGTTGCTGTCTCTCCTCTCTTTTCCTTTCTTTTTCCTTCTGCTTCTCCTTGTTGGCTGCAGAAGCATCGGGGCGTTTTTTCCCACCTGATGCTTTTCTCCCATTATCTGTTACTTCTGGAGCTGTAGTTTAAAAACAAAAGTGAGAGAAAAACGTGGTTACAGAGTTTACTTTCTACTCGCTTAGGAATGAAAAAAGGGGAGAGTGCTTTTCTTACTCATCATCACTGCCGACCTCCCACCCAGCCCTGCCTTTGACATACATGTTCTGGGACTACTGACAGTTAAAGAACACCATTTCATATCAAATATCATTAATTCTGGGAGCTCAAAATCATGAGTCCATTAAATGCCAAGGGTAATAATGATAACCTAACTTCCATTACTGTTAGCAAATTGCTACTGATGTCCAAGGAGGTTAACAGTTGCAAAATAGCACTAGAATCGACCATTGTTAAATAAAAACAACACTCTAAATGTATATTTTAGAAAATTATTTTTGCATCTTGCCTAGGTTGTCTTCATTTACAAAGTCATCTCCAAAAGACTTCTTTTTTCTTGAGCGACCCCCATCCATTGTTGAGCTTGGTCGAGGTGTTACGGCTTCAGTCAAGGCTTTCTCTCCATCTTTTTTTTTTCCTTCAAGAAGAAAACAACAGGAATATTAGGAACAATAAGAAAATATTGTTTAAACACAGGGACCTACCAAGCAACCCACAAAGCATCAGGGTTGTGACAGGCGCAAAGACGAAGGCAACAGGTGATTCAAAACTTGACGAGAGCTCTGGTAATATTGGTTTGAGATTTTCTACTTGACTTTAATTTTTTTTAACAATATTTAAGCTCAACATCTGCTCCAAGAGCATCGAATTGCTCATTGAGACAGCTTTTGCTGTGGCAAACTGATTACAATTATGTTACATGGTTAGATATTGCACTTTTACTGGCTGTCGATTGACTAATTGGATTTCCCATCATGAAATGATTGTACCATTCAGTGATAGTTCATTCAGGGCTCTCCTTATACAGAGCATTAAACTGACAGTGTGCATTTTTCTGCTAAGGATGTAAATGACTATTATTCATACCATGGATGGAAAGAATTGTTCCCTCCCAGAGGGTCTGCATAAACTGTAGGTTTACAGTTACCCCAGGTCTTGGGATGGTGGCATCCTTAATGATTAACTTTGAGAGCTTGCACACTTCTATTTCTTCTGGATTCAGTGATTCTCCACCTTGCATTTTCCATGCAATAACCCCATAATTGGCAGCCATTTTTTCCTTTAAGACAAAAAAGAACCTTACTTCATTTATACACTTTATTGGGCATCCCTGAATAGGGGTTTTCAGCATTAATTTACATGTGAGATTATATATGTAAATGAAAATACTTGAAGAAAAATTCTAAAATGTATGTAAAGGTGCAACTACTCCCCATTCGTACAGTATGTACAGGGGTATTTTTAAATAATACAAAACATTGTTGAGCTCGATATAAGAAAAAAATAAGCTTTTATTGGGTAGTAATTATGGCACGATTGATCGAGTAGCTTGATTTTTATAACGATCAATCTTTTCGATCCCAATTGCAATCGACAAGAGTCAAACTTTTTGTCACAAGATTACATATACAGCAACTTACCTCACGATAATAAGATTTCCTTTCTCTAAATTGGCTTTTTTCATGAAATAGCTTAAGCTTACATGCAGATTTCTATGTAGCCCGTGTATAGCTGGCGGCGGTATAGCTTTTGTTGACCTTTGTTGGGCACGCGCGCGCAAAATGTTATTTCGATCGTGCTGGCAAGAAAACCTACAAAAACTGGCAAAATCGCAGTGAATCGGCCCCATAACAAGAACTATGCAGTTTACTTTGAGAGATGAATTTTTTGTGCATTTACTGGACTGATTTACTATGATTTTCGTCACTTTTTGGCGACTTGAATTACAATCACTGATAGCATTCAACGCGACTGAAAGGCAACGTTACATTGCTCATTTGCTAGCTTTCAGTTATAGGAAGTTCTTCAGATTAAAACACACCAAAAAAATTAGGCGCACAAAATATAATTTAGGCTTACCTTAATTTGATGATCAATCTGTGAAAGACTGTTGAAAAAACTGAAGAATTTAGATTTGCCTCCTCCGATCGATGGAACCGTTAACCACGTTTAGTTGAAAATCCCGCCGAAATGGCCCGCCGAAATATGATCTTGTTTGCTTTCCGAAAGTGCGCACGATCGCCATCTTGATTTGGAGGTCGTGAAGACACTGGGAACCAGGAACCTAGGCCCTCTCTGCATGCGAGTTCGGGACAGTTCAGTTCACTATGGACGCCGAAAACACTTCGAATCGTTCGAAGAAGCGCGAAAGAGGACCTTATTTGTCATACTTAACGAATCCTTTGAAAGAAAAAGTTCCAAGATCGACTCTAAGGTTCTGGTCCCGTGAATCACACGAAGGAAACGTCGGAAGAAGCTTGGAAAGCTGTGGGCGCGAGCATACAACTACCTCTTCCCCCATATTTGTTAGCGATGCCGAGAATGTCGATCGCGAAGAAGCCGGAGAAATGGTGTTGTCAGTGATTGAAGAAGAACTAGCTGATGACACAACTTGTTCCGAATTTCCCGAAAATGAGTCCGAACAGGGAGAAATGGCCAGTGAAGCCACCAGCGTCGAACAAGCTGACGACATTGTTGAACAATTACAAGCCAATGGCATGAATACTTCTCTCACAGAAGACCCTGAAATCGAGAACACCAGAGATTCTAACGAACCATCTCATCTATTTTATGATGAAACAGCATTTGCTGATGACTGCGACGAGGAATTTTTAGAGGAATTATGGGAGGATGAGGAAAATATCGAGGAAACAAGTCACGAGGAAACTCAACAAAGTGACTTACATGTAGAGGAAAAGTTTCCCTTGTACACCGGAGCAAGGATTACACTCGGTATGAGTTTGCTTCTAATTATTACGTTTGCAATGCGCCATCAACTCTCCGGAACTGCTTTAGCAGATTTGCTTACTCTTATTGATCTGCATCTCATCTCACCCAATTGTTTCACAAGGTCCATGGCAACTCTAAACAAGTTTTTCAAACAACTGAAGAATCCTGTACAATTTCACTATTACTGCTCATTTTGCTATGAATACATTGGTATACAAAAACAGGCATGCTGTACAAACAAACACTGCCTGCAAGACTTGACAAAGAAAAATGGTTTATCATACTTCATTGTCATCCCACTGGAACCTCAACTGGAGGCTCTTCTTGCAAGTAAGTAATTGGTTTCCACAGACATAACTTAATACATAGCAGCCACTCGTACAGCGGCAGCACTTGTCCACGGGTGGCGGGTAGCGGGTGACGGGTAGCGGGTAGCGGGTGGAGGGGTAGTGGGTGGCTGGTAGCGGGTGACGGGTGGCGCAGAGCAATTTGATGGAACTAATCTGTCAATCAAACCGGAATTGAGACGAATTGAGCGATATGAAGCAACTCCTTCATGTGCGATTCAATAAGCGCGTTGAATGGGCAAATAACTAAAATAATGGCTTTCTTCGGGTAAGTCGTATATCCCATCGTATTGAGCGCACGGCATATGCCAGGTAGTAACCGGAACAAGAGTGACTTTCCATAGCCGGTCGGCAAGACCGCCAATATGTCTTTCCTTTGAATATAATTCACGATGCCCTCTTTTTGTTGCGCACTTACTACCTCCACACCATCGAACGATCCAGTGACTTCTGCTGTTGCCTTATCTATATCTTCCGTTCGTACAGCCGTTTTCACGTAAATCATGAAGGAATCATGAACATTGATCGAACAAACACTGTGTTCGAAGTTTTGTTACATTACTTGCGGGTATTGCGATGAAGAAGCTTTGATCATTTTATGACACGTTACGTTTCGTAAATTAAGAAGGAGTCATGAACAGCATTCCATTATTTACTTTGTAAATTTTAGAAAAATGCGAAGAAAAATTTTGTAATAAAAAAATTTTTCTTATAAATGATACAATCCGTCACCCAATACCCTTCACCCGCTACCCGCCACCCGCCACCCGCTACCCGCCACCCGCTACCCGCCACCCGTGGAAAAGTGCTGCCGGTTTTAGAAAGTTTACAATGTTTTTGGTTATAAAACTGCAGTCATGTTAGAATTTTAAAAATATTTACAATGGACTCTCCAATGATGGAAATGCATTTTCATTCTCACTCTTCAAGTGAAGAGCTTGACAGTCAAAACTAGAACACATGCCAAAATAGAATACTCTAACTGGTATAATAATGTCAACCAACAGGAGCCCATCAAGAAGAGTTACTTTCTAAATAAACTGCTGGGTTGTGTCAGCAGGAGAGTGAAACACTTGATTACAAGCACTATATAAGAGTAACCAATTCACGAGACTGAATAATGTGGAGGTAATTTAGTCTCTGGTGACTGTTTTGAAATAAACTTAACAGCCATTTTACAAGCTATATTTCTCTATATTTTTAATTATGATTATATTTTAAACATCAGCATGATTGGTCAACAATGTTTGCTGTACAATGAAATCTAACATGCATGCGAGGCAATTTCGGGCTATTTTGTAGTTTTAGCCCGAAATTGCCTCGCATCCACGTTGGATTACATTGTAATGCAAATGAGAAAAATTAACCGTGAAAAGGGCTATTAACTTAGTATCTCTTCTCTTTTTGTTAAGATTATTCTCAACCAGAACACCCAGGCAACGCGCGTGAGACCATTCGCAGGAGGACTGGATACCACAGTTGAGCATATCTAAAAATAACTAAAGGTGACTTAAAACAGTGTCCAGTACTTTCCGAGTATAATTTTGACGAGTCATTATAACCACTCTTTACCAATTTATGTAACATAAAACTACCCAATCATTGGTGAACACGTAGATTACCATAGCAACAGTACAACGAGTTAAAAACACCCTTAATTATAGCTTTAAATTACTCAAATGATCTAAGTTAACATGTCACGTGATTTATAAAGTAATCTGCCAATGTTTTTGAGTGGTATTCTGTGAGTCTATGAAAGGAAAGCGGACGGCACTTCCAGGTCATCTCAGATAATTAAGGACGTTCGCGCGAAAATTTTCCATTCGATAGATATTTTCTAAATTTTTACTGCAGTCGCATAATGAGTTACTGTTGTCAGAAATGCAAAAAAATTGGGCTCACCGATCGACTAATCAGAGATAAAGCATGTGGAAAACTACCCTGATTTTGAAAAATTGGCGCATATAAGACATATAATTCAACAGAGGAGTGTCAAACGCGAATTGCGGGAGCAGATCCTATCCGTTAAATAGTTAATTAACATTTGATTTAGTTCAGATCTCCAAGAGATAATGTAATTGTACGCGCATAGTTAAGATTTTTAGTTTTGTACCAAGATTGTTATAAATGTAAGCTTTTTCTACTTATCCCCTCTTTTTAGCATTTGTAAATTAACTCAGAATAGCCCTTTGGGAGAGGTTGTAAAATTATTGTGTTATTGTATTGATTTGTGCAATTCAATTCCTCAGCCACACTTGCAAATACCCAACTGGTTTGCCTCTGGGCAGTTGCAAAATGCTTTGAAACAAGTTTTTACTTCATTCATGACTTTTGGAAAAAGCACTGAAAAAATTCCAATGCTATCACTGGTTTTGTAAGAGAAACTAGAAACAATACTTTCTCTTTCCTCTTCCTTTACTGTTCAATGAACTGTAAGTCACATCCCCAATAGCTGCTGAAGTCCATGTTTGTCTATTTTATGCAGAATAATGAAAGTTACAGAGAGATTTTGGTTACACTTTACCTGGCAATCTGCCTGCAATGATTCAATGTTGGTCTGTCATTTGGCAATGAGTATGCCAAAATTATGGTACAAAAACCTGACGTCCAGTTGTCCAAGTCCTACCTCAAGCCTCACAGTTTCTTCCCTTTACACCACTTCATTAGGCATGTACACCTCCTAATAAGGGAGTGATTACCGGAAGAAAAACTGCATTTTTAGGACTGCATCTTCCACGAAAATCATGTGAATTTGAACTGAGATGTGCTGGAGTTTTTGCAGATAGTGTCAATGTTTTTATAATCTTGACTAAATTACTTAAAGTGCCTATGAAATGAAAAACTCAGGTATTGAAAAATAGGCGTATTTGAAAGGCCTTTAAAAGTGAAGAATGGTGTTTTCCTGATGACGTCATAATCAGCTTTTTGGTCATGCGCAAGGCAGAGGAGTAGACGCGTGGACGAGCTGTCCGCCTAGGCCATGTAATTTTTAAGCATTTAATGGCCGAATCTGTTGAAACTCCTATCAGCAAGAGAAGAAATAGATCTTCTAACTCCTCTACAAACGATTCTCCGGACACAAAAAAGCCTCGAAGCTCCCAGAATTACTCTGAACAACACCACGTGGAAGAGGACGGCGAGCCGCCATTAGCGACGCCGAACATCATGCCGAGCAAAGATATCCAGAAGACACTTCACGAAATACTAGAAAAACTCGGGAAACTAGATATTATTGAGAGCTCAGTCTACAAACTTCAAGCTACGCTGCTGGACCTAGAAACAAGAACTAAAACCCTAGAAGGCTTCCAGCACAAGGCAAGCAAAGACATCAATGACTTACAAGAGAGCCTTAGCTTCACAGAAGAGAAATACAAAACCAACCTTGCGAATGTGGATAAGAAGCAAGAAAACAACAGCCTCAAAATCGCAACCATTGAGGAAGAAAACAGAGAGCTTACTGCAAAAATTAAAGACTTAGAAACAAAACATTTGTACCTCGAGGCATACTCCCGAAGGGAGAACATTAAGTTTGAAAACATCATCGAATTCGAAGAAGGCAGCGATAAAGAGAATACTGAACATGTCCTTCGTTTGTTTATGGAAACCGAGCTTGGTTTTATGGACGCAAGCAGTGTAGAAATACAACGAGTCCACCGGCTGGGAAAAAGGAAGGAGAATGAGCCAAGGCCTATCCTCGCTAGATTCTTGAGATACAAGGACTGCGAGAAGATTCTATCGCTGGGAAGACGTCTTAAAGACAGCAACTACAAAATGTACCAAGACCTACCATACGAAATCGTCCAGAGGAGAAAACGGCTAATGGCTACTTTTAAGAAAGCCAAGGCGAATAAAATCCCCGCAGCTTTCAGCAAGGCTCAACCAGATAAACTTTTCGTTAGAGGTAAGCTGTGGCCCGAAGGAAAAATCCTGGAAATCCCGTAGTGTAGTATTTTTTTTCTCCTTGTTTAACACCTTAGTTTAACTTAGGAAAATAAACTTAGACAATTATTTTCTTCACTTTTCTTGCTCAATATTTTGATGCTAAATAGTTCTCTAGTTACGGCTTATACGGACGGTCATCCCGCCTTTGGATAGTAACATCGATAACGCGCATCCAAAAAAATAGGTTTTTTATCGAGCTTATGCAACTAACCCCGTAATCATTCGAATTTCTGGTTCTTTTGCTTAACCAAAATTCCAGGTTTGATCGCAAAAGCCGCTTTGTTTGTGTATGTTTATGTGTGTCTTTGTTTTTACTTACAACTAGGAGTGTTTTGTTTAAAATACCCTCTTTACACCGCCAGCGTATTTGCATACAAAAGAGCAAACCAGTTTATTCTGTGGGTCCCTTGCCACTTAAACCATGCATACAGGTCACGCCTTTTGAGGTGTCCGTATCACAATCTCTGGAGATTTAAAGCTTAGCTCTTTAAACGTAAGGGGTCTGGGAGAGGTCTCAAAACGAAAAGAAACCTTCAACTGGCTCAGGAAAAAAAAATTTTCAATTTATATGCTCCAAGAAGTACATTGCACGGAAAATAACGTTCACTTATGGACGGCTGAATGGGGATATAAAGCTCTTTTTAGTTGCTGCTCAAGCAACAAAGCAGGTACATGCATACTCTTTAATAATAATTTTGATTTACAAATCAACAAAACACGCTCAGACCCTAACGGTCGCTTTATCATTTGTGACATAAACACAAATGGTACAAGCTTTACTCTCTGTAACCTTTACGCACCAAATGAAGATAAGCCTGAGTTTTTCAGAGACATTTCCAACTATTTGCAAGACTTTCAATGTAATGAGATCATTATTGGGGGTGACTTCAACTTAGTCATGGATATTAAAAAAGATAAGAGAGGGGGCCGCGCCTGCACGCATAAAAACTCCCTCAAAGAGGTTAAAGGAATTTGCGAGACGTGGGATGTCTTAGACATTTGGAGAGTATTGAACCAAGAAGAAGAAAGATACACTTGGCGACGCAAGAAACCGGATATTCAATGTAGGCTCGATTTCTTTCTGATAAGCCAGAGCTTAATTAGCAAAACCAGCACCTCGGATATTGTTCCTGGATACAAAACAGACCATTCAATGATAACCATGACAATTGTGACAAATTCAAACCCTAGGGGCCCCGGTTTCTGGAAATTAAATACATCCTTTCTCTCAGAAGATAATTATGTCACCAAAATCAAAAATACGATCCAAGACACAAAAAGTGAATATGCAAACAACCCGTCGGTCTCTCCTGCTCTCCTTTGGGAAATGATAAAACTAAAGATAAGAGAAGCGTCATTATTATATGCAAAACAAAGAAAAAAAGAAAGAGCTGACCAGGCAGACGTATTAGAAAAGACCATAAACACCCTCGAAAGAACACTGGAAGACAAAAATATCGAAGGGCAACTACGTGAACAACTTTTAGATGTATTGAAAAGTAAAAAAGAACAATACGAAATGATAATAGAATATCGAACAAAAGGCGCTATTTTGAGGTCGCAGAGCCGTTGGTACAACGAAGGTGAGAAAAATACCAAATATTTCCTTAATCTGGAAAAAAGACATTATAAACGAGGAACAATAAGCCAGCTGAGAATAAATAACGATAACTTTATTACAAAAGACAGCGAGATATTAATAGAATGCCTCTCTTATTTTAAAAATTTATACACAACAAAACTGGCTGATGGACAAGATCCATCCATCAACCAATTTTTCTTTCCAGAAGTAGGCGATGTACATCTCTCAAAAGCAGAAGAAACGTCCTGTGAAGGCCCGCTTACAGAAACAGAATGTCTCTCTTCCTTGAAACAAATGGCCGACAGTAAAACTCCTGGGACAGACGGTCTACCAGCAGAGTTCTACAAATTGTTTTGGAGCGATATTTCTGACGCTCTTATCTCTGCGCTTAACTTTGCATACGACACCGGTAAACTACCAATTACTCAGAGACGAGGATTAATAAAACTCATTCCCAAGAAAGAAACAGACCTTAAAAATCTTAAAAATTGGCGACCTTTATCTCTTTTAAACTGCGATTACAAAATAGCCGCAAAGTCAATCGCAAATAGAATCCAAGCTACTCTCCCAAAACTCATCAACAATGACCAGACAGGATTTATCAAAGGCAGGTTTATTGGTGAAAATATACGCTTGATTGATAGCATCATTAACTACACCGCTAACAAAAATATCCCTGGTTTGATTTTGCTTTTAGACTTCGAAAAAGCCTTCGATACCCTCGAATGGCCATTTATTGAAAAAACCTTACAACACTATGGCTTCGGCCTCTCGATCCAAAAATGGATACGAACTCTTTATTGTGATATTGAAAGCTGCATAATAAATAACGGGTGGATGAGCGATTGTTTTAAAATTGAAAGAGGGGTGAGACAAGGCTGCCCTTTATCTCCATATTTATTTATTCTTTCGGTCGAAGTTCTAGCTAACGCAATTCGACGGGACCCTAGTATAAAAGGCATTTCAATCAACCAAAATGAAATCAAATTAAGTCAATATGCAGACGATACCACATTAATTCTAGACGGCTCACAAGACACGCTTGAAACCTCTCTCGACGTTATAGAAAAATTCAGCAAGATATCTGGCCTTAGACTTAACAACAAAAAAACCGAAGCGTTATGGATAGGTTCAAAGGCGAGAAGCTCAGAACTCTTGTGTCCAGAAAAAGATTTCAAATGGCAAGAGCTCAAAATTAAAACACTAGGAGTTTGGCTCTCAATAGACCCTGGACTAACCATGATTCTGAATTTCGAAGAAAAAACCGAAAAAATTCAGAACGTACTTAAAAACTGGCAGTATCGAAGATTAAGCTTACTTGGAAAAATCACTATATTAAAAAGCCTAGTCGCCTCCCAGCTGGTTAATGTCTTTTCTCCTTTGCAAACAAACCACCAAGTTATCAAAGAATTGAACGAAGCTTTCTATCATTTCCTATGGGACGGGAAACCCGACAAGATTAAAAGAAACGTTATAATTAACGAGTACAGCGATGGTGGGCTTAAAATGATTGATCTTTTCTCATTCAACAAATCTTTAAAAACCATCTGGATCAGAAAGTATCTTGATAAAACAAACATGGGAAAATGGAAACTCTTTTTTGACCTAGAACTCGGCAAATACGGGGGGGAAGCTGTGTTTTTGGGTAACCTAGACAAAAAAGATATGAAAAACCACTTTCAAACTTCTGATATATTCATTAACGAAATACTGCTGATTTGGGCCGAGGTTAATTTTAATAGCAATATCTCTTCCTTAGAGCAATATAAAACACAGCGCCTCTGGAATAATTCCTTGATAAGAATTGACCGCAAACCTGTATTCTTTCGAGAATGGCTTGCCAAAGGAATTTTGACAGTCGAATCTCTTATAAAAGACGGGACCTGTTTCTTCTCCTATACAGAGTTTTTGAACAAATACCATTGCAAAAGTTGCCCACTTGCTTTCAGCGGGATTATTGCAACGTTAAAGACAATAAGGGAGAGATTCAAGGAAACTATCGACAGTCTGGAAACCGTTGAAGTTGAATCTTTCACTAAAGCTTTCCAAAAA
>OFHQ01000104.1_pt1 | contig 11662 bp, 4 predicted proteins | sample 1521071 | NCBI WGS metagenome assembly OFHQ01 (sample SAMN04272335, study PRJEB24112) | coral metagenome | biome: Coral reef; feature: Shallow seawater; material: Coral tissue | host: Coral | place: China: South China Sea | collected 2014 | reverse complement strand
GCGTGATTTCAATCCTGCGGCCTTTGACTGCTGTTTTGACATTCCTGCGGAAATGTTCTTTACTTTCTGGTGTTGAAAGTTCTTTTTCCTTTTGAATGTTGTTTTTTTTAATTGTAATAATTATGTGGAGATGGGATTGAAAACAAATTGTTTCCAAACACCCCTTGAGAATATCTATGGGAAAATTAAACTCAAAGATATTCCAATTAGTATCTCCAAGCTATATCATATCTGGGTGTGGTTATTTGCACAGTCTCAATAAACAATGACTGCAGCCTCTTATGGACTTATTCAACAGTCGAAAGATTACCCTAAATATATTCAGCATGAGCAAAATCAGACAAGATTTTTCTCTGGCTAAATATACTTAATAAACTGCAATATAGAATTAATCATATGCCAAAAACCTTTCAGAATAAAACGACATCATTTTCATGAAAACAGTTTCATTTGAGGTAAATTTGGTTGTCAAGTTGATGTTAAACAATCTTACAGACATCATTCAAGAGATCTGAAAAATATGTCACGCAAAGTTAATAACACATTTAAAATCATGGATGGCAGGTCTGATATTGTAATTACAAATTACATGGCAAAACAAATACGACAGGACATATTGTTTACCACGTAAGAGGACAATAGTTATTGTATGCATTCCAATGCAAGTTACAGTATTTCGAACTGAAAATATATTTTTAGGTACATTAATAACTCAACAGTTACTTTTCATGAGGTTCTATCTTCATGATGTGTTTGGCATGGGTGAGGTGTGATGTACATGCGCATGGGTTTGTTTTATTCTCAGCTTGTGGTGCGACATATTCCAAAACTTCGTTCAAAGAATTCAGAAGAGCTAGATTATGAGATCATACTTCCTTCACGCAATGAAACATCATTCGCTACAGCTACCAGAACGTCTGAAAAGAGGTCCGCGTGAAAATTTGCACGCGCTGATGAAGCGAAAATTACGGCGTTGGTGATTTCACGCCTTCCTCTTTCACTTCATTATTATGTCTGGTGCGTTGAAGCGAGATTCGAACTTCTTCCACGCGCTAAGAATGCAAGCGTAAAGAGAAGTATTTATAATCCTGTACAATCCCGATAACCATACCATGAGTCAGTTGATTTCAGACTGTGGTTATGTTTTTAAAACGGCCAAGTCATTCGTGTCCGCGAACGTTACATGACTCAAGCGATATTGCGATCACAGCAGGATGACTCTTACAAATGGCGATTGGCATGTTCTTAGATTAGCATTCAAGGATAAGAAGCAAAACCTCAAGTTTATGTAGTTCGAAAGCATTATAAAATCAATAAACGTTTCTCTATATGAGGTCTAAGCCAACGGCAGAGAAACTTAACTATTTGACTCAATCTTTCACAATATTTCAGCTTCGTTTTATCTCAGCGAAAATCCCTGACTTGAAAATCATCCGAGACGGAGAGCGCCGATTAATAAAGCGTAAAGAAAACAAAAATACTTGACTAATAATGTTTTACCTCCAAGGATGATGAGAGATTGGTCAGGAACAACGCGGCAGAAAGATAAAGAAGCCAAGAGTTCACCAAATCCAACCGATACACAACCCTCTCGTTCCCAAATGAAATAGAACTTGTCTTCTTACAATCGATTTAGTCGAAAAGATCTTGGGCGAGTCAGACAAGAAATATTGATAGCCCAAGGGCGTGTAATGGATTTCGACCAATGAAAACATTAGAATGACAAAAGCTGTCAAAATAATGTTTCTAAGCACACCAGATCAGCTGTATGCAAATTACAATATTTTCATCGGAAGCTTGGCAGCCAAGTTTAAGAGCTTAAAAAAACAGATTAAATTAAATTAAATTCAAATTTTCTCCTTTGCTAGCAGGCATCGTAAAAAGCCCTATTGTTGCATTTTCGTTCCAGAACGCTTCGTCGTGGGTATGGAAGATATATTTCCACGCTGATTCAATCTTTGATGGAAAGAACTAAAGAAGGTAGGTATATACGCTACATATTTACTTCGTCACCTGTCATTCTGTTTATAAAAGTTGCCGAACTATAGTGAACTGCGAATTTAAAATTTGTTTTTTCTCTGACGCTGTGCATTATATTTAAACCCAAGTTCAATATCGATAAAAAATGACTCAGCCAAATCATGCAAGTACATTGCACTCTACCTGGTACTGTTCAAATGGTATTTATTTTCTCAACGATCGGATTGATCACAAGAAAGTCAAGATATAGTCGCACCCGCTTCTGTTCACTTCAAGCAAGCAAAAGAAAAACAAAAAAAAAAAATTTGGCAATTCACTGTGATGAGCACATGGGAGCAGTCTTCTTCTTAATATTAAATATAAGCTTTAGATGAACAGCGGGTTATTAATTGCCCTTGCGTTATTAAGTAACGCGATTCCTAACTAATTATGTTCGTATTTAAGCGTGAAAGTATAAAATTAAAACCATAAAATGTGGCTCCCACAACATATATATTTCATGCCGATTCTCCTTGATTCATAGCGTATGAGCAGAGTTCTGAGATAGAAACTCGATCTACTCTTGAGGTAATCCATCCATACATACTTACATTTTTCTGTGTGTATAATTTGTTGTTCCGTGAAGTTCAAGACTTGTATATTGCTCTCAACAAGATTCACCTTATTATAATCAATGGCAATATTTGATTAATAGATATTAAGGTTTTATTTGCCTGGTACCTTGTTTAGAGGGTACATGGGTCATGAGGTAATGCTCCAATGTGTCCCATCCTCCACCAATACGAACCAACATGTGATCATTCAACATCTACAGTGAACATACAGATGTTAAAAGGTAACAATATCAGCATGATATGAAAACTGTGTCCCTTGCACATGTGTTCTGCAGATCATACAGTGCAAATGGGAGCTGTAAAACTAAAGAGAAATTAATTACATATAGTATATCACAATAGACCAATTTCAATATATTAAAATTTAGCCTAACACAATAGATGTCAGTATGAGGCTCGGGGGAATAAACTCCAATAACACTGGAATTATTCCCCAGAGCCTCATACTGATGTGTTTTGTTTTAGACTGAATTTTATTACATCGAAATTGGTCTATATCCTTCCCCTCTCTAATCCACCTGCATGCTGTTCCTCATGCTTATCTGATAATCCTTAATAGCAGTCCTTTTAAAAAAAATCTAAAACTGGTAAAAATAAGGTGAATAATATATCTGAGAGACTGACTGAAGTGCTTTAATGTTTCTTCTAGAATTTAACAGTTTTAGTCTCTATGATGATCACCTTGGTGCAGTCAGGCAAGGATCAATACCTGTTACTCTGGTAAATATACTTGTTCATATTTACCACACAGATGAGTGATAAAAATAAGGCTAAGATTTTGTATGGTATTGAAAAGTAGCTTATTTTTATACTAATTTCTATCCCTACTAAAGGTAAGCAGAGGGATGGGAACTCATTTAGAAAGACCATAGGCATATGGGCTAAGGGGCAGGGGATTGAACCCCTCCCCCCCAGTTTTAGAAGTGTTTGAAATTTTTTGGGCAAAAGTACTCAGGAGAAAACATTCTAAAAGGTAGTCAAAGCCACGCTTGTTAAGGCTACTTTCTCTGATCCACAACTGTTAAATTAAGCCAGTTATATTGTGTTAATGTGTATCATGGAAATCCATGACATGGATGTTAGTTCCATTAACAAAAAAAATGACAAAAGAACAAAGCAAACAATGACCAAGAGTTTTGTTTTAGTGGTGGTGCTGAAAAGAGCCATTTTGAATGGTTCCACAAAGTGCTGTTTTAAAATTTTCCTGAAATTCTCATATGAGGAAGAATAGCTACAGTCAGTGGCCCGATTTCTCAACCACTCATTTTTCAAACCTCTCAATAACTCCACATCGAGGTCATTTCCTTCTTCTCAGTCGAACACTGCAATTTTACCCCTGATTTCTTGAACTATCCAATTTTTCAAACCAATTTTCATTTCCCTTGGAGGTTTGAAAATCAGGATTACACTGTATTTTCAGAATGATAATATTCTCACTAGACCTAAGAATTGTGAAAAATTTTCTTGTAAGAGGGATTTGAGTGCATTTGTACGTCAACACTCATGCTTTTGGGTATTATGTAATATTTTTTTGGGCAATGTGTAATTCCAGAAAATATCTGTATCTCTCCCACCCCTCTGGAAATTCCAATTAAGCTTCATCCATTTCTCTAAATTTTATGGCCTTCCAGAACCCCCCACTTCCCATGAAATTCCAATCCCTTCTGTGGGGGGACTATGGATAATTTTCTGGAACTGCACAATAAGGTCATCACCTCTTAAGTCCAAAGGTGTCCGTATAGACCTAAAATAAAGACCACAATTTTACTCTCAAAAAGAGTAAAACAGCAAAATATAGAGAAATTTTTTTAAAAGAACCATTAGTATAACAACTGCTATAACCCCCGTTGCCAAAAATGCCCCCTTCCCCCTGATATCAAGTCATTTTAGCACATTATGGTCAGAGAATTTAGAATTTTCATTTCCATGACTTATTCTCTCTTTCCCCTCAGACTGGACTGGTATATAGCACTGCTGAATATCTCCCACCCTTCACCTTTCAAACTGCTCCAGGGTTCATTACTGGACTTTTCTAGCTGGTATCAATACTAATAATTATTATTATCTTACCCGAACAAACATGATTCTTCCAAGAATGATGTATTTCCCTTCTTTTAGACGATGAACAATCTTTATGTTATAGTCTTGAGCAATCTTGCACACCTGCATCAATAATTGAGGCAAAAAAGGATTGTATGAGAAAGAATGGACAACCTAAATGACCAAGTTTTTGAGTAGCATAGAAAGACTAAGAAGAATTTAATAAGAAAATAACTAACAGCCCCCACCCCATCCCAAGGAGGGTAATATAGTAACCAATAAGATTAACTGTAAAAACGGCTATGGATTCTTCGCATTATTACCTCTTCCCCCTACACATGTACATATCTCACCCCACCCCTATAAGTGGAGGCCATCTCTATATATAAAAATAATCTACCGATAATTTACACAATATTGGTAATTTTAATGCCCTATTTAATTTCAAAACGTTTTACGTTCTCGATTTAATGCTTGGGTGCTACAAATAATATTGATGTCTTGGTTATTGTGTTCCCCTTGAACGTAGATGGTGCTCTTGACAATAAATGGAGTCGACTATTAACATGCAAATAAAATTATTTTCTTAATTAGAAAGCTATCATTTCATTTGCATTTTAAGAAATACAAAAAAATGTTTCAGGAACATGTTACAATGTACTAATCAAAGGTTACGATCATTTTTATGGGGATCAATGAGCGTTTTCGCCTTTTCGAGATCCGTTTGACAAAATGATCGTTCATCGTTCGTTTTGGTACTGAATTGGTTTTCTTTAGAAGAGAAATAAATTGCATTGAAATGGTTTCCATGATTTCTTAAACTGATTAATTTCAGTGTCATTAAATTTGCCAAAAGAACTTTTAACCTTGATATGACGTTATTATTCGTTTACCGTTTTGTAAAAAGCCTCCCGGCTGTTTACAGGCGGCAGATGTTCCTAATTGGCCAAAAAAATGCACGACAGGAAAATTAATTTTGTTTTAGTATCAATATAAAACCTATTATTGGCATAAAGCTGAACAATTTTTTTAGCTTACAACTCATTATTTCCGTAATCCAATTTATTCTGAGAAATGTGGAGTTTTCGCCCGCCAAAATGCTGCATTAAGACGAGACGTGAGTCGAAAGGTGATATGTTGTTGTTACCCGTTATCAATCCATCGGCATAAGTTGAGTAATATTTGCATAATTCGTGGACAGATGAATGAATATATGATATTAATAAAACTGTACTTTTAAATTTTCATTTAAGTTCTTGCCTCAAATATCTTTTGCTTCAATATTGTGACCGTAGTTGGTAGTATGTATATGACATTCAACCCTCCTAACTAAATAAACTGTAGTGAATATATTCTGAACTTTCTTGAAGTTTCATCCATGGCATCGTTAATTAGGAGTACTTCAAATTTGTTAACATGAAATTTAGCGAGAAATAGGCGTAACAACTTACCTGTTTATCTAATTCGGATTTGGGTCCCGTGCTATCCAGTAGAGAAGGCAATTCTTTAGCTTTTGGCCGAGTCTTTGGAGAACTTTTTTGATCTTTTGGTTTCGGTGGAGTTTGTTTTCGATTTCTTGTCACGGCTGTGGTTTTCTTTATTTCCTCGGGTTCTTCCACAGAAAATTCCGTAAGGCGGGAAGCCGAATTTTCCCCTTCTTCTTGATCAAACACGGAGTCAACCCCAGAATCTGAGTCTAATGAGCTAGGGCTTTGAATTTCTGGCTGATCTGTCTGCTGTACTTCAAGGTTGTCAATTTCAGTCATGTTGTTTATTTTCTCCACGTCCAACACTTGCCCTTGTCCGTTAGTTAATTCCGTGTCGCTGTGTGCCTCGTCCTCTTCGATTTCTTTCTCCATTTGAATTAACTGGGGCAGCTCATCAAGATCAAACTTTGATGTCCTTCTAACAATCTCCATTAGGCAAATGATTACACCTCTGCAGCCCTCTCTGTAATCGTCAACCTCTACCACATCGTTCGATTCGAACAGTATGGCTTCGGGAATACCGTGACTTCGACACCATGTGAGAAACTGTTGAACATTTTCCCGGGAGCGGAATAGTTTGATCTCCTTACCGCACTTACTCATAGTGTGATATCGAAATTTCCTCCCGGGTACAGGAACGTTTTGCTCCCGAGAGTACAACTCTGCTTTCTCTTGTATGTAGTTCGCAAGTCTGCAGAGTAACGATCCATCTTCCAAAGCGTAGAAGAAAAACTCCGGAGAGATAACCACGTCGGGAAATAACTTGGCTAACCACTCGCTTTCATCCTCCATCATGGCGTAAAGGAGCTCGTTCTCTTTTTCCCATCGCTTTACACTTTGTATGCTGTTAGTTTTGAGCCTTCGAAAGTTGGCCCTGTTTCGAGGAGTTACAGTGACCGCGACTTCTTGCGTCGCTGAAATCATCGTTCGTACAGTCTGATTTCCGGTAAGCCTCTTGAAAATTTGTTCAAATCACATAATACCTTGTTGTCCTTGTTCTTTAGATCTACGGCGATCGTTAATCAGTTGCGTTGTTACTCCGTCATCGTAGTTTTAAACCTGCTCGATGGAACTGATCTTTCAAGACAGCCACTCAGATATGTACATTTCGATTGCTGCTTGTGAAATAGCAATTCCGATTTGCCTGTTAAATAATTCCCACAGGCGGGAATATTAAATATTGTTTATGACCGCCAGGGTGACACGATGTTTTCTTTTCTACTCAATTTCATGCACCGCAACCCTGTTAATTCTCTCGAGAAAATTGCCAACAGGAAATATCAGGACAAAAATTCCAGCTAATAAACACTCCTGAAGCACAATCAATCTATTTATAGTCGTGCGATAGCTTGGCGTATATTGGCTCAACACAATTAGCTACAATTTATTCAGTTGTTTTGTGGTGATAAAAGGTTTGGAATAACATCCTAATTTGAATAGCGTTAGGGTTGTTCGTTCCAAAGAATAGCCGACGACAAAACAGCAATCGATTCTATTGTTTCGTCGAAAACAAAAGTCAATCTCATACGAAATTAAAACTTATCTGTTTCCAAAGGAAAGCCATTCCAGTTTCTACTTCTGTTCGTCAGCGCTAAGAGACCACTGCCGTTTTAAAAAATGTCAGGTATTCAAGTCAAAACAAGACTTATTAAAGATGCATAGATGACCGTTGGTTTTGTTGTCCGAGAGATCGTTTGGCTTTGGACGTCTTACAACGAGAGCTGTTCTATCTCGTAGGATTCGAAGACACGATCATTCGCGACACTGCAACCGGAAACAGCGGGTATTCCTCCAATACACCGGAAATGCAACGAGCGGATATGACGGTGTGTTGCCGAAACGTGTGCTTTTGTCACACAGTACAGTATTTTACTTTCTTTGACAGGTTAAATGACGGGTTAATTATCTTACGGCGTTACTTCTTTTATTTTTCAAGAGGGTGAATAAGAATTTTCAATGTGTTAACTGATAAATAAGATAAACCTGTCATCAGAATTGATCGATTAGCCGTCTTATACCTTCCTTTTCAGTTTGGGGATTTTCTCTCTGGAGCTGTTTGGAGCCATCTTTTAGTCCTTATAGCGCTATCATGTGCCCCTGGTGCCCCGTGACTATCAGATTGAAATCACGCCAAGAGTCATACTGCTTTGTTATCGCCAGCCGAGTCCATCTTCTTCCCTATTTGTTTACAATTACATCATTGCAAGTTTCTTTTTTCGTAATAATGATATCATGAGTATATGACATCACTCTGATCATACGAAATGAGATTCCAATACTATATTCCAAAAAAAAACAGTGGACTTAAATGAAAATTTCCACGGCTCAAAGTCGGCTCGAAATCTCACGGATTTTGAAGTTAATTTTCAACCAAAAGAAAATAAGTAAATTACGCTTTCGAAAGACAATGATGTTAGACAAGCGCCCATGATGGGTTCCTGTGTTAGGAAGTTTTGATAAATGTGTGGGCATGTGAGCCAAAAGGGCGAGGGAGGGTAAAACGATGCCTGGATTAGACAAAGAGGCAGTCTTGCGGTTGGAATATTTTTAAGATCAAAAACAGGCGAAGGAAGTACGAAGCCAGGAAACATAAGAGCAGACCTCATGACGTCACTACGACTAGAGAGTACTCGTGCGGTTGATATTGTAATACAGGTTTCGAGGCATTTTTCCTTGTATGTCACCCCCGGTTTGAGAGAGAATAACACGGCACCTAAAACTGTCACGATTCGACTAGCTAAAAACAGTGCTATTTGGACTAAGTTTTGTATTCCGGCCCGCTAAACCAGAGTCTTTTTGACCAACAAGAGATGCGTGACAAATCGAACCAAACGCGCTTGGCAGTGTCCTGTGGGGGTCTCATTGGCATTACGCAAAACACCAAATATTGTTTCAGTCACACTAATGAATTAATATCAGTGACGCCTTTGCGGTCGTTAATAAGTACTTGAAACCACCGACAGAAATACTCTGGCGTTTTATTAAATGTAGCGGGACAGAGGTTCAAACATGTCGAAACGTACTTTAGTACACGATTTAGCTAAGGCTTTCTCAAGTACAGGTAAATGACCATCTGCGTTGTTGCAATGCTGAGCCCGCGGCTCCGCCTTCTTCCCTTCACACCAACTCTTGCTTGAATAAGGTTCCCACAAAGTCGAACAAATTGGCCAAAATACTAGTCAGAAAGTTAAAACGAAGTTCCATTATTTGAAGTCAATATAGCCTAGGCGGTACTCGTATCCACACCCCCTCCCCCCTGCTACTCAGAATAAACACCGTTTCCTCTGGTTTCCTCCGTTTCTGCTCAGGGGAGGAGTGGTTATGGCTACGGTGGCTCAAAAACCAACACAAACTTCACACAAAAAGGTGAAAATCGCTGAAATGAACGCGGTGCAAAGCCCGCAGTAATGTCTTTTAAATTTTGCTTAATTTAACTTAAGTGTTTACCAAAGCACCCTGCTGCGTACACACATACCATGTCAGCTATTTAGTGGTCAAACAAAAACTTGTCACCCCATGTAGGGTGTTGTGCCTAAACACTTAGCCTGTTCCCATGAGAAAAATTAGAAAGACAGGACGAGAAAATTCAATGAAAAGCTGAGAAAACCTAATCTGTCCGGGCTTTGAACACGTTCCAGCTTTATAACCACAATTGATAGTATTAAGATGATTCGAGTTTGGCACTGAAGTGGTCAGTGAAACAATCCTATCATGTTGCACTCCGGATCAAGTGGGTTAAAATCAACTGGACCTGGGTCATTGCATTGTGTTCTTGGGCAAGACACTTTACTCTCACAGTGCCTCTCTCCGCCAAGGGGTATAAAGAGCTGGCGAAAATTTGCTGAAGAACCCTGACAAAATGTTGTGGGATATTACACCTGTGAACGCGCGTTGGACGGCTTGCATCCATCTAGGGGATCGAGGATAGTGCTAGTCACTTAACGATAAGTTCCGGTAGAGTGGGCCTGGAGACTAGGTGCGACTTATTTTCATCTAACAAAAGATATGTGAAAAAATTAGTTCCAAGTTTCTTATTTTTGAAAGATCCAGAAACCAACAAGGAAATGAAGGAAAAGAAACACTTCAAGAAATGAATTGTACAAAAATATGATTTATTCACTCTTTCACGCGCGGATAAAGTATACGAAATCTACAAAGATTTGAAAAGAGCATGAAAAAGATGATGCGCTATTTTGCTAGATATCTTGCACACTTTCTATCTACTGTTTAATTCAAACAAATCACCCTATGGTGTTATACGATTGCTCTGTAGCGAGTAACGGTTAATCAGCTATTGTCGTCAAACTGTCGGTGTTTTAATTATATTAAAATGATGATCTACTATGTCGTCATAATTGGTCATGTTACCCAAGTTACTATAGAAAAGAATTTCGTATAAAGTACATTATTTTGTCTCCGATCGGACGCTTCTATTTACATCTGTCTAGGTTACTGGATGCGAATATCTTCATTCTTCATAAAAGGAAAAAGAACGTCTTAGTCATAGCCATGTCTGCAAAAAAAACCAAGGAATTTAGTAGAACAGAGGAACTAAGTACTGTGTGCAGTAAATAAGAAAAACCATGAAAACGGCTTTCTCACAAAATTTGTGACTATTATTTTACGAGAGAGCTCCACTTGCATAAATGACTGCAGGTGTGGTTAGGATGAATCCACCGCCCTCCCAACCTTTGAATACCACTACACCTGTTTGTGCTTTTTTTCTTTTTTTTCCCCAAGAAACACAGGTAAATGAGCAACGTCACGATGCCAGCTGGCTGTTGACCTCTTTCCGATGGCCTCATAGCCCAGCTGTGCCCAAGTTAACCATGCAATTCCGCGATTTGAAGCAACTCACGTAACGAGTAAGGGAGTAACCTAACATTGTTTCTGATTATAAAACATGCTATATTCCAAGCTGGTTCCACTTTACCTATCAGAAATAAATAACTTCTTGCGGTGCTCCCGGACTCTTGTCTTTTTGTTCTCGTTCCTTGTCCTCCTCGTCTTTAGGAAGCAGACGTGCATGGCGTTGAGTACGAGGCGATGACAAGTGAGGCAGGTTGTGCTTGAGCCTGTGTTGGTGGTCAGCTTTAATCTGCTGAGGCGGTGACGTGTCGCCTCGTACGGGCCTAAATCGAGCACTTTTGACTGCACTGAAGAGTTCACAGACAAGACTTACATTAAAACAAGTGCCATTTTTTATATCACATTCTAAGGAAAGTTTTTTAAAAAAAGCTAGGCTACAGGTTTAGATCAATGCTAGCAGCTAAAATATTGCCAGATCCTTCGAGTGAAGTCAATAGTAAACACACCATGGATGGGTTACAGCAGAGCAGTTGTTTCTTGAGTGGAAAATAACATTCACCGAACAGAGCACTATCTTAGAGAAATACCGTACTTTATTCAGTTGTTCGCAATCTGTAAATGAAAAAATCAGCTGGGGTACTGTGAAACGATAGCAGTTTTTCGAAATCTTCATTAGGATTATTTAAGCAATAGACCACAAGTTTCTATGGTTTATAGGCTGATAAACCACGC
>OFHQ01000103.1_pt1 | contig 11695 bp, 4 predicted proteins | sample 1521071 | NCBI WGS metagenome assembly OFHQ01 (sample SAMN04272335, study PRJEB24112) | coral metagenome | biome: Coral reef; feature: Shallow seawater; material: Coral tissue | host: Coral | place: China: South China Sea | collected 2014 | reverse complement strand
ATCTGTTAAGAGGCGTTTGTTCTAAGTTAGTGTACCAGCTTTCCAGAGTCAGTCGCTGAAAATAGTTTGAACTGTAGGTTAAGCATTGAGCAGAGTCCCAATCAATGTTGTGGTTTGTCAGTTGATGATGCACAGCAATGTGATTGTTGATATCACCAGTTCTTGTGGCTTGTTTGTGTTCAGTCAGTCTCATGTTAAGGTTTCTACCAGTCTCACCAATGTAGGAAGCCTGGCAGTTGGAGCATTTGATCACATAAACAGTTCCCTGTCTGTTGTTGGGTTTGTCTCAGTCTTTCACGTTGGTCATTAAGTGCCGTAACGTAGTTGTAGGTTTGTGGGCTACACGGATGTTGAAGGGCTGTAAGATCTGTAAGATAGTCTCAGAAGTGTACTCAATATAAGGTATAGTCACTGTAGTAACAGGTGTCGGGTTCTTGTTCGATGCATCAGCTTCAGTAGGTTGGAAAATGTTTCGTCTAATAAAGTCAGTGTTGTAGTTGTTTTTGATAAAGACATGTTCAAGGTATTTATTTTCGTCACGTAAGCTGTCCGGTATATCAGAAACTAGTTGTGCTCGTCTCGTCAAAGTCTTTATAGTCGTGACTTTGTGTGAAGTCTGGTTGTAGGATGATTCCTCAAGTAATCTGTCAGTATGCGTCGGTTTTCTGTACACTGTCCTTCGCAGTTCGTTGTTGTCGCGGCTTACCAAACAGTCTAGAAAAGGAAGTTCTCCATTTTCTTCGATTTCTTTGGTAAACTGGATATTGGCCTTCTGTTCGTTAAGGTGGTTGTGAAACGCATTGATTTCAACTTTTTGAACAGCGGTAAAGGTGTCGTCGAGGTAGCATTTTATCAAAAATAACTACAATGCTGACTTTATTAGACGAAACATTTTCCGACCTTCTGAAGCTGACGCATTGAGAATTAAGTAATATAGACCGGTTTTTTTTGGCACCACACAGATATTATACTGACCAGGTGGTCTAAGCACCTCTGCCTCCCTGAACAATGCTGCATGGTTGAGAAAACCAGGAATTAACAACACCAAGAAATACTTCAGCAAACCCAACCAACTGCTGCTTGTCTGTGTCTGTTTCTCAGAAATTTCCTTTTCAACTGGAGTGGTTGTCTATTTTACAAAAAAGCAAGAGCCCATTCTCATTATGTGGATTTTTAAAATCAGTAAAACAAATTCTTGAACATGTTTATATTTTGGTCATTTTTACCTGGATATGTTTCCCATTACTTTTTTCTGCTTTTCTTTGTCTCATTGCTATAATTTTCTGGAAACAAAAATAAAGTACATGCAATGTTATTGCTGACATACTCAAATCGGATCCCTCTGTGAGCACCGGAGTACAGATTACGTAAGCTTACGTAAAACAAAAGAAATAAAAGACAGGAAACAAAACAACTCCAAATAAAGACTATTTCCCAAGTTACCAAAAATACAAAGCTTTCCGGTACCTGCAGAAAGATCCTATGTATAGCCCACATAAGGGAGTGCCCCCCTCCCTTTGATAATGTCTGCTACAAGTTTTCTCTCATCCATTATGAGCTTAGCTGAGAAACATACTGAATAGCTTGTAGCTTCGTTGAACACTGAACAGTTACAACTGTGGCTTACAAGCCTAAATCACCGATTGTAAGTAACGTATTCTATTGCACTAAAATCAGTACTTTAATTTGACACCTAAAACAATTATGAACAAGTTTGTACCAAGAATAAAACGACCACAACTCGGCCCAAATGAGATTCTCACCTTCCAATCTTTTCTTTTTTCCACGTGGTACACCCCTTACACAAAGCTGAAGGCGAACAACAAACTTTACGCTGACCACTGTTTTCGGCTCGAAAGTGCGCCATTATTGCTCGTTCCCAGCTGCCTCTCTGCTCACAAAAGTTTTTGCTCTCGGCCCTTTAGCGCGATTGGATGACCAGTGCTCGCTGGCTGATCCCTAGCTGGTTCTTGGAGTTGAGCCCGCTGTCAAATATTCCTTTGTTTAGAGCGGCACACAAACCAGGCTATAGGGTCAATACAATGCAGAATTGACCCTTTCGCCTCGTTTACATGTCAAACCGCTGATAACTGCGATAAGAGCTATTGAGACAATAAGGAAATTCAAAATTACAACGTGGAGTAAAATTGCAAAATGGAAAGCACTTTTTGAACGGAAAACGTATTCAATTGCGTGTAAATTATAGTATACACTACTCAAGCTCCCGGCGCAGTACAGCTTTTCAAAATAATAACTGCACGCCAAAAAAGATGCCATCGAAAAGCGATTTACTATGTGAAGTCAATTAAAGACCGCAAGACTGAATAATCCAGCTAAAATCGTAGACGCAAAAGAAGCCGTACGATATAAGCCCAACCCCCCATAGCCTCTTTGATTTTACTTTTAGTACAATTTCTTCTGGTTGATATCAAGTTAGCTAGCCCTTTCAGTGGACTTGTTTAACATTTTATATCATTGCGAGTGTGGACCCCGGGGTGTGGACACAGACATTTGATGATTATTTAGGAATACATTAAAACAGCTTGCCTTGTAATTAGTTTCTCCCATCCCATCGGGTCCCATCCGCCCACGACAAATATCCTTTGTGAGCCTCAAATGCTTCCAGCCGCGACCGCGATTCCTTTTGAATGTAACCCCACATGCGCACTTCCGATGATCTTAAGCTCTTCTGTTAATTAGCTCAGAACTTAACTGGATTTTATGGTATTCGACTTGTTTGCTTTCCCCCTTGCCGTAGATGTTTAAAAGGGGAGAAACCGTGGCAGCCAGAGCAATTATTTCCTCTTTCAGCTCTCTTGCAGAGATCATGCTTTTGCCGGCAGTCAAAAGTATATTATGAGTTTCTTCTTAGAAAAAATATTTTTTTCACTCGGCCATACATTGTTCTTAGAATATTTTAACTCTTGATATTCATGAGGAAATACCGGCCCCACCTCCACACCACATCTTAATTTTAAATTCTAGTTCTAATCTTTGGTATGCTGCTCTTTATCGAGGCTATGATAATACTCCGTTTTTACCGCGGTTCGTCGAAGGGGTTAATCCACTCGTGTGGAATCCTTCAATATCAAGTGTATAAGTATTCGCGTGGAATAACTCGACTCTGTACAACAAAGACCAAGATCAACTGGCATAACCTTCTCGGTGAGCTCGAGGAAAGAACTTCATCGATTTTCGCTTTTAGGTAAGATCTGTATTTCAGTCAGCAGGAGAGCTTTGCGATCACGTTTGCACTTGATGGGTTCCTTGTTTCCTAAGTCAACTGAGTTTTTAACTACTGACCCCCTTTGCAGTTCCATGGTCTGAGCTATTTTCATCGAATTCGTCAAAATTTGATGCTCAGTTTAAAATATTTCATTGAGAAAATTATACACCGTTTAGTAAAGGTACAGAGCCAACCCTTTTTTGAAAAGGTTTTGAACAGTCGGTGCTTTCACACAAGTATGAAATCAGTTTTAAACTCAGTGTTAGAGACAAACTGCATTTTATTTCATTTTTTTTTAGATTTTCACCCCACCAGGGACACTAATATATCCACACTAAGGAGATTGCTGCGGGTTTGAAATGGCAGCTCGATTGTGCTCGTATTGGGGTAAGTACCAACTTTCAGCTATCATACTTTAACTATCTATTGTTTATAGCAACCGCTTAACAACGGGAGCAAGATATCCAGGTTGTTCAATTGCATCTAAATAAGTTGCAGTAAGTTACAATATAAGTAAGCTTGACTATATATAGCCTGTCTCGTGGCGAGAATGATGAGGAACTTTTCAGTCTCATTGGAAAGTCTCAGAAATGTGTGTGTATGGAGTTGAGTAGAGCGAAGCCGTTGGCAAGGAGGGATGGCGCGAATTTTTCGCGACTTTTCGTTGCATTTTCCACAATTACCTCAGACTGACGATTCAAAGACTGATATGTAAATATAGCCGCAAGTGCTGAAAAACCTACACTTAACGATATAAGACAATATACACTATATTAGCCGTAAGTAATTTTGGTGGGTTAACTCTCCAACTTTGACCCCTTCAACTTCTATCACGCTCTATTGCTCATATTGTTTCACCAGCTTTCCTTCGCTAGTTCCTTTTTTAGTTCTATTTTTGTAGATAAATATTACATATAGGCATAATCATTATGACGCCGAAAGAATAGTTTTCATAGCTATCTCCATGGATGCGGATAATAATAAACATCAAAGTCTCGCAGATCTCGGAAGCGAAGGTTGTCTGAACGTTCGTGTGGTTTTGAAGTTATGTGACGTAGCGGTGTCATGTAGTTCAGTATTTCCCAGTCCCTCTCGTTCTGAACATCCACGATTTCGTCGACAATTGCTCCGTTTGACATCTCCCGGATGTAGATTCGTTTTGGAAACTAAATACAAAACAATAAGACGGGTTAATTGATATTGAATTAATAACTAAAACTAATAACTAAAACACTTTATCTTCTATTAAGCATTCTGGCCGTCAGTCTGTCTCCCTAGCTTGTAAAAAACTGACATCAATTCAGATTGTTTGAAAAAAAGTCCTGATATATTCCTTCAAAGTGTTACAGTATCGGCAGTTCGTAAAATATATGAATCATGAACGCCTTGGTTCTTCGCGTCAGATCAAACCACGCGAAAGAACTGAGCTAAAAAAGAAAATCCTAGCCAGAAAAAACCCAGAAAAAATGGTTATAAATAGGCTATTTCCATATTCTCGCAATCTGGTTCCCAGGCTCTCTCTCCTCTGCCTCCCTTGTCGAAGGAGCCTTGCGTAGAGCCTTTTCAACTGCAAACGAAATCAATCTCTTTTTAATGTATTCCTCCTCGCCAGACTCCATTGCAAGCTACTTCCAGTCCAATAACTAGAATATTTTTTTTCCGAGCTAGAACTATATGATTTATGCAACAAATGTAGCTATTGGTCTGTTTAAACTACATTGCAATAATCGACTCTCTCAGTGCTCCACACAAAGATTCTCTCACCTGTGATCCTGTTGAATTGTCATTCCTGGGACTGCAATTGATCATTTCAGGTGTTTGATCATCCATCGTGTTTGCGTCACAGGCACGTGATTGAGTGGGCTCGTGTTTGTTGTTCTGATCTGCTTGTATTGTGGTAGTTCGTGTAATAGTTTCTTCACTTTTATCTCTGCTACAAGAAACTTTGTGCTTATTCTTGACTTTCCATAAATTATGATCCTCCTCAAACCTAGAACTATTTATGACAATTAAATATGACAAATAGTTTTTAAAACAGAATGCTTGTCAGTTTTTCGTAAAATACAGCAAACATTAGAAGCCATACCTCATATTAAAATCAGCCACAACTATGTTTGCACTTGCATTTCATATTGATACTAAAAGCATCGTCTTACTAAAACACCTAAAAATTGCGTATATCTTTTAGGTTTAAGGCAATCTCTCCAAGCCCAGTGGTAACTCAAAATGTAACGCCCTGGCGCCATATCACCTTCGAAGTCACCCTAAGAACTAACTTCACCACAGCTAGCTTGTATAGCGCCGCGTCCTTGTTATTGGGGTCAAAAAGAGAGTCAGATTCTTAACCTTGAAGAAACTTAGGTTGTTATAAGCTAGCAAAAGGTGACTTACTGGCATATCATTCCTCTGTATAGCGCATAACGTCTAATAGCGTGATTTGGAGGCGTGACATGTGATGGCTTATCTGAGCATGCTTCATTTGTCCGCTCTGTGCTATGCGATGCAACTTTTCCCTGCCACGCTGCACCGTTTTTCCTTCTCTCTGAATCTTCGGTGGCTACTTCTTCGATAAAAGACCCATAAACGTTTACTCCTTGAAATTTCCTTTGCGTCAATTTTTCAGATGATTTAGAAAGTGGGAGACGAGTAGCGAAACTTTGTTTTCTTTTTCCATCGTCGCGTGTTGGAAAAGCCCGCTCTTTACCAGTCTCTTCAAGGCGATCAAATTGTGCATGTTTAAAGCGCGAGCTGTCAATTGCTGTCTTGACCGCATTTGTCGTTGTATTTGCTTTTTGTGGCATAAAAGGGTGAACACCCTTATTTTTTCCAGTATCGCATTGTGCAGAAAACAAGCCTTCCCGTTGTCTGTTTCCCTGAAAATTCATCGCCAAAATAGCCAGTTCCACTTCTTCTTCATACTTATTCTACAGTTCAATCACTCCCACCTGGAAGTTAAAAGTCATTGTTATCGCTATGGCAACAAGACCGTGACATTGTGTGCGTCAAATTATTTCGCGCGTGGAATTAATGACGCGCAAAGTGCATAACAAACTAGTTTTCTACTGAAATGTATTCAAACATGTCGAAGACATAAGTCAAACATGATTTTCTTGTCATTCTATCCTTGATTGTCAGCTTTACCACTTTGTGGCCTTTTATTGCGGTTGTCTCGAAGACAAAACCTTTTTATCTTTCGGTTCAAGCAAGCCGGCAAGGCGGAGGAATCAATATTATTTTTATTAATAGCGTTTACTGCTTTCAGAGTCGATTCAGAGATTCGCGTAGCCTATCTGTCATGTATTATGAGGATAACCCTGACAATATTGAAATATTAATTAACGCTAAAATCCTTTCTTAACTCTAATACTTTGCTCAAACTTTAATCTTTCTCTTTTTGTGGCGCAGATAATAAATTTGACACCACCGTTTCGCGCGCTGACATATGCCGGATTCCATTTAGTTCGTTCTTTCTACATTATTTCCCACAGGTAGCACTTTGACCGCCTTCCTGCTTTAATTCCTTTTCCGAACCTCCTTAATTTTTTTTCTCTTTGTAAGTTTTTCATTTTATGCATTGCTTATTTACATTTCTTTTCCAATATCACGACTGTGTTTCATTTCCGCTCAGTTTCTTTTGTCGACGCTTGAAACCTCGCTCGTGGTTGACTTTTTGTGCCGAGTTATCGTTAAGCAGATCTGAATAATTTACAGTTAACTGGCATGAAGAAAGGAACAGGTATTATTAAAGCTAATGACGAAAAAAAGATAACCGCAGAATGAGGGCTCGTTTTGTTTAAAATACGGGAAAAATTAATTTTTTTTTTCAATGTAGATCTTTTCAGTTTTTAAAATATGCATTTTGAGTTTATAAAAATACACCGCGGATTTATAGTGATCAAGTGAAATGACTGGCAACGATTTAAGAAATCGGATTAAAAGCAATGTTTTGTTACCGTACTAACCTCATCCCTGTGTTAATGAAAGCTTTTAGCTGACTGGAAGCCCGAGTACGGAAACAGAATGGAGGCGATAAGCTGCCAACGACTGGCTTTCCTCGCGTGTGATTATAATCAGTTTTATTGTCTTGTCGTGTTTGATATCTTATGAACAAACATTCTCTTTGTGTGTTCTTCATTCCTAAGTAACGGTAATTTAAATCAGTTTGTTTGCGTTTTGTCTTCCGTTTGAAACAATTGACCCCTCAATGACTTTTTTTGTTATATTTTTGCAAGGGGTAATCCGAAAGAAGACCGTTTCTTTTCATGCCAACAGTTATTCAAGGGTAGCCTGGGAAATCCCGGGGAAATCTTTTCGACTTAAGCAGAGAGCGTTTGAGCCACAGAATCTTGGCGATCGAGGAAACACAGACCACAAACCCCAGGTAATTCTTTTCTACATCATTCCCAAAGGCTGAAAGGGTCCAGCACCTTCGGCACCTTGCCACAGAATCGATGACACACAGACCACAGCCACCAATCCTTCTTTACAATTTCTTTACTCTATTAAAGTTGAAATACGTAATTAATCCTGGGAAAGTAAACTGCTCAAAGTACACGCATGTGTTATTTGAAAGCACGCAGCGTAATTTTGTATTGATTTAAAAATCAAATACGGAAAAAAAGAGAGTTGTTTTCACGTAAAACAGATCTAAGTTAGTCTCTAAGAAGCGTTCATTGTTGAAAGCGAAAATGCGTGGGCAGTCATCGTCATAAAGTAGTCAGCGGAATTTCACTCATGCGCAATACTTGCATGTATTAATTTACCGCGATTGTTGTCGATTTACTTTGTACTCAATTTGCAAGGGTTTTTCATCTGCGAAAGTTTCGGAAGCGAAGCTCTCAACAGACTACATTAGATTTAGCATATTTTAGTTGCGACAGAAGGATCCATTCCCTCGAAAATCTCAGCCCACGAAGCTTTCAAGTATACCTTACTTTCAGGTAAGTTCTCCTCTTTTCGCCGTTATCGCTGGCTTTTGCATGAACGGTTCGCCGTTGCGATATACGCTTTTTATCAATCCTTGTTCTAAAGTGTCGCATAGGGCGTATTCACTTTGAAGTTTTGACTGCTTGGCTTATGTTCAAGGAATTATTGCCTTTCCCCGGCTATTTCAAGCCGAAATACGCGTTTCGTGTTGAATTTCGTATATTTTCACAAGAGGAAATTGTAATACCCCGATCTTCTCTTCATGACGCAAGTGCTTTATAATTTGTCTACTGAACGCAAGAGTGGACAGCGAAAATCTTTATTGATTTCAACTTCTTTTCATTTAGCGGAGCATAGTTTGGTGAACGTTAGCCTTTCTGATCTTTTGAAATTGTGCGTTATCGTCTTTGCGAAGAGAATTTGCACACGAGGGTATTGCCTTCGCTTACGTTCATACATGTAGTTTGCCTTGAAGAGGTACAGAAAGGTTTGAAACAAGAATAACATAAGCTTAGTTATCCCTGAAGGTTTATATACCGCAACATTTCTGTAGAAGGACTAATTTGAACTCGTTTTCGCAGCCCTCACTAGTTTGAAGTGTACAGCAGGCAGGTCGAGTCTACAAAGGGATGTCGCCGAATTCTTTCAGAGTAGTACATATTGCTTGGCGATCTCGAGGAAGAATGTTTATTGTTCTCGGTTTCTTTTAACGTTAAGAGCTGTTAATGTTTATTGTCATGGTCATATGAATAGTATTTTTTGCGGTAAGATGTTATTTTCATAGGTTGTAGCAGCGAATGAAGCCGGGTTTAGTCCAGTTTGTAAACTCGTACCTCATTCGATTCAAGCCACCGTTTGTCCAGGTGACCACAAAAGATTTTAAGCACAATTTCACGCAAAGCCGTTCGAAAATCTTCCAAATGTACAGCTGTAAACTCTCTGCCTTCTATTTTCGACGTTTTTTCAGTAAACGATGTCGAATTTGTGAGGTTAATGATATCTCAGACCCCAAGACTGTAGGCACAAGACCAATCTCATGATATCTGTTGTGGTCTCATTGTTTTACAAAACTCGCGTAGCTCTCTTGTAAATGAAAATGTAGTTCATAAATTAATATTTCGCCTGTTCCATTTTCCATCTTTCCCACATTTCCTTTCAGAAGTTTGTTTTGTTTCCCTTCAAAAACAAAAATCAAGTGACAAATCTGAAATGTACAATCTATTTCGTATTATTTACAGGACTCTTTTTCAGGTCAAAGTTGGTGAAAGTTGAGATAAGAACATTACTTAAGCTTGCTGCCAAAGAAAATGTTTGGACAAATTATTCTATTTGCTAAGCTTTTTACAATTTCCTTGACTACTGCTGTCAACACAACAAGAACTCTAGAATTCTTTGCAGATTAAGCTTTGCAGATAAGAAAAACAATGAACCTTTTAACACTTAATCCAAAGGAAGAGTTGTGGTAATTATGATTGTAACCGACATAATTATTTTTGTAAGAGTTTAATCATTTCTCATTCCTTTATTTAATCTTGTTTTGCAAAAACCAGTGTGGCACTGTTGACTGCAGACGGCAGACTGTGTATTTTTTGTTTTATGTATTGTGTGTCCATTGAGTATCTAGAGCTGGCCATAAATAGGCTTTCGTGAGCGTTATTTGGGGTATATCGAGTGGTATTTTGTTTTTCAGGTTAACCAGAGCACTATTCAATCAAAGCAGAGTGCAAACTTTCACTCCAGTTAACATGAATAGTGTTCAGAATAGCCTGAATAGCAAAGGTTGCTTTTTAATCTATCCTTTTGAGGGTTGCAAAAAGTAGTGGCTTTCAGTGAAAAGAACACCACTTCGCAATCCTTTAGGAAAGATGCATACTGACCAAACTCAGCCAACTTCTCTAACAATAATGCTAGCTGCTTGAAAACTTTGTGGACACCCACACTCCCATACAAATTTTGAGAACTCGAGATTGTTTGGACCCCTCATTATAAAAGAAAAGTAAATTGAAAGCTTGTTTATGTGGTATCAAATAGTAATAATTTGAATGGCTGATTTGTATGTTTTACAATGTGTATTAGACATGACCATTCCAAACACCAAGAAATGACTTTAAAATATGATGCATACAACAGAGTGTTATGATGAACCTGGGGTCTTAAAATGTGATCTTTAAAGTACTGTCTCAAGTGTTCGATATACCTTCTCAATCATGCCAGGGCAGAGACATGAGGAGAAGTTCTTTCTGTATTACGTGTGTCACACCACCCCAACTTCTACTACACTGTAGCTGCCCGATATGTTGCCTACACTATATCCATGTGTTTGTAACTTGAAAATAATTTTGTGATATATTTTGGTAGGTTTAAAGATGGGTCAAAGTGACACTGAAAGCACATCGTCATCCATGAGAGGAAATCCAGGTTCACCACGAGACTTTTCCGTTCTCCTTGATGAACCCAATGGAGATGTTTCATTATTTCACCATCCAGGTCCAATATCACCCTCAGCATCAACCTCATCTAGTGACACCAGCGAGCTTGATAGTTCTGTGATAATGGCAAATCAGACACCTAAACGCTCCGAGATTCCCGTTATTGACCTTACATCTCCAGACGAAGGTGACAACAGTGCGGCAAGAGCACAAGGAGGTGCTGCAACTGCTCCTCCATGGTGAGAATGTTAAGCTTTTACCATAGGCTCTTTTCTTAAGTTTTCCATTTTTGTTTCATTTTTCAATTCACCAAATATTTATATCATCTGTATTTCAGTGAGGACTTTGCGCAATTTGCGTCTAATTTCCGTTGGCGCCATCTACCTCGGGAGTCCCGAGGTCACCGTGCACCTGTCAATGACCGCTTGCGTTCACGCCGGTTTAGAGGCAGGCATACCCCCTATACAAACCTTTGGGACAGTGTTTCCCCACCTGGAGCCAGACGTGACGCTCTGTTGGCAGAATTTGCTGACTTTACACCAAGGCCAGTTCCCTCTGGTGATAACAGCTCTCCCATTGTTATTGATGAAGAGGTATTTATTGTGTTGATTTTTGACTGCTTGACATACAGTGTACATGTATGTTTCTTGTACGAGATAATATCCTGAACACTATAGTGTCACTAATTTTACAGTGTGACTTCTCGAACTGGGCCACTTGGAAAAGTGGGGCAAGACGTTTTTCTACGGTTTCGATTTAGTTGTTACAAATTGAGTTTTCAATCTTAATTTTTCAAGTTAGATTTATAATTATGATAATTCACTTTCAAGGAGTGAATCTCTAAGAATGTATTATGACATAGATGACTCAATAGTGTTTATGATTTCATGTCAAATGGTCCATTACTTGTTGCCTTGAGAACCTACTTGTCTATTGGTCAAATTGGTCTTGTGGAGAAATTCAGGGAGGGGGGATTTTCTTGGGCTCTCTCAAACTCCTCCTTTTTTATTTAGTGGGAAAGCCCTATAATTAGTTGTAATTTAGCACAATAATTATTGCAAATTTTGCATTTGTAAACCTTATCGCAATTCAGCTCTTAGCTGCAAGTTTTTAA
>OFHQ01000102.1_pt1 | contig 11712 bp, 13 predicted proteins | sample 1521071 | NCBI WGS metagenome assembly OFHQ01 (sample SAMN04272335, study PRJEB24112) | coral metagenome | biome: Coral reef; feature: Shallow seawater; material: Coral tissue | host: Coral | place: China: South China Sea | collected 2014 | reverse complement strand
CTTTTGGGTGAAATAAATATTGCAGTTTTTAATATCGCTCGAGGCGCTATATGTCACACTTCAAGGACTGCAGACTGTAAATGAATATTGTTGTCAACAACTGTAAATAATTGAGATTGCAAATAAACAAATGTATTAAAGCGACCTTGTTTACTTCTACTTAGACTGATAAAGGTAGTGAAAAATCGAGAGGCCACAACAATTTAAGAAATGAACAAAAGAAAGGTATGAAAAGGGAAAACTCAATAGGATAACCCCGAGGCCGTGTGTCCAACCAATTTGTACTGAGGGTAATGTAATTATACTGGACGAGGTTTTAAGGGAAAGCGAAAATGAAGAGGTCAATTAGAACAACTTCTGAAAGGAAACCTCTTATCAAAAACCGGCAGGAATTGAAAAGAAAAGGCAGAGTTGCGTTTAGGAATATACTCCCTTTCTTTGAACGCCTGATATGAAAGAAAGAAGAAAGTCGATTTCCAGTTTGAAATCTATGTAAAGCCTAAAAGCAAATATTGAAATAAGGAAAGGTTACAAAAGTTCAAAAAATTGTGCGTAAGACAAGATGTGCCTTACTTATCAACATGCCTTAAACAAGTACGCGATGATGCCATCTAAAAACACGCCCACAAATGCAAAGAAAGAATGTTTCAAAGGGGCGTTAAAAGGTTAAAAGATATGAATTGTTGATTGTTGATTAGACTTTAAGGAAATTAGCAAGCAAAAGGTTATCGAGGTTTATCGATAAATGGCATGCAAATTACCTGCCAATAAATCACCAAGAAGATACATGCGGTATCGTTAGCATAGATATAATTTGAAAGGAAATACCTTTGTTAAAAGGCTATAAAAGAGGTTAATGTGACCTGTTTCTGCAAAGGCGCACCCAAGTCTAGCGTGCAGGATGAACGCCTTGACGCTTACAGTAAAGGATGGTCAGTATGTGGCCAAAGGGTCTTCTGAAGGCAAACCTCTTTCGAACTGCACGCTGCGCCTTCTAAGACCAATAATGGCCGGAGACCGCACTGGATACATCGGCCGTGCCACACACACAAGTGGACATACAAAGTAAGGCATCTAATATCTTTAAAAGCTAGAGAAATGGTATGGAACGGCGTGAGGGTAGTAACAGTGATATGTAAATAGTGGAAAAAAATAAAGGCAAAGGCAATATACAACTGCTAAGTATAGTTTCTTTCCATGCACACAGGGAATTTTTTTGCCATTTGAGCAGCTTCCGAAACGTGAACGGGTTCGAAAAGGACTTGAACTACGGAACAAGTGGCCTAAGACGCTACAGTGTAAATGTAAACGGCCCTACACTGGAGCAACTGTTGACAAAGCTATCGGACAAAATGCAAGTTCCCGACGACGACAGAGATGTGAAACGTGCCGTTTCAGTAATAGGGAGAAACGTAAATGGAAGAGGCCAGCCGATATGGTGTCTGAACGAGAATTTGGCTTTGGACCAAGAAGGAAACGAAGTCAACTGCGAGGATTATGGCCTTGAGTGGATCAGTCACCTGACGGAGGGTGATGGAAAGTTCATTGCAAAGAGAGAATTGGCTTGCGTTGGGCAGGGCCCCTTAAGCACCGGGTATTTCAACATACTTTGTCATTTCTTGGCCGACACCCTGGAAGAAGTGTGCGCAAATGACACTAGTACGCGGGTGATGGTAAATGAAGTTTTTGAGAATGACACACATCTTTTTTACGGCAGCAAAGTTAGCAATGGCAGGATTGTGGGAGTAAATAAAAATAGAAGCAATTTCCTGTCACAGTTCTACGTATCCTCCATGGGCGTTGTCATCGCCAATTTCGCAGAGGTAAGTGCATATCTGCCTTACAAAATTAGCAGCCTAAGTAGATTTCTATAGCCTTAATACCTGTTCTTCAATAAATCCTTTTTCATATTAAACTTAGTGACAGGAAGAAATGGGATTCTGCCCCCTTATCATCGCAGTAGGAGATCCCGGAACAGGAAAGACCAAAGCAGGCAACGTCGCCCTCTCTACAGTGGGAGCATTTCCCAAATTGTTCTACAACACTTTCACCGACGCGCACAATGGACAAGTCAGTTCTCAAACCACCATGGGCTTTCAAGCGGACGATCCAACTGACCCGTCTCAAATTGGAAAAGCAGCCAAAAGGTTCTTTTCTGATGGAACAAATGCATGCATAGGAAAAGAAAGTTCTCCAAAATGCACGCCGCTGTGTACAGTGAACAAGCATATGGTGGAATGGCTGTTAAAACCAGACAGGAAACAGTAAGGCTATAACAATATAAATATGGAAAGTTGTATAGCTTCCGGCTGTACTGAAAGGAAAATTAGATGCTATGTTTGGAGCCCAAAAAATATAAGGTCGCAATGTGATAATTAGGACAAAAACTGAGACGCTTTTTTCCCCCAAATTTTATTATTATAAATCGTCTATCTTTTCGACAGACTGCTAGTCCGACTGCTGCTGATAAAGGTCTGCGAAAGGGACGAAGAGATAGCTGGGTCTTCGGCTTCCCTTTGGGCCAAACGGTTTGGAAAGATAATGGAAAAACTTCCCAAAACTGTAGGAGAAATAATACGTATAGGACAGTGGCTTCACACAGCGCCAGGAAGGGAATTCCTTCGTGACTGCACAATGTTAGCAAGAACAGAATTCGGGGAAAGCCCAAATGTGCAACGATTATGTCAGAGCTGGGGGTGTGCCATCTTCTCTGCAAGAAAGGTAAACAATACAATTATTATTTAACAAAGTGCAGTAAAGCATAGGGATATTAAGAGGGTATTGCTATAGATAGGATATGATTACAAACGAAAAAGAAAAGGACAGCCAAATGCAGTTCAATTTCAAGCCCTACTTAAGACAGATGTATATCTGAATAGGAATGAAATGTTACATGTAAGTACAATTAACAAAAACACAACAAGAAAGCTTACCATCCCAAATGATAGCCCCTGGTTGGCAGGGGACTGTTTAGTATAAGTCTACTAATTATATTATTCATTTCGATTTTCCGAACCCATCAACTCTTCAATCTTTACTGTTTTAATCAATTGAATCTATTGTTTGAGACTAATGAACTCTATCCAAAAATGTCCAAAAATAACCCAAAATTGTAAAGAAAACCAAACAACCGTTGTTATGATAAGAAGCAGATTGATTTAGCGTTGCTTCAAATGGGAATGAGATATAGGAAAAATATGAGAAACTTGATTTACATTACAGATGGCAGAATTGACGAGCGCCGTTAGCGACGAAGAAGTGGTCAAACACTTCAGGGAAGTTATAGCTCCTTACGTCATCGAGACACAGCTGACTGAAGGCTTGGACAAGAGCATCTCCCCTACATGTAATCCGAGCTTGGCTGCAAGCACGAAAGCGCAAAGCAAATTCCTCTCTAGCCAAGAGTTCCTTCATACATTCACAGATATTCTTGAGAGGGCAACACGGGGGCTAACGAAAAAGGAGGTAAATAGCATATAAGTAGGAGGTATGCAAGGTGTTAATGCTCTGTCACTTTTTTATGACGAGAAATGAACTAAAGAAAATCGTCCAGAAAGAAAGGGAAGGAGAAGAAAAAAAAACCTTAGGATTTGGAAATAGCCAGGGAAGGGAAAAATTAAAGAAACAAAGTAATATAAAGAATGCAGATGGTGAGAGAGATAAAACCATGCAAACCATGCATAATGAAATGGGTTGAAACAATTGGCAAAGGAAAAATTAACTGTTGCGACCCTTTATCAAACTGCTTTACGTATCGGTTTTAGTATATTCTTCGCCTGTCAAAACTGCAACATAATGTGACTTGTGGAAAAAAAATTTGAAACCTTGGAACCAAATGTTAGCCTGGAGTGGTGTGGCGGCTCATGGTGTGTTTTTTCATGATGTCACAGTTTTGGGATATTATCGATTTCTTACTGCAGTGTAACGGGACAAGATTTTGCAAAAGCATAATGGCTCCTCTTTCGGCGTTGTGATGTGGACTATAGCCCACTAGAGAGCAAAAAGGCTCAGCTTTAATGTGAAAGCGGCTTAGTTTGGAAGGCAAACAATATATGTTAACGATGGCAAAATGTCTTTTTATTAGCTATCAACGGTTGTTACGCTAAGAAATACAGCATTGGGAGACGGCGAGGAGCGAGTGGTCGCAGTACGTATAGGAGCACTACAGAGTTTATGCACGGCGAGGGGAATCAGGCCTATAACAGAGAAAGAAATAAGAGATAACATTGAGAAATTCGAACTAGGTAATGAAATAGTTAATTGAAATAGAAATAAGGGCAAGTAGGTAAAGGCTTGGTAGGCGTGGAACTTGTTTTACGGAAGCTGAACACTGAAGGTTGCTAAGTATTTGGGCAAGACATGATATTTTTTCTAAATTAAATATACAAATAATAAACTTGCCAGGAAATTTGATTGTAAAATTGAAGGCGGTCTAAATCTTTTCCTGAAGGAACTCAACTGCCTTTAATACATGGAAACTTCCCTCCTTTCGGCCTTCTCAAATACATCTAGTTAAAGCTGTTAATTAAGTACTTGAAGGTAACAACGAGTGGATATGTTAGTAAGCAAAAAATCGTTTTGAGTTAATATTCAAGAGAAGAGTAAACGAATAACATTAAGGATTCCGTAACTTCATAAGATAATAGTGGTTATGGAAAACATATTCGCTCATGTAAAAATCATAATGATAGAATACCTACGCAAAGGTAATAACGAGGTGAAGATTATTTGGCGTAATGAACTTTACATCGATAGTAATATGGACCCAGTAATCGAACTATTAAATACAAGTGTAAAGTGTAGGATTTATACAAGGAATAAAGAAAAGGAATGGAAAATAATGCATGTGGAAAATTTTAAACCTAGAAAAACAGTCATGCAACTTTACTTACATTAAAGGGAAAGGGCACAATTAAAAAGATGTCCATTAATTAATAATTGTTAGGTAAGAGAAGCGGACAGCACAAGTTCTACTCGCCTAGAAAGAAGAGATACTCAGCCAAGGGATGCGTCTTTTTCAAAAGGGACCTGGTTCCACCTGGATTGATAGCAGCTATTGAAAACGGTATGAAAATAAGGGTATGAAGAATTATCGAAACTAGTTTACTGTTTGTATATCAATAAATGAAAGGAAATATTAGAAATAAGGAAAAATAAAATTAAGAAGGGAAAAGTATATCAAAAGCAATTCTGGTGTTGTAGTAGGTTGGTAAATTAAAACAGTACACGGAGCCGATGTAGTCTAATGCGGAGATAGTATGCAAGGATAGAAGCTAGGAACCACACTAATCCAACCCTCCAAACCTCCCAAAAAAAAAAAAGAACAGTTGAAAAGACATTAAGATGCATTAAAGAAAATGACATATAAATGTCAGTTCGATTTAATTACAGATTACAACGACGGGCAGGATGAACAAGAGGATGAAAAGCAGAATGCAGAAAGCGGAGAAGGTAAAACGGAAGAAAACTAAACTACCGTAACTTGTGAAATGATTGTAGGTATAAATTTAAGGGAATTGAAATTCGAAACAAAGTAATGAACTAACAAAATAAATGGCAAGTAAAAACAGTTTCATTCACAGGAGAGGGCGCACAGATCACGGAAATAGATAGGCTGAAGCAGAAAATTGCAAAAATGCAGAAGACGATTGATCGATTGCAAGAAAGGAAAAGAGAATTAAAGAGAATGTTACCAAGTGGATCTCGCAAAGGTATGGCGCATGCACTAGTTTAAAGAAGTAAATAAGTAACAGCTAATTAACCAAAATTAGACAGTAACATTGTCATTCTAAATATATGAAAGGTTATACTTAAAAAAAAAACTGGAGAATTGAGCTGTAATGTAAAAGATACAGATGCGAAGTAGGAAGAGGCATGAGCAGTCTTGCTTGTTTGAATCAAGTACTTAGGGAATTGGTTTGTTTTGCTAAAAAAGTTTTACAGGAATTAAATATTTCATTACAGAAGGTAATTCAGAGAGCTCAAGCGAAGATGAAATAGAGATGGAAAGAGTAAGTAGTACTACGAAGGAGGAGATGCATTATACTCAGTCAAAGAACGGTTAGTATAATATAGCAAAAGATAGATGAAAATTTCTAGAAATTACTTTGTAAAGAAATAATGAAAATTCAATACTTTTCACCCAGGAACTGACAGCGAACCAAAGTCAAAAAGGAGACTTTTTGAAGGGAAGGCACGTCAAAAAGGCAGTAGAGAGATAATGGATGAAAGGGATATAAGGGAAAAAGATGGCAGCCTTTTAGGAGGCAAACAAGTCGGTAGCAATAGCAGTGGAGAACAGGGAGGTAACAATTTTAGAAGCGAAAACATGATATGTCAATGAAAGAGTAAAGAAATAAATTAAGAGAAATATCTAAATTTCTTTAGCGTGCAAAAGATAATACTAACGAGAAATGTTGTGCTACTTATAACAGCTAAAGAGAATATTGCATGTGAGACAACAAGTTCACTAAAGGAAAGCTGGAAATCGACAGAGAGGGGAAAGGCAAAAGAAAAAGATAAAGAAGAAGATAAAGAAGAAGAAGATGACGACGAAGACGAAGAAGAAGAAGAAAAAGAAAAAGAAGAGGAAAAAAAAGGAGAAGAAGAAGAAGAAGAAGGAGAAGAAAAGGAAGAAGAAGAGGAAGAAGAAGAAGAAGATGAAGAAGAAGAAGGAGAAGAAGAAGACAAAGGAGAAGAAGGAGAAGCAGAAGAAGAAGGAGAAATGAAGATGGAAGGAGAGAAAGGTAATAGGAAGGCAAAGGTGAAAGAAGGTAGAAAGGAGAAGAAAAAAGGGCTCGATATTTGTATATTATGAAACAATGAAAACAAGTGGCAAAGAAAGAAGATAAAAACAGCAATTTCAAAGGTGAGCTAATAAATTATTTTTGAAATGCAGGAGAAGCTGAATCACCAAAAAGGAAAGACAAAAAATCGCATTGGAATAAAAGAGACTACGCAGAAATAGAAAAAGCCGATAAATCCAAAGGTAAGAAAAAACAATCTACAGATAAAACAAAATTGATAAAAAAACTTAAATGTAAAAAGAAAAAACTGTGGCAGGCTATTGTGAAGATGTTGAACTGAAATTTGCTACAATATTAGAAACAAGCGTTACTACAAGAAGAGTGAAGTATTAAGGACTACTCTAGAGAGACTGCAACAAAAGTATATAAAAAATACTCTAAAACAAAAGGTTTTACATTGCAGCAGATAACACATTAGGAGCAAAAGAAGAAAAAAAGGCAAAGGAATTGAGAAGAGAAGAAATTCCGAAACAGTTGGCAGAAATAGGACAATCAGAAATTGCACAAGGTAAAATGTATAACTTGTAATAGTTTCGAGGATAAAAGGATATGAATTAAAGGTGAAGTACAGATAATTGATTGCAAAATAAATAAATAGTTCAATTTCGAAACTAATGTTTCCTTTAACAAAACACTATAGCGATTTGAGACAGAAATCACAACTTTTAAATATTGAGAGCAATAGTACCAAAACAGATGATCGAGCGTGCATGAATAACAGGAAAAAGTAATAAAGAATGAACTTGCTAAAAACGACAATAAGAGTAAGAATGCAAATAGGAAAAGAAACCTTAATACACGACTTCAGCATTACATAGCTCACAAAGATTTCTCTCAAGTAGTGCTTTGAAAAGGTTAGAATGTCTTAAAGAAAAAAAGGAAAAATGATGGGAGAAAGGAAAATGTGTAACACTTAAAGGCTTTTCATGAAAGACGTGGTGCGGTAATAACAAGCAGTGGAAGAGTAAACAGTTGATCTCAATGGTGTATAACATACTTTTCGACCCGGCAGGAGTGCCATTTACTATTGAAGTTCAGGACAAATTGCCTCAAAGGAAGATGAGACCAACGAAAAATAAAAAAAGAACTACAAGAAAGGATGTATGCGACATATGCGGAACAAAAACAAAGTCAGGACACGTGAAGTGTAGCAAATGCGGACAATGGAAACATACGAAGTGCGTTAAAATAAGCATAAGGGAAGCAGAAAAAAGAGGCTACAAATGCCCAACTTGTAAATAGAAAAAGTTGTCTGAAAATAGAAAATTTGAAGGGAGGCGATAAAGAAGTGCAGTAAGAAGTCTGATATTGAAATAAGACATTAACAAGTCAAACAGAGACATGACCGTTGAAGGCAGTAAACATTTACCATTTATGTAACAAATATACTATGTTTGAAATAAAATTATGTATGAAAAAAGGTTTCAATTCTGCGTATAGATGAAAAGCTGTAGCACAGATAACTCGATTTAGAAAACTAAAAAGTATACTACATTTAAGTAGATTTGAAAAGTAGGGTAGAGGATAGACATATTACTGTAAGGCATTGAAAATAAGAACCCGAAGAATTTAATTGAGACTGTAAAAGCCTAGTAAAATATGTCTCCATTTTTGGTTAGAATTTGCAATTCGTTAAGGTGTAGTCAGTGTGTTTGTCGGTATTCAAACATGCCGAAATTAAAAACAACACGAATGCGTGGTTTCAGGTATAGAAGCAACGGAAATTTTGGTAACTTCAAGTTTTGGTTTTGCACAGAAGGTAAAAGAGATATAACACTAATTGTAAGTGATGTGCAAAACGATTGTTCCACTGATTAAAACTTTTGTTCTGATGAGGTTCGCATTGAAGTTGCAGTAGTGATTTGTGTAAGGTCCCTAATTATGGCTGGTTTTCACTAACGCATAAGAAGAAGCAAAAGTCGACATAAGCAGAAGTAGAAAGATGTTGATAATTAGCACCTTTTGATGAAAATCTTCCGTAATAAAAGCTCTTAATTATGGACATTTTACTCATTCTGCATGTGTTGGCTAATGCTTATGCTTATGGGCTAGTGAAAACCAGCCTAAAGACAAAAGGGTAAGAAATTGTGATAATATAGAAGATACATTTTGTACTGTCTACAGTTTGTTTCATAATTGAGAAAAAAAAGGGTGCCAGTGAAATGCAGTCGCAATTAACTTGAGTTTGACTACAGGTTAAGCAGATTGATGAGAGAAAGCTTGAAAAAGCGGTGCTTTAAGCCATATTCATAATTTACTAGTTCTAGTCCATATTACCCACAACCAAAATCAAAGCTTTCATAGAATCGTGGTTTCACACGTATCTAATTGTTCTAGAAGTTTTGCCGCTAGGGAATAGTCCTTATTGTGGGCGCCCTAGTTTTTTCACATAGCATAGGCAATAAAAGACGAAGCGCAACTTAGTTTAGTCAGAGATTGTAAGTGAAGTTACAACACTACCGTGCTACGATCAGAGGATCCAAGCTACCGCTTTCAAGTGTATTTCACTGTCTCTCTGCTACCCGGCGAGTCGACAACCAAAGTACATAAGTTTTTATTTGGTAAGTTGCAATTTGTTAGTCTTTTTGTTAACATGAAAGGTTTCACTTAGTATCTAGGTTTTATTGAAATCGCTTTCACGAGATCTGAAGCTTATTATCAAGTTACTTTATTAGTCAAACTGTCATATGATTGCCAAATTGTGATTCCTTGACGCTAAATTTAGCTATTTGCAAGATAGCTGTTAATATCTTCCTTTGTTACGGCAAGAGTTGTTATCGCCTCAGTTTACTAGTTTCAAGTAACAATTGTCACGTCTGTTTCACACTATGGTCTCGTTAGCTTTATTAAGATTGTTCTATTCCGTTAGATTTGTATTTTTATGCCTTATCTAAGGGGACGTACTATTAACTCGCTTTACAGTTCGAACCTACTACTTATACGATTGCTACATCTACTACTTACGGCTACTACATCTACTTGTACTACTCGCGATCTACTGGTTTTCACTACTTGGTCAGTCGCTACCTATTGTGAACTAGGTCTATGGACTTGATCTGTCATTAAATCAGTTTCAATCTACCGAGTGGAGTTCGAATATCTTGCACCGCGCTACCCCTGTAGTTGTTTAGATTTGAGTAAGAAGCAACCTCTAGAATCTTTGCAATTACACAAGGGAACATGCAATAGGATTTCTGGGAACAGGGGAACTCAACAAGAGTGAATAAAAGGGAATATCTTAATTTATTTTTGGGAACAAGAGAGAACCTCCAAATTTTTCTGGGGAACAAGGGAACATGTTGAGTTGAGTTGAGTAGTATGGTAGAGTATACGTAGTTTTGTTGGTTGAGTGGAGTTTAGTCGAGTTGTGGTGGTAGAGTACAGTTGTGATGGTGGAGTGGAGTTGAGTCGAGTTGTGATGGTGGAGTACAGTTTTGTTAGTGGAGTCGAGTTGAGTCGAGATGTGATGGTAGAGTATAGTTTTGTTGGTGGAGTCGAGTTGAGTCGAGATGTGATGGTAGAGTATATAGTTGTGATGGTGGAGTCGAGTTGAGTCGAGTTGTGATAGTAAAGTATGATAGTTGTGACGGTGGAGTCGAGTTGAGTCGAGTTGTGATGGTAGAGTATAGTTGTGTTGGTGGAGTGGAGTTGAGTCGAGATGTGATGTAGAGTATAGTTGTGTTGGTAGAGTTGAGTTGAGTCGAGTTGAGTGGAGTTGTGATGGTAGAGTTTAGTTGTGTTGGTAGAGTTGAGTGGAGTTGAGTCGAGATGTGATGGTAGAGTATAGTTGTGTTGGTGGAGTGGAGTTCAGTGGAGTTGTGATGGTTGAGTATAGTTGTGTTGGTAGAGTTAAGCTGAGTCGAGATGGGTCGAGTTGTGATGGTGGAGTGGAGTTGAGTCAAGTTGTGATGGTAGAGTGTAGTCGTGTTGGTGAAGTGCAGATGAAAAAGTGTTTTAGAGTTGGGTTCAGTTGGGTCAAGCTTAATAAAGTAAGCTTGCGTGCCGAACACCTGGGTAAAGTCGAGTCCAGTTGAGTTGTGATGGTATAGTAGAGTTGATTTAAGTTAAGTAGAAGTGTAGTAGAGTGAAGTGGAAATGAAAAAGTGTTTTAGAGTTGGCTCGAGTTGGCTCGAGCTTAGTAGAGTAAGCTCGAGTACCTGTCTAGCTGAGTCAAGTCGAGTTGAGTTGTGACGGTATAGTAGAGTTTGGTAAAGTTAAGTTAAGCTCTCTACAGGTGTAGTAGAGTGGAGTCGAGCTGAAGAAGTGTTTTAGAGTTGGGTCTAGTTGAGTCGAGCTTATTAGAGTAAGCTAGAGTGCCGTTGAGCTGAGTTGAGTCGAGTAGAGTGTAGTTGTAATGGTATAGTAAAGTTGGGTAAGGTTAAGTTAATTTCTCTACAAGTGTAGTAGAGTGGAGTCGAGCTGAAAAAGTGTTTTATAGTGGAGTCGGGTCGAGCTTAGTAGAGTAAGCTCGAGCTGAGTCAAGTTGAGTACAGTCCAGTTGTAATGGTAAAGTAGAGTTTGGTAAACTTATAAAAATGTTTTGTACTGGTGAAGTAGAGTGGCGTCGAGATGAAAAAGTGTTTTAGTGTGGAGTTGGGTGGAGATTAGTAGAGTAAGCTCGAGCTGAGTCAAGTCGAGTTGAGTCGAGTTGTCATGTTATAGTAGAGTTTGGTAATGTTACGTTAAATTGTAAACGGGGGTAGTTCGCCCGGAGTCGTTTCGCCTGGAGTATGAAGTCGTTTCGCCAGGACTGAGAGTCCACACTTATGGTATGTTCATGGGCGCCTTTTTTAGAACGAGGAATATTCACACACCTTTTTCGCCTGTTTATATGTGTTAGGCTCGTCATAGGATCGATCAGAAAAAAATCTTGAACTTGACTTGATTCTCTTTATTCTTAGATCCA
>OFHQ01000101.1_pt1 | contig 11713 bp, 9 predicted proteins | sample 1521071 | NCBI WGS metagenome assembly OFHQ01 (sample SAMN04272335, study PRJEB24112) | coral metagenome | biome: Coral reef; feature: Shallow seawater; material: Coral tissue | host: Coral | place: China: South China Sea | collected 2014 | reverse complement strand
CTACAAACGTGCTTCTTTGCTGACCGCGTGTTCAATGCAACTAAGTAACTTAAGAATGAAATTAAAGCTAAGCCAGAATCACGTGTTCGATTACTTAAATCAGTTAGAGATCAACTAGTTGTAATATTAAGTTCCAGTTAATGTTTAATCAAGTAAAAGTGTTTATAACAAAATTGTAGATTATGTTCAAATGTGCGAGACTTTGTTGTCAAATTTGTGATCCATACTCAACTTTAAAATAATATTTAGTTACAGTTAAAATGTACATTCATGACATAAGCAGATATTGAAATCAGACCTGGAGGCTTAGCTATTCAGTACTTAATCAATGGTAGCTGGCGCGATCCATGAGCAAACAATTTTTGGTGGCAGAGCTGATATTTGATTCTCTCTCTGGCAAAGCCCACAAGATCGTGTTCACCAAGAGTCTCCAATAATCACTAATTCTTCGCTACTTAAACAAATGCTTCTTGCACAGACATTCCACAGACTATTCATGTTCAAAACGATACAACTAGCATGTTGTTGTTAACAGGTTGAAATCTACATGCTGTCACACCACAGGTATGATTGTCATTCACAACACGTAAGCACTGTCCAGATGCTGGATCCCAAACCCTTGCAGTACAGTCCAAGGATGCAGACAATATGAAGTCATTGGTTATTGACCAGTCAAAATCTGTCAAAAAAGAAAACATTAAGGTAGGTGGATGTTCCTGGAGGAAAAACATGTGACAATCGATAAAGTGGGTGCAAAAACTATTCATGTAACTATGTAATATCAATCTTCCTTGTGAATACTCTTTTATCCTGGACAGTTTGTATGGTGGTAAGATAACAATTGTGTATGATTGAAATGGCCCATCGTGCATGGAATTATCTCTGGTTTCTATAGCAAGATGCGAGTAGGAATACATTTATTTCTACCCCTGGTTGAGATGCTTGTTCATAACAGCTTTACTCCCTTTGATTGGAGAGAAGTAGAGTACAGTGTCTTGCACAAGAAATAAAAGACAATTGACCCTGCAGGCCAGGGGCTAGAACCCTCCTATTAAGCCACCCTGATTTGAATCCCTGACTTTCACACCTTCGAGTAGCCTTCTCTGGGTAATGTCTTTTGGTGGCTTTTGCGCTGAGGTTGACTTGCCAGTCACTGCAGTGGGCCAATCATAATTACTGTGCCAGTGCCGGTCAGTGGCACCAGAGTTGAGCATGCCCTTTAACTGTCGTGGTAGGGGAGCATCCGCATTATTGTTCTATTACCTGGCCTTTATAGTTTCATTGCTGTTTGATTAAAGCCTTACACGAACCAGTTGTGCCTTGCTTCTAGCATTGTCTTATTTACTGGCTCTGCTAAGGACAGCCCTTCACTTCAGTGCACCTACCTGTAACGGCTGCTGTGTGTCCTCGAAGAGTGCAGGACACAGACGGAGGTGAAGGCACAAGTGCACAGACGGAAAGTGTACAATCTGCAGAGCTGCATGCCAAACGATGCTTGTCATCATTTGCAAATTTAATGGCAGTGACTAAAAAAAGTCGAAAACTTGATATCCAATAAATTATGTAACTGATAAACCTTAACAAAACAACTACATGTATTTATAATTACCCTGCTAATCTTAAATTGTACATTATTTTACGTTACCCCTTCTTTATTTTACAGTCAATTATGTTTCTAAACTACATGTACATGTACTTATTTTGAATTCCTCGATATCAATTGTCAAAGATATTTTTCTGCCACAAAAATGCATAGTTTATAACAGGAGTAGGGGAAATAGACTACATGTAGCTTAAAGTAAAGGATGGTTTTAATACATGTAACTCTTACAATCTTGAAAAATCAAGTACACAAGTAATAAGGGGTTGTTTACAGGCAGCAAATTCATTGATTGGTTCTTTTCTAATTAACTACTTAGTATGTTAACTACATATTTTGTCAAATTGCAAGCTTTAACGCAGTTCGCACACTTTATAAAAATAAAAGACGACAGAAACAGCAAGAATGTACAATGTACAACAACTTTAATGGCACTCATAATTAATGATTAAAAGAAAACTGCATTGACCTGTACAAAATTAATTAGGATATTAAATTATTTTAAGGCAAGTATAGGCTGCCCAAAATAACTATAAAAAAAATAACAATAAATGGCATAAAGAGAGATAATAGGCAGCCATCCCTAGCACTTGCATTTCATAAGACACAAACCATTAAGCTGCCACACAACAATCCCAACCAAAAGTAGTCGGGACACTTGAACTGTGTTGCATTGGTCGTCTTCGGCAGGTCGAAACTTGGGGATAGGGAAATGCTGTTGAAAAGTTTTGACCGGTTTTCTGCTTGCTATGCATGCCAGACGATTCTAACGTCATTCACATTTAATAACCAAAGGCTTTTTATCAGACTTTGAAACTTGAAAACATCATACTTGATTTATGTTTACGATATAGCGAGGCGACCAGTTATCAATCATCTAAATGGATATTTTGCAAATATATGGAGTTATAGATAGGCAAATAAAGAAATGAAGTTAGCCCTTGCGGAGCCTCACACTTTCCTGTTTGGAAACACTTGAGTTGGAGGACTCTCATTCGGACCGAAACACCTCACTTTCCGATACCTAAAATTATTTTCAGACCTGGACTCTAAAGCCCACTCTCAGTCACAAACCAGACAGTTTGCGCGCATTATCGAATGAATGACATTTGGTCACTTATATCTTTCCATCATATTCGTTTGAAGATCAAAGCGCGAGGAAAGGAGGAGAGGGCATTTACGTCAACATGCCAATGAGATTTTCATAAAATAATTATTATCCTAATGTCAGAACCCAAGGCAAATTCATGACCCATTATCAACGCCCTTTTGACGTAACTCAGCAGTAAAGCTATACGCTCTAGGGTCATACTGCTCTTCCCATCCTAAGACAAGCGCACTTTGTTATTCAAACCGCAAAGCGCCGCCAGAGTCTGTTGTGCCAAGAAACGCCGACGTATTAGTGCCTGCAAAGACGTGTGATTCTCGTGCAGCTGTGTGGATGCGAGATACAAATGCATAAAGCTGAAAAAAGAAAAAAACCTTAATGATCAGGTATCTTATCTCAAGACTACATATAAAGATAGCGAGTGCATGGTAGAATAATAACATACAGTTCAAGTCACTTTTAGTAGTTTTAGTACTTTTAAAGGTTTGTGAAGAGCACTTGGAAACAGTTTTCCTATGTGCAGTGTTCCAAGTATGGATTACTATAAAAGATTACACCTTTTTTCTCTAAATTTCTCCAATTGACCCTTTTATTTTAAATACATTGTACTTTTATAATTTTAACATTATTATTTGATCTAAAATATCAATTCAATCAGCACATCATGGGACATGCTTTTCCCGCTGCTCTCGCTTCCACACGATGACAGTTCCCTTAAAAAGAAAACAGATGAAAATTAGCATACTAGAACAGAAAAGAAATAAATAGCCGTTCGTCATGTCACCTCGTCAAACAAAAGTGGTGCCTAAGACAACTCCACTCTCCTGTCCTCCCCAATCTTCCTATACCCAGCCCTACTCGGCCATAATCAGCCTCGTTCCCCTCCGCTCTTTTTCTCCCCCTGCCCTCCCCTTGCTATATCGTTGCGTCGCAAAAACGTTTAGTCCGCACGTTTACAAATGAACAGAATTCAAAGTTCGATTGATTGATGCGGAGACGTTATATATCTCCTGCTTGAATAGGAAGAATAAAGTGATCTCATTTCTTCGCATGCACAAACGCAAAAGCAATGGTACTTGTTCTCTTTTAGCCTGCGAACGCAGACGTATTTCCGGCTGTCGCTTGTCCAGCCAGGCTACGCAAGTCATCTATTGTACCTCAGTATCACAAGATGCCAGTAAGCTCTCATCATAGTTCCAGCAAACGTCGAGGACTGGTGCCGAGTGGCCAAGAAGTTTGTTGACACAAGGCTTCTCAGCGCGCTCAACATCAAAGAAATACACCGCCATGTCTTCACTGCCGCTCACTGCGAAAACAACAATAAATACATCGACATCACGCAAATACATCGCACGCATCGACGCTCAAAGCGATATCAACAAACTGATCATGTTTTAAGGCCAAGCACTAAACCACTTCCAGGTATATGAAAGTTTTCTTCATCTAAATCAGTTTTATGTGGCGATATAAGAAAATCTAATTGTGGAACAGAGAATTAACTATGAAGTGTAAATTAAAGTGCTATGTGAAACCCATGAAAGACCCCCTGGGCGTTAGCCCTAGTAAAGGGAATCACGGAACCACACGAGGCAAAGAAAAAATTCCTTTGACCTCGGTGGGAATCGAACCCACGACCTCCGGATATGTACCCTTACATTCATATGTACCCCTTGCATTCATTCATTCACATTCATAAGAAAATCTTAGGCTATCTAAACATGCTTGTATCAAATATTCGTACTGGATGTGCTACATATCCTTTTGTCGAAGAGCAAGAAAATATCTGCTTTATGGATTTGTTTGTTGAATTTTCACATACAGTAAAGTTTAGAAAGATCCTAGTTACTTTCAGATTTCGGAAGTGGCAACTTTCGAGTTCCTAAAAGGTGAAGCACATATGTGACGATCCGTTTTAGTTAACTGATAACGCTTGAAATTTAATGTTCAATTTATACCTTCACGAAATGTTAGCCCTAATCACCTAAAGCAAGTATCAGGTCCCTCTGGTTCCGCCTGTTGTATTCCAGTGTTCTTTTGATTGTTTCTCAAAACAAGACGTTTAAGACCTTTTAAGTCACTACTTTGGAAACTTTAATTAAGTAAATTCCCCTCATCAGGTAGTTTGAAAATGCCGAGTCAGTGGAATTTACGGCTTATTGGTCATAGTAACATCGCACTGATGTACATGTACATTACATACCGACACAAGCTCCTTGCCTGAACGACATTAGTGGACAAAACGAGCTCCTTACATGACGAGACTTATGCTCGACGGAAAACGATTTTTTCAGCTTTAAACCTCCCATATCGTCAACAACTCTGAAATGAAATGATATCACAAACTAACAAGACAACAGCCATTCATGTCTTAGCTTTCTATTAATGTCTGCTGAATGTTAGCCCGATTCTGAGGTGGTCATGCATTGCTTACTCTCACTCCGAACTGGTTCAAAGTCAGGCTTATTAAATGAAAGTTGGTAGAATAAAAAAACAACAATCCCAAAACATAAGTTAGTAGTTAATCTGTCACTTACCCATAGAGACAAAGCAAATTGATGGCGACATTCACAAGTAGCACAGGATCCCGAGCCTCACGATTCATCCAGCTGCGATATGAGATGGATGTCACAGGACCAGGACTACCTTCTGCTATGGACATCCTGTAATAAGACGTAGACCAGTGAAGCAAGTTCACCCCCTCCCCTCGCAATTCCCTCCAACTGCCATTTTGTGTCGAAACAATTTTTAAAATTGTGTCACAAACCATGTACATATCCCTCCCATGTACAATTTATACGTCAAGATCTCTAGCCGCCGGTATAATTGTACCCTGTCTCACTGCTCGGTAGATCAAGCAATGTGAAGACGATTGGCAAAGCGCTTTTGCATAAGTGTTCAATAGCCTTCCTTCGCTCCAAGCTCCAAACCTTACCACCTAATGTTTCTCTTTCCGTGTTTCGCGCCGTCATCAACAAACTGAAAGCCTGACTGAAAGGCTACTCGAATCGCCAACTTTGATGTAAAATACCTACATTACCGTCCCGGCTTGAGGGATTAGTTTATAACAGTGCTTACTCAGCACTGTGTGCGTTACTGTGTCAACCATAAGAATCGTGGAGTAAGATTATTTCGTTTTGTGAGTTGTAGAAGGTTACACTATGGGGCCAAGAGCTGAAACAATACAAACATTCCGCTTGGAGACCAACAAATCGCAACCACGAATGTCCAATGCCCATGGTAAAAATAAACTTACCGTTTAGCCTTGTGAAGCCTTCCAGACGCCACGTCAAAACAAAAAGAATATATGCTCCCCTGGAATTCAAATAAGACTTGTTAAAAAATTCTTTGACCTGGTTACTATGCAAACTGCCCTTTTTATGTTTCAGTATTATCATAATCCATTACCTAAGGTCTTTGATAATTACTTTATATGCACATCATCTAAACATAACTATAATACTAGGCTGGAACCTAAGTCAACCTATTACACCGATCAGGCTAGAACTAATTATGATAAGTTCAATCTACGTGCATTTCTCTGGTCCTTCTATCTAGAATAATTTGGACGAAGAGGCAAAAAGTTTATCTCTGCATTTATTTAAGCAAACCTTGACTAAACAATTTCTTAGTTCTTATGCTTAATACTAGTTCAGTCTTTTTTCTTCGAGTTACTGTCGATGTTAATTAAACAATGCTCTTTCAGTAACTGGTAATGTTACTACTTACTTCGATTAACCTTTCAATGTTACCCTATTCTTTTCTTTTTCACTTTTTCTACAACCAATTTAAAACGTAATAATCTTTGTAACTACTCAACTCGTTTAGTTATTACTATTTTGAGTAGGTTTCTTTTTTCGCTTATTTAAGTTTTGTTTATTTTTTGCTGTATAATATTCTGTGTATTAAGCAAAATAAAATGGTTGTAGTTGTTGTTGTTGTTGTTGTTGTTGTTGTTGTCACGCTAAGCTCGACAGGCAGAAGATCATCTACCATATTATTTTGGCTAAATTCTTCTGACACTAAATTTTGAAATTATAAACATGCATGCATGTACCTTTTCGTCTCCTACCCAGACAAGCCCGCCTGACGAATCAAACTCCATGGACTTGACACCAGCTGACACTTTAGCACTACCACCCTATACAACAAGTGACAAAAAACATAACATGTGGGCCACTTACAATTATTACTAATACTTAACAGCTATTCCATAAGCCCACGTAGGACAGGAGGTTATATTAAAATATCAATCGACTAGATGATGTAGACATTTCAGTTACATCTACACGAGGTGACATTGTAAGAAAGGGCGGGAAAATGTTTCGCGCATTGTTCGTTCCTTGAGTTGAATGAAGCTTGTCGGGAACGCGAGTGAGAGAGTTTCCTTCCGAAATATTCTTCGCATAGCATACACCTTCAAAGTTGTCTGCATTCTGGAAAATTGTAGCAAACGACGAAAAGCTTTCGGGAGGAGCCGAAGGAGTGATGTTGCTGACAAGTTTACGCCTTGTTCAAGTCAAATGAAGCACTAATTTACTTTTTTTACACGACTGCCATCATCAAGACGGCAGATTGTGTTGTCTCGCCCGAGTCTATCGTATCGAGTTCACTAAAGTGCAAAAGGACAAGACCCAAATGTAAGGAAACAAGCTTAAATGGAGTGATAAAATTTTATTTCAATGACAAAAAATTAAAGTCAGTAATTTAATTAATGTTTACAAAAAAAAAACAAAAACAAAAACAATGAAAACAATAAAAAACATTTTTGCGGCTAATTGTCAATTAAAATAGAAGTCATCTACACTGAATATTGCTACTAACTATTTAATAGCAACTGTTCCAGTGAAATGCCGAAAAAACTCATGCTTGCCCAAGTATAAATAAATCGAACCGAGCGACACCCTCGTGTTCCTTATTATACAGTCCGCCGCTCTTTCCAACAACTGCGAACCAATGCAGCTTACAGCTAGGTTGCATTTTACCTGAGCCCACAAGTTGAGCCAAAGATGCGCTGAAAGCTGCGCAGTACGTTTTTTCGCTCTGAAGTTGTCCCTCGGAGAGGCACTAACATAGCGGCGGTAAAGCAAGAGAAACACCTGTTACTTTAAAAAGGAGCTCCGACACGTTGAGATTAATGCTTCTTCTAATGAAAGGACTGTTAAGTTCAAAAACTTAAGAAATTCAACGTGTTCTTCTACAAAACGAAGAGCCTCGTGCAGCGAACACTCGAAAATATAAGTTTACAACAATAGTAAAACACTTTAAGAATGACAAGCGGTGTTAACTGTCATATTGAGATGAAATTGCTAACTGTACATGTCGGTCTGCGTGTATGCTGCATGTATGTGAAAAAAACTGAAAAACAATCTGAAAAAAACGTCGTGTCTTTTCCCACCAAAAGTAGTTATTTTAACGTATTTCATTGTTCTTTTGGTCAGGTGATCTTATTGGTTTTCAGAGTTCAGTCATGAAATTTTATGCTTTCTTTTCTCGTCCTTTTGTTTCGACTCCGGCTTTTGAATGTTTACGCCTTGCAAACATCAGGAGCGACAGCCGCCCAATTCCACCGGAAGTCAGAATTGAGACCCAATCGACTGCACTAAAATCGTTTGAACTATCCCGTAAATCGGGAAACATGCAAAGTCCACAATTTTCTTTAGCCGTTTAAGTTCAGTTCTGATAATTTATTTGCCATTTGTTCCGCTAATAACCGGAAAAAAAATTGACAGTTTCATAGTTAAACGGGCTTTCAGCCGTTAAAATAGCATGCACGAAACACTGAAAGTGGGTGTAATAAGATATCAGTAACAACGCTACCGAATAAAGATCTTTAGCAACATGCTTTAGACTTTGATCGAACAAACCGGCGCGAGCACCTGCATACGAGAAATTTCAGCCATAAATGCGTGTTATATTTTCATAAGAAAAAAGGAAAACAAAACAAAACCATGTCTACAAAAAGTCGATTAGTATGTTAATCGATGGTACACCTGTAAACTGCTGCCAGTTTCATTTACTGCGCATGTGGCGTGCGCAACAAAACCTTCATCTGCAAGCGTGGGTGACGGTTTCTATAGCACTGAGAAACGCCTTGTTCGTGAGAATCAGTACTGCTATAGCAGGTGATATGCACCTTCTGTAGTTCCATGATTCCAATGACGAATTGTCGAATGTGTTGCATCCTCCAGTAGTAAATTACTGGTTCAATAATAATAAAACAAAAGAAATTGGTTTTAGGGTCAGTATAATGCGCGATTTCTCAACCATGACAGGTTCCGCAGTATGTCTATGATGGCGTGTTGAATATGCCTCATCTTCCAGCAGTAAATTACTGGGTTTAGTGACGAGTTAAGGAACATGACCGTCCATGAATAAAGCAAAAATCTCTTCAAGTTGATACTTGGGTCACTGATGTTGAGGGCGACCAAACTGATAAAAAATGGCAAATTACAAATCAAAAACACAAGATATATGTAGAATACACCAACTGCAGATTTAATGAGCCTAATATAAATTGCCACTTCGTCATTCCCTGCTACTTGCTGTACTTGCAAGGCCAGAATCTCATTTTTGTGGCGTCTTACGGCTAAATAAATCTTAATGTAAGCCACTGTGGTGAGGAGAACACCAAAAATTCCAAGAGATAATTTAATTTTAAAAAAGAAATTATCTTGGATCCAGAACACTGCCATAGGAAGAAATCCACTAAGTACCCATATTGAGATCACCACAGCAACAACACGCTTGTGAGTCACAAGTTCCTGATATCTGAGATGAAGATGAATCGCTAAGAACCTGTCTACACTTACAGCTACAACATTAGAGAACGACGCACTGGTGAACAAGCACTGGATGGTGTGAAACGTCATATAGCTTGCACAGCTGACACTGTTTTCCAACCATTCAACCAAAAGTGAGATGTAAAATGGTTGGACCAATAAACCAACTCCAACATCAGAAACAGCAAGACTCAGGAGCAATGTTTTCAAAGTCTTCCGCAACGACGACGTTTTTCTAATCGCGTGGATTGTTAAAATGTTCAACATAATGGCGGTATAGGACAGAACACTGTTAAGGGCACAATTAGCGATGTACGTGGAATGGAGATCTTCAACCTTGGAGAGTGAGGGAAAATACTGCAGCAATGCTTCACAAGATTTGTTCATGATGTCGACTCAAGCTCCTTAAAGTCACTTTGAGTTGTGACACAAAATGTTTCAGAAGTTCTGAACAGTTTAAGTACTTAACAATCGAACATCAAACTAAATCGCCAGTCTCAAATTCGGTTTCTTGATGACAAAAATTTGCATTTAGTAGATGATCTAAGCCGAGGTGTAAACTTACAGGAGTCACTCTTTTCCAGTGTTGTCTGCTGAAAAATACGACCAAAAACAATGCTGGTAAAACCAAACTTCTCAGGGGATCTTTTGAAAGACACGAGGAGAATGGAATAAGATAAGTCTGAATAAGCTAAAACTCCTGAAACCATCTGCCTCGGCGTCAATAACCCTTCGACCGACGTTAGACTGAACACGCAGTGCGTTTGTGAATATTCATTTTTGGGCTCCTGTTTTTGAGTAAGACAAAACTAAACTGAAAGCTGCGTCATCACGCCCTGGGGTGTTGGACCTCAGTGCAACAAGAGATCACAATTACCAGCTGTATACAGAAAGCTTTCTGCGGAAGGCTTTTTTTAATGAGCAAACCTTACGCCATATGGTGTAATAAAAAAAGTTTTATTTCCTATTCGCAGTTATCCGGGGTAAACGTGTAAAGAAAAGTGCTTCTGAGGTAGTTTCTTCCCTTCTTTGCCTCAAAAAAAATTACTTTTGATCTGTTTTTTTTTTCAAGGTATTCTCGAGCTTTAGATAGTTGAGAGCCAGAAAAATTAATAAACAAATGAATACCGAAGTAAACACATATATCCCAGGATATAAGTAACCGCTGGGAAACGTGCTGCAACTTCGGGCTTTCAGCTCACAACAGCTTTCGTTTTACAGGTTATTGGACAGAAAGAAGGCTACTTAGTTCTGATTAGTTAAACCACGTTGCACGAGTTTTATTAACCAATCACAAAAGAGCGTTAGAGAATCTATGACGCATGTGTACGCAATGTTTCTAAGAAAATTTGCCTATGCAATTAGACCGCAAGTCCTCAAAGACCGATCTCAAAAGAGGAACAAAATTTCTATATCTGCTCTCATAAACAAAAAATGGGCTCTCATACTAGAATGGACATGATTTACCACAAGCTACCCGGGAACTTCAAACCAAAATGAGTACATCTCAATTTATTCCACTCTAGCACGGCTGATATGCTCGCTGAAGAAAAATCGTGCTCTTCGTAGTAAGAGACCAAGCTGTTTCTATCTTTGTTCCTATCTTTCATATTAAAAGAGCATTAAATAATAGACCATCTGCGAGTCTATAACTGTCAAAACTAAGACTTTGTGACGCCTCTTTCAGGCACGGTTCATAAACAAAAACCTAAACATGTATTAGGCGCATTTGGAGTTGGGTACGTAAACTGAATCATATTTATTGCAATTATAGCCGTACTGCGATATAAAAAAATCTTTTGCTACCCTTGGAGCGACTGATTGACATGATATTAATCGCAAAGGAAAAGTGTTTTCACACAAGCAGGGCCTTAGCTAGTAACAGGCACTTCACGCCTGTTATTTGTTTTCCTTTTTTTTTGTTTGTAGTCATTATAAACACCATTAATACCTAGGAAGAGAATGAAACCTTGGGCATTGACTCAGTCATAATATTGCTCTGGTTACGGCCCTGACAAGAAGTGCTTTTCCGGAAAATTGTCTTAACATAACAAAAAAAATAAACATAAATCGGCTTTTTAAACAGTCCGGGATCGTTATCATTTTTGATAACCTCGACCAAAATAAACCATAAACCAATCGTTGCACAAGTTTTCGTTCACGTGACGTTATTGGTAGCAACAGTGTATAATTCAATATGCCGGTCGACGAGGCGCTGCGATGAAA
>OFHQ01000099.1_pt1 | contig 11751 bp, 9 predicted proteins | sample 1521071 | NCBI WGS metagenome assembly OFHQ01 (sample SAMN04272335, study PRJEB24112) | coral metagenome | biome: Coral reef; feature: Shallow seawater; material: Coral tissue | host: Coral | place: China: South China Sea | collected 2014 | reverse complement strand
AGACGACCAAAATGAATTAAAATATGATAGCGCACGGCGGAGCTCTCAAAATCACCACTTCATCCGATCAAGCTCTCCCCGGTCCTACCAGGTCTACGTATCTTGGTCAAGTACTGCAAGAACTTCAAACAGTTTGCTAAATTGGTGCAAGACCACATGCATCCCTCACCAATTCAGCAAAGAAATGAAACAGCAATCTAAAGTAGTGGTACCGGGCCAATCTGTCTCCTTTTGTTTGCACCTTGTTTACTCGTCTCTTTCAATTCTTTAATCGCATTTTGTTTTGCACGTAAAAGGCAGGGAAATCATTCTAAAACCGCAAGGTTCATTTGTTATCCTCCTGGCTCAACTTTAAATATATCTATTTCTCAACTTACTGTAGTTTTTATCTCACTTTGTATGTATTACTAAATGTTTTAAGTATTCAGAGTGAATAAAGCATGGTGTTGTTGATAACTATATGTAGACCTTACATGTTTAAAACATGAGGCGAAACATTCAGGTAAATGACCCTTTCACAAAAGGAGCTTGCTTGATGTAATTGTGAAATTTGTATCGTAATTGTTCTCAGTTTTATTTGTAGCTAGCCGGTTCACTTGAGCTTCTAAATGCCACTAATGCAAAACCTGCGATATCAACTTTAAGATATTAAAATAAGAGGATTTGTATGAGGATATGATTGATCATCGCAGTTATGCAAACAAATAAATCTGAAAAAATCTGGCCTGAATGGGATTCGAACCCGTGACCTGTGCGATACCGGTGCAGTGCTCTAGTAACCGTCTGAGCTATCAAGCCAACTGGGAGCTGGCTATGCTGTGAGTTCCTAATATACCCATAAAAGGTGAAGAATACAAGTGAATATATGAAAGTTCTTGTATTGCGAAGAATTATTATGAAGATATGATTGACCATCGCTGTTATGCACACAACTTAATCTTTTGTGAAATTAAAGCCTGAAAAAAATCTGGCCTGAAGGGGATTCGAACCCATGCCCTGGGATACGGGTTCAGTACTCTACCACATGAGCGATCAAGCTAACTGGGAGCTGGGCTCATTTTGAGTTCGTAATATACCCGTAGAAGGTGACGAATACAAGTGAATAGATGAAGGTTCATATATTTGAACTGCGGAGAATGATATGAAGATAAGATTGAAACTTCATATAATTATTCACTTGTAAGAGGATCTGTACGGAAAAAAAGGGTCACTGGTCAGGGGTTGGTAATGCTGCCAATACTGATTTGAAACTGTTGTCTGTTTTACAGATGATCCTTCACTTGCTAAGTCTCTGATGTCACTGTTATATTTTTTGACGTTCCAGTGCAAAACAAGTGCAGGCTTGGTAAGGACAAAATCAGCTATTCACACTCAAAGTAACATGTCTTGTCGGCCAATCAAACTGTTCATTGTTGTAATGATTATTAAAGCCTCTAGGGCTCAGGACAACCAGAAAATATTCCTGTTGTTGACTTTTTTTTTATTTCATTTGTAAGATGTGGGATTTTGCAATGCTTACAAGGAGACTTTCAGTTTTAAAGTAAGTCACTCAGTGTTGTAATTTAACTCTTCTGTAAAGTTGGCTTCTTTCTTGTGTTAGGTCCGTGATGTTGCCCAAGATGTTCACAGCCAGCTTGGAGATGTAGATGAGGTATAAGTTTCATTATGATGGATTTTGTTTGCTTTGAAGTTAAAGCATTTTGAAGAATGTTTTTTTTTTCCTTTTGGAGTAAGCATTACTACTGTACCTTGTATGGCAGTGCTTATAATTTATGCTGTTGCAAGTAAAGATACTAGTGATAAGGAAGGTGGTTTATTCATCATGTAATAACTGCACTTTCAGGAAGTTGAAGTTGAAGACAGAACACACTTTGCAATTATCAACCCAAGAATTGCTGCACCTACTGTTGCTGTAAGTTAAATTTCAATTACGTGGATCATTGTTATGAATAGGGTTCCACTAGAACACTTACGCAAATGCTGCTGAGCTATCAAACACTGTCAGCCATTATAGATCACCACTATATTTTCTCCAAACAAACTTTAAATTATGGGGGAAAAAAGAGTACTCAAATTCAAGGTGCAAATGACAGTTCAATCTTTGCGATTTCCTAAGGCGCAAAGTTTAATAATACGTAGGGAAGTGATTGAAAACCATAGTTTGATGGAAATTATTGTAAGAATTCTACTAAAACAATTAGACGTACCGTTATCAGTTTCTATGAGGTGATAGTTGATTCTATCTCGCCATGGAAACTTGAGATCATAATCTTAATGTTAGTTAGTATACAGTGGTCATGGTTCGTTTCCGCGCTTCTCATTCTGCCTTTGAATTGGTCACGAAAACGTGCTTTGAAATTATAGCTCCTCTTGGTAAGCCAGATTGAGAAGATTGTGGATGAAATGGACTGGGCACTTGTTAAGGTCAAAGGAGACATAACATCATCAGTAACAGGAGTGGCAGGTGAGCATGCAACATGTACAGCAATTCAACCTGTAAATGACAGATACCAAATACCATGCAAAGTTTGTCTTAATCGTAGAGATGAAAATTAGAAAAAGCATCAAGCAATTAGTAGAGGAAACAATTATTGGAGTTAAAATTTGTTCTTGACTCTGACTTTTGATAACGTTAAGAACAACGTTAATAAAACTTCAAATGTTTTGGTATTTTCAGAAACAATTTATGTACATTATTATTCAGTTTATGTTCTCCCTATTTTTCCAACATGTATGTTTATTGTAGATGTATGCAATACACAACATGAAAATGGACTTTGGATCTCTTACAGGAGTATTAAAAATTATAAAATACAACATATGGCTTTCAACAGAAAGCAGATACCATTAAAACCCCTTTTTCATTTTGCAGAAGAGAAGGTTCCAGATTCCCCTGATAGTTGCCCTCGTGGTCTGTTAGAGCAAGCCTTGTGTCATCGCCTTTGCACTGTTGTAGCTGCTCTTCATGAACTGTCCCAGTCTGCTCTTCCTGATGGTCCTTGTACAGAAGCAACCCTGAAGGTGGTGACCAAAAAACGGCGCCTGAAATTTTACTCAATCGTTTTGTTTGTTTTACGAGGCTCCATGGGTAAAATGCAATCCTGATACGACCAAATCCAAAAGGGCCATTGTTGCTGACATCATTTGTCATTATGTCTCTTTAGCATACGACTTTGTTTGCAGAAGGCATCATGGGGGATATAATCTGGCCTTAAATGGGCTAGATCACGCTATTTTAGGCGATTTCAGCACTGATCAAATGGCCATAGAATTAACTAAAATATGAAAATAACGGTTCAAAACTATAGAAGAACTCAAACTAAACACAGGAAAGCCAAGAAGGGGCATGGATGGACAAAACTGGAGACGATTGAAATGGATTGCATTTGGGTAAATTTGAAAAACGTCGGCCCACCTTTTTTCAACTTTATGTCAGTTTATATCAAAACATCATTTACACAGCGGGAAAATCATTCTCAGTTGTTATATGGTCTTGATTTTGCAAATGAAAGACTCTTGCTCTGTCAATTTGACGTTTAGAGCTCATAATTGACAAAATTAAACAAAATTACCTAAAATAGCGTGACCTAGCCCCTTTAAGCATAATGTCCATACTGTTGAAAACCGCATATTGACAATAAAAATAAACCAATGAGCGCGCGTGAATTTCTGCAGTTATCGTAAAACAGTCGTTGGTTTTCCCCAGGTCGAGTTACTGGGCGCACAGTTCCATCTACGAAACCAAAACAATTGCTTAATGGCGCCCCTTTGCTAAAAACAGCTTCCGCGTAGTTTTCCAGCTCTAGTGGATTTAAAATGGTTCGGTTCCATTGCGTGATTCTGTGGCTATGATGTGCGTAAATCCAGTCTGTTACAGTGTTGCATATCATGCAAAGTTCTGGTACTGGCATTCCAGAAATAGGTATCATGTCTGAGTATCGACAAGGAAAGGAATATCGCTTCAGAACCATGCAAAGCCCTTCTGTTCCTTTGCAAACCGTTCCCTGGTCGCAAACGAAGTATTGCGGAATTTGAGAACATCTTCCACCAGAGGAATGTGGTGCTTTTCCACCCTGAAGTTTGCCCTACATTCGGCTTCACTTTGGCTCTCTAAATTGAACAGTGGGTAGTTATAGAATGGAAAATCCAAGTTGTTTGAACTGTTTTTTTCGAAAAGCAAAGCATATTCTTCAATCGTAATGATATTAGAGGCATAGCTGGCCAGAAAAAAATTTCGCGAGTTTCCTTGAAAGTCGCCATATACACTGAAAACACTACTATAAACGGTTTCTGTTAGTTCGCCGAAATAAACTAATTTCGCTACTCTTTTTATTCTATCCGTGAGCAGTTGCGTCGCTGAATCCCGCCATCTTAACTTTTTTTTCTCGCCACAAACACGGTGTCCTCGACACAGTCCCCACGTGGCTACGGCATATTTGACGACGTCTGCGTTGTTGGATCTTAAAGTCCTTGGTAATAGAAGAGTGCCACTAAACTTCTGTCTCGCTTACTGGATGCAGTTTGCAATGGCTAGATGGAAAAGACGGGACCGGAGTTCTGGGGTACGGAGTCCGGGGGTGTGGAAAACACGGGTTCTGGTGGAAAACACGAGGTCTAAGTGGAAAACACGGGGTGCCATAGTTTCGGCGAAATATGAATTTTCCTCGCAATAATGAGAAGCCAAAGTTTTGTTTGCTTAAATTACGATGACTATTAATTCAGCATCTGGGCCTGAAACGCGTTTCTCTGTCAAAAAAATAGGAAATTAAATATTCCGTGAGAAAGAAAACCATTCAAGAGCCAACGTGACGCACATTGGTTTTCTCTTGGGGGGTTTATTTTATTTTTCACAGTGACTTGCGTGTATTTGTTACTTTTGAAAAAACAAATAATGAGTGTGTAAAGAGCCTCCATTGGTTGGGAAGCGTTTTTCCCGAAAATAATCTAACGAGGATATGATGTGAACCCTTGGATTTCGGTGGGTTTCAGCACTAGCGCTTATCACCGAATTCCATTCGTAACGTGCAGCACTACCGTTCCATTCATAAATCAGTTTTCGCCTTTGCGGCAAAAGTGGCCCATTCGTCTAAACTCGATGTGCGCTACACGCATTTTCAGTGGCACCATAAAAACCAAATCCAGGAAGAAAATTAGTATAGACGGTTTGAGTGAGTTTCAGTGGAATGGAATGAAATTGAGGCCGAGCAAAAGTTGACATTTGAAGCGGGTTTTAGAGTGGCCTATAAAGCGAATTTTAACAAGAACACGGTGGTTGCGAAGCGTTTGCGATCGCTTTCTTTGCCAAAGAAGGTAGGCTGCTAAACACCCTTCACCATGAAAATGTTGAAATCAATCTCTCCCTGTGCTCTAATGCTGAGCTTGAATGTTTCGACTTCCGTCCGTTCGGAATTGAGAAAATCACAATTTATTGATCACCGGAAATAAATTTTAGTTAATCAACAACTCTTGTTTGAGCTTTGTACTCTGTCCAGTGATTTTCACATGTATTCTTGCGTGACCCAAACCCCTATGAGCTTTTCATTGTTTAATTAACCAATCACATTGAACTCTGTCAGGCCTCTAAGCTCGCATTTCATGTGCTACGTGCAGTCTGTTTCTTCACGAGCAAACGACAAGATCTCGCAAATTTCCTAACAAATTTACTTTGATCAAGGCAAAAGTTCATTCAGTTCCAGACAAACAAGCTTTTCGACCTAAACGTTCTTCGACAGCCGACTGCAGGAGAAGAACAGAAAGGCGAAAGTCTCAAATTATGCCGCCCTCGCGCCGGACACGAAGCGTAGCGGCTGGTGACCTTGTCAATATTCCAGCCGATCTCGACCTTAACCGCCTGTATGTGAGGGACCTTCGGAATCTATGCAGCCAGCTGACTCTCTCGGCCACCGGAACCCGCGCGACACTCATAGAACGCCTGAAAGACGCCCGGGGAAATCCCACAGAAAACAACACTGAAAACAATGAAGTCATTGAAATGGCCACGTGCGCCGACCAAGATGGCGGCGAAACAATTCCAACCACAGCTGCGCTTCAGCAAGAATTTCTCCGGCTGCAACAGCAGGTGCAAGATCTCGTAGACCGAAACGAATCGGACGAAAGACTGCTATCCGAGGGTCAACTCACCCAAGTAAAATCACTGGTTCAAGCGACCATTAATGAAACCATAGAAAAAACAGCTGCCGCCGCCGCACAAGCGGCGGTCAACGCTTTCGTCAATTCAGCTTCTTCTACAAGTACCACTTCGTCATCTCAAGCCGCGTCCTCCGACGTTCCCACGCCGAATGCGGTCACTTTGCCTTCTTCGACTCCAGCAATAATTAACTCCCTCGTGGTAGAGAGCGATCACGGCTCACAGACACCAGCAACCTCAAGCACATCTCAGCAGACGTCGGACTCTATCCACGAGCTGCCAGCAAAGCTCGTCAAAGAAGCCCTCAGCGGTGAGTTTATGGAGCTTTCCAAGTTACTGCCCAAAAACTTTAACGTGATCCAGCCCCTCCATGACGAACCTCTCACGCTGACCTTAGAGAACTCAGTCATTAAAGTAAATAAGGCGAAGGCCACCTCAATTACTAGTATAGAGGAGTGGACCTCAGCCTTCACTTCTTATATGAGCGTTATCATTAGCAAATACCCAAATCGTGCTGCTGAATTACTGGAATATCTTTCCTTGATTCGCTATGCAGCAAAATATCACCGGGGTCTGGGTTGGTGTGTATATGATGTAAAGTTTCGTCAAAAGGCTGCCATCAACAAGTCCCTTAACTGGTCAGTCATAGATAGCCAACTGTGGCTTAAAACATTTACTGTTGCTCCTTCCCTTATGAAGGAAGATATTGGTATTTTCCAATCTGGACCCTCATCCACGCCAAGTACAGTTAGAGGGAACGAATATCGTACTTGCCACAACTTCAACAAGGGTTTCTCCTGTACAAGGACCCCCTGCCCCTATGCACACAAGTGCAATAAGCGGGGTTGCGGACAGGACCACCCCGGGATACGGTGTCCCAACAGCTCCGAACCCGATCAGCAGCCATCCCCAAGGGCAGGGAAATCCCACAGCGAGTAACATGGCTCCGGGACCCGCCACCGTGGCAAATAGTTATGGGGGCATTGTCACCCCTGTAAATGTCTTAAACTTACAGCATGCTCTCAGTAACCACCCCAATAGGGAATTTGTTGATAAACTGTGCTTAGAACTGAGGGAGGGGGCTAGGATTGGCTACTCCGGTCCTAGACATTTTCGTTTTTCTAAGAATTTGCCAACTGCTTCCCTGAACCCTGAGGTCGTCACTTCTAATTTAACTGAGGAAGTGAACAAAGGGCGTACCATGGGCCCCTTCCATTCCCCCCCGTTTAAGAATTTCCAGGTCTCCCCTATTGGCCTTGTCCCCAAGAAACATTCAGACAAATTCAGAACCATATTTCATTTGTCCTTCCCCAAATCAGGGACCTCAAGCATAAACCATTTTATCGACAAGGATAATTTTTCCCTTCAATACATCACCATCGATAATGCAATTAGGGCTATCCAAAGGTTTGGGGCAGATTGTTTTATGGCCAAAACTGACATAGAATCAGCTTTTCGACTTTTTCCTGTTCACCCCGAAGATTGGGAACTTTTGGGCATGTTTTGGAATGGGCATTATTATTTTGACAAAGTGCTCCCTTTCGGGCTTCGTTCAGCCCCATTTATCTTCAACCAGCTCTCCGATGCCATCGAGTGGATATTACTAAACAACTGTGCGATATCCTTTGTCTGCCACATCTTGGATGACTTTCTTTTAGTTGAACCTCCCGCTCCCACTGCACCTGCCGATTCGCTCTGTCGGGCAAGTCTCTCTAGCATGATCTTGTCCTTCAAGACCCTTAACATCCCTATTTCAGCAGCCAAAACAGAAGGCCCCTGCAAAGTTCTCCAGTTCATGGGAATAATTCTAGATACACATCACATGGAAGCCAGGCTGCCAGAGGATAAGATTGAGCGGATTAAAACCGCCCTCTGCGAGTTTCGATCCAAGCGATCGACAACCCTGCAGGAGCTTCAATCTCTGATTGGTACTTTAAATTTTGCATGTAAGGTGATTCCCCCGGGACGCCCCTTCCTACAGCGAATGATTGCCCTCACGAGAGGTGTCAAAAAACCCCATCACCACATTAAGCTCACATCTGGTTTCAACAAAGACCTGGATATGTGGAGCTTGTTCATTGAGCAGTGGAATGGTATAGGGCTGTTCTTATCTTCCCTGTGGGACACCTCGGACACCCTTTCTCTATTTACAGATGCCTCAGGCTCTATTGGTTATGGGGGATATTTTCAAACTAGATGGTTCCAGGGCAAGTGGTTACCCCATCAACACTTGGGAACTCCTGGAATGAGCATTCTCTGGCAAGAATTATTTGCCATTGTAGTTGCTTGCCATTTGTGGGGGCACCAGTGGATATCCAGGCGAATCAAGTTTCACTGTGACAACTTAGGAGTGGTAGAGGTTATTAACTCTCGGCGGTCTAAAGTTCCCAGGGTTATGGACTTGGTTAGGGACCTTACCCTCTGTACCTTGAGACACAATTTTTACTTTCAAGCAGTACATGTCCCTGGGAAACATAATAATATTGCGGACTCTCTTTCTCGGTTTCAGATGGAGCGCTTTCGTCAGCTAGCTCCTCACTTCAGTGCCTCTCCAGACCCCACCCCAGCCTGCCTACTCCGTCTTTGAGTGGAGAAGCCCAATTTTACCTGGGGATGGCCCTGGCACAGAATAGTAAGAAAACATACAGTTCTGGCATGCGACAGTTTTACTCCTTCTGCTCACAAAAGGGACTAACACCCACATTTCCTATACCCGAGGATATTTTGATTGATTTTTCAGTGCACATGGCACGCTCAGTGCAGCACAGTACCATCAAAAACTATTTATCTGCCATAAAGCACTATCATTCGAGCCATGGTTATGCACTTGACCTGTCAGCCTTCCTTCGCTTGCAGCTCATCCTCCGTGGGATAAAGCGTTCTCAAGGAGTCAACTCCAAAATCCGGAGACCCATTACATTGCACATTTTAAACTTATTTTATCACCTCCTAAATGTTAAATTCACGACCAACAAAGACTCCATAATGGTTTGGGCAGCTATGACCCTTGCCTTTTTTGGTTTTCTTCGCATTGGGGAACTTACTTGCGATTCCAACTTTAATCCTGAATGCCACCTTACACTATCAGACTTAGTATTTATGCCTAAATCTTCCCCCATATATATGCTGGTTCGACTAAAGGTCTCTAAAACCGACCCCTTTAGGAAAGGGCAAACTGTTGTTATTGGGAGGGCAAACTCTAAGTTGTGCCCTATTTCTGCCATGTTAGCATATATAGAGTCTCGTACCCCCTTTCCTAACTCTGGGCCCCTATTTACCTTTCAATCTGGTTCCTTCCTCACTCGGGGCAAATTCACAAGTGAGACCAGAGATTTACTTTCTAAGGGAGGGCTTGATTCAAGTGAATTTGCAGGCCACAGTTTTCGCATAGGTGCGGCTACCACAGCTGCTTCAGCCAATTTACCCCCTTGGCTCATTAAGGTTTTAGGGCGATGGTCCTCGGACTGTTTCGAAAGGTACATCAAAACCCCACCCTCGGTTCTAGCACAGGTTCCCCAGACCCTCATTGACCACTTATAACACATATTCAAGTTTTTTCCTATTCCACCGTGGCTCGTCAATGGGGGAATGCTTCGCATTTTGTGGGGATAAAGTGCTCCTATCGTCACACTTTTGCCCCCATAGACTCGGCATTTTGTACTCCTGGGATATACATCTAGTTTTCAAGGGGCCCTAGGGAGGCCCGCAATAATTATTGGTCACAGCCGACCCAGAGTGGAGGCCCAACTCCCTCCACTCCATATCGGCCTGTGCACCTCTTATCTAGGTTAGTGGAGGCCCAACTCCCTCCAATCGGAGAGGAGGACAAATTACTTCCTCCTCTCTACCCAGGAATGGTCACCATCGGCCCTGGGAGGAAGCTTGTCTCCTCCATACCTTTGTGTGCACCACCCTGGGGGTAGGTTTTTTCTCAAAAATCCAGGAGTACATGGGGCTATTGACTTTAAAAGTTTCTCTGGAGTACTTTGTCTCCCACTTCCCCATTTTCAGCCACACAAAGTTGTTTGTTATTGTTCCTGTTTTATTTACTAAGGTTGGGGCTGACCCCAAACACAGCCATACCAGGCTATTGTTATTGTTCCCGTTTATTGAAATAATTCCGATCATACCTCAACATGAGGAAGTTGATTAATGCTTCTTGTTCTCTCAGATCAACAATGAACACCGAAGCAGCTCCTACGGAAGGGCAAAAATGGCTTCCCTCCAAAGGCCCACTATCCATTCACCAGAAAGCGCTCTTTGTATTTTGGGTATCGGTGGTGTCGCTGATGACTTTTAGAAAACTTCTGTTGTTACTGAAAGTTCCATCTTTGCGGAGCGCATTTCGGCATACCGCGCCAGGTAAGCAAGGTTTGTTCGATTGCTTAGCATTTGAATGTGTACAAGTACACTGATGGGGACGGGACAGAAAGGGGAGAGGAAAGGATTTAAGGTTTTCTAGCTGATGATGTTCCTATGGGAGCTGAACTTACTGACAAATTTAAAGTCATTCAGTGAAACAACTCAGTGTTGTTGCAATCGTCTCCAGAACTTCAGATATCGCCTTAATTGGGATTTCCGTTCTACTTTCCTCCAAAGATAACAAAGAAGCTAACCTTGGAATAGTAGAAAATGGTGAGATTCCACATCAAAAGGCTGTACTCGTCAACCAGCGTGAAAACGAACGTCAAGAGAACAGTGTACCAGGCAAGTCGACATCTCAAGCATCCACTGCCGTCAGACCACCTCTCGATCATTTCCTACAAAGTGTGGCTATGTTTGGAGTCATTATGTTCTTGTACTATTTGTGCGATGACAATCACTATTTTCCCGCCACTGAGCGCACTTATTCACGTGATCTGTTTTGGTTTCTTGTCCTGCTTCTTATGGCTGTAGCTGCTGGCTTGACCAGAAAGGAGACTCCAGACAAAATATTAAACCGAGAACAGACGGAGGAGTGGAAAGGCTGGATGCAAGTCATGTTTGTTTGGTATCACTACTTCAAAGCTGCGGAGACTTACAACGCTATAAGAGTGTTCATCGCAGCTTACGTTTGGATGACTGGCTTCGGTGAGTAACTCCCTTTATTATGATAATTTTAACTGCTGAGTAGGGAGAGGAACATTGTTAAGATCCGTGATAACCATTACGGTTGGCACGTCAGTATTGTTTATTTGTCTACTCATACACAACAGCTGAACGTTTGTAGTCCCTTTTGTGATCAATTCATTCGAATGGCTACATCCACAGTTCCTCTGGCATTGCACGGCACGTAACTTGCGTGTGTGCAGAGATTAAAAGGTCCGATGTAAACACTAGATACTTGTTATTAAATGAGTCAGGACGGGCTGAAGGTGACACAAGGAAGCTTGCCCAAGAATCGTCAATATCCAATGCGTTCTAAGAACCTCAACATTTTATTGAAGAAAAGTGGAGGCAGCGTGGCCTAGTGGTAAGCGTGTCAGAATCCGGCGGTCCCGGGTTCGAATCTCACTCTGACCACTGCCTGGATTTGTCAGTTTCTCGGTAGCCTTGAGTTCAAATCCTCGGCCACGCTTGTAAATAGCCAACTGGTTTGCCTCCAGTAAGTTGGGATTCTTAAC